>Ga0224501_10003992_pt1 | contig 11640 bp, 11 predicted proteins | sample SF_Oct11_sed_USG_4_FD_169105 | JGI IMG/M metagenome (GOLD analysis project Ga0224501, IMG submission 169105) | Sediment microbial communities from San Francisco Bay, California, United States - SF_Oct11_sed_USGS_8_1 | ecosystem: Environmental > Aquatic > Marine > Sediment | place: USA...
ACCCCTGGGAATGCGGGACCTCTGGGCTGGCGAGGCGTAACGACGGGTCTGTCCACGTCAGCACTTTTTGCCCGGCTCGGGGTCCGAGGGCAATGCGGTAGGTGCAGGCCGCCGCATGGAGTGGGGCTAGGGCCGGATCGGCATCAGGGTTGGCCAGGTACGGGATCTCCGTATCTTCTTCCGTGAGCGCGCCTTTGCGGGTCAACCTCTTCAGGAGCCGGGTGATGATCCGCGTGAGGACGGTCTGCAGCTGTTCGGTGGTGGGGGCCGAGATGGGCTGAAAGACGGGAATGCCGTCCGTGAGCTGATAGACGCCATCGAGACAAGCCAAAGATTTTGCACTCAATGTTCAATGGTTGGTATATCGTCAGAGCAAGCCTATTTGCTCTTGTCTTCTCTAGCTGCGACGTTTCAACCATCTCTCGCTGTCTTTTTTATGTAAAACGGTCAGGACCACGACTTGCTGCGCAACAATGCGGTAGTAAGCCCGGTAGTCTCCAACTCGCAACCGATACAAGGGCGGGGTAAAACCCACAAGGCGTTTGATACGTGTTTTACTCCCTTTAAACGGTTCAGACGGAAGGCGTTTTTGAATTTCCTGGAGAACCATTCGTGCGTCTGCTGCGGGCAATGCCCTAATTTCCCGCTCGGCTTCTCTGGCAAATTCGATCGCAAATGGTTCATCGCCGGTGTTCACCCGGCCAATCCCTTAAGAATTGTTTCTATTGAGGTGCCGCCGTTCTCGAGATAGTCTTTCCAGCGTTTTTCGATTTTTCGCTTGAACTTGGGATCGTGTTCCAGGAGATAATCCTCCAGTTCGTCTTCTCCAAGATGGTGGAGGATGGCAGTGGGTCGCCCATTTTTGGTAATGACCACATCCTCTTCCTCAGCTTTCTTGAGAAACTGAGATAAGTTATCTTTCACTTCCTTTACGCTGGCAATTTTCATGTGTCTCACCTCCTTTTGTAGCTATAATTATAGCCACAATGCTGTCCTGTGTCTATGCAGTGTAGGATCAGTAAGAGGGAGGAAATGTCCTGACAAATTGCTTTTTCGGCAATAGCCACCCAATCAAAAGGAAAGGGAATTTAGGAGCCAAGCTCATTTTTTTTAACATTCCATTGCGGCTCCAGGGCATTACAAAGCGTGGCTTGATCTGATACGAGGTCTGTTGAATATTGCTCTCACTTGGCGCGCAAAGGCCCGCCATGGAGCCGATACCAGCAGCCGGCGGGAATGTTCAAAAAAGTCCGTCCAGTCCTGTCCTGAGGCAGTCGAAGGGAAGGCCGAAGCCATTTTGACGCGCGGAGCGTGCATGGCGTACGTGAGCACGGCAAAATGGCGAGAACGCTGCTGGCGGCTTTTTTTAATATTCCCATACGAGGTTCTTATTAAGGGGATCGTATTCGTCCCTCCAATCGTTTTCTTGGGTCCGCCATATCGAGAGAAAGAACCTGCAATCCTGGAAAGTGGGCCTTTGTCTTTTTGGGCAGGCCACTGCCAAGTAATGCAAAGAACTCCGTTCTGGGGTGTTCCACCCGAAAAGTTCTAAAATCGTTCACTAGTTCCAACCTTTTTCCTTTTATGAAAACATCTTCATATTTAATTCATGGCCTCTTCATGTTGGCCAAGTATGCTTGAGCAAGATTTGAAAAGGGCTCTGTTGGGAGCTCAACAACTTTAAACTTGGAGGGTATGTCATGAAGAACGTGTTAACGGTTTTAACCATTGTTGGGTGTCTGGTCCTTTCGTCGAATGCCATGGCGGCTGACCCGTTGAGTTTGCCAACGGGCTCAAATGCGGAGGCTCTGAAGCATAATGAAGAGGGCATGGTTCTTTACAAGGCAGGCAAATACGAGGATGCGCTTAAGCACTTTGATGCATCAGAAGACCTTGAACGGACTGCCCAAGTGTATTTCAACGAAGGGTTGACCTATGACCAATTAGGGAAATCGGCAAAAGCCCGAATGCATTTCCAGGAAGCGCAACGACTGGAGCAAGAACATGCTGTGCACCAGCTGAAATCTCCCATTGCGACGGCTGAGGTGTTAAAGAAATATCATTTGTTGAAGAAGGAGTAATGAATCAATTGACTGTGGAATGGAGTCGGAAACCTGCCTCCTCAATTTCACAAGGGTGCTTCCTTTCTCCATTCCCACGACCTGTCGTTTCTGTTGCTATCTTTGAAGTGTGCAAGAGGATGAGTTGCTCTCGGCAGCTCCTCCTTGCATGCTCGCATCAGATTCCTGTGATGGCAGCGCGATACAAACGATTTTCACCAAGAGAGCCTGCAAGACAGTACACATTGCCATGAACATGAAAAAATATTAGGCAACGCTCTTGTTTATCAGGGTGGTTCTTATTAGAGAGTGCCATTACAAACTCTCAAAAACTCTATGGAGATAATAAACCGAAGGAGATTATGACTCATCATGAAGTACATAGGTCAAATCGTATAGGTTGGTTGCGTGCAGCAGTTCTAGGCGGAAATGACGGTATTGTATCAACGGCCAGTCTTATTATTGGTGTAGCAGCCGCTCATACTGCACATGCCGATATCCTTCTCGCTGGTGTTGCTGGCTTGGTTGCAGGCGCAATGTCCATGGCCGCAGGAGAATACGTATCTGTTAGTTCTCAGTCAGATACTGAAAATGCAGATTTAGACCTTGAAAAAAGTTCCCTAAAAAATGATATAGAATTTGAGAAAAAAGAACTTGCAGATATTTATATAGAAAGAGGACTCTCTTTAAACCTGGCCAAACAAGTTGCCGAACAGCTCATGGCTCACGATTCACTGGGTGCACATGCAAGGGATGAACTGGGAATATTTGATAGTGTACGAGCGCGCCCAATTCAAGCGGCATTGTTCTCTGCGGGTACATTCACTGTTGGTGCTGCACTGCCACTATTGACTGCGTGGGCGGTGCCAGTAACGCAATTAATACCCGTAGTTGCCCTATTATCGCTAATATTCCTAGCGGTTTTAGGTGGACTTGCTGCCCAGGCAGGTGGTGCGTCAATCACTATCGGTGCTACCAGAGTTACTTTTTGGGGGGCGCTCGCAATGGGGTTGACTGCGGCAGTGGGTATGTTGTTTGGCGCGGGTACCTGATGCGGGAAAACTTGCAGCCAAAGCCTAGTTAGACTAGCTGGTTATATCAATATCCCTATGTTTTTTGGTGGCATGATGGTAACGTTTCTAATTCTTATTCTTGTATGGCTTTTTCCGCAGGGGTGACCAGGGTTTTTAAAATTTGCCAACAAGAATACGAAGTGTCAATGGAATGCATGCATGATAAGCCGTTAGAAGTCGTTGTTGTCGAGATGGATGATTGGTAGGAAACCGACCATGCGATTATTTAGTCAAAAATGGGGCCACGTGATTTTCCTAGGTCTTGTCGTATGTGTTCTTTCAGGCTGTCAATTGACCCCTTATATCAGAGGCGTGCATGAAGACGAGCACCTGCTTGTGAGGCTTGAAGATCATACAGGTGGACCTTTTCCTGAAAATCCCATGCGGTTTGATCACCCGGTTGTCCGATCTGAGGAGCAATGGGAACGGGTTCTGCGAACTATTCAGATTCGGGAAGAAAGTGGTGGCAATCCTGCCTTTAAGGAAGATTCTGCCAAACCAGGAAAAGCATCAGAAGCCTTATTTACTGACGAGGAAATTTCTTTCCTTACTCCAGTTGCGGCCCAGGCTTTCGCTCGGGCTCGGTCAAATGAATGGGTAACGTTTGTGATACGGCATCCTCTTGGGTCGTATGAATGGTTAAATAAAACCATCATGGCTCAATCGATGACATCAGGGGGCTTCTATGTCGCCAACCAGAAGCTGCATCTTTACCTGACCAATATTCGGTCACCCATTACATCAACAATCATTGGCGAAAACATTTGGGACAATCCTTTTTATATCACCGATGCGATGTATTATCAGGTTGAAGATACTGCCACTCAAACCGTCAAGCAACATCCACAACAAGGGCTACGGGGGAAAATCAATCCTTCGATCAATGAGGTGACGCTAGAGATGGCCCGCAGCTTGGAGGCTCACGAAGATGGAAGCCAGAGTCAACCAGCGGAAGGCGAGTTCCCCGACATACATTCCAGAACTAAACCAGCAATTGCCAAGAAATTGCGGGACCTGTTGATTCTTCGACAAGATGGGCTCATCACGCAGGAAGATTATGATGGAATAAAAAGAACATTGTTGGAGCAATTTATTGACGAAACTCACAGGGTTAAATGAATTGACAAAAATTATCAGAATTGATAGTAGAGAGGCTCTTATGCCTTCCAATAAAAACCAGTCTCTTCTGCCTCAGGCAGAAGCTGACTCCCAATCAGGTCTGGCCAAGCAACTCCTTGGTCTTTCCTTCACGATCTTCACGGTGATGGGGTTGTTGGTATGGTTTGCCCCAACCACCTCGGCCAATCCCGTGTTTGCCAAGCGTTTTAAGGTTAGTTGTTCCTTCTGCCATGTTGCCTTTCCTAAGTTAAATAGTTTTGGGAATATGTTTGCAGGAAACGGCTATAAGTTCCCAGGTATGGAAGTCAAAACCCTTTTTGAAGACTTGGGGGACGCCAACCTATTTCTGGAAAACCCATTAGGTTTGGGTATTCGGGTTGACTCATTTCTCCGTTTTCGAAACGATACAAACGTGAAGTTCGATGTGGAAATTCCAACAGCCGCGAAACTGTTTTTCCAAGGGTATCTCACGCAAGATACTGTCTTTTATGGGTACTTTTTATTCAACGAAGGCGGAGAGGTCGTTGGGATGGAAGATGCCTTTTTGTATTTCAATAACTTAATTGACAATGAAAATTTGGATATCCAAGTGGGCCAATTTCAAGTTATGGACCCCGTGCGTGCCAGGGAGCAACGTCTCACCTTCCAAGACCTCCGGCTCTATACCACCAGATTTAGTCGGGATAACTTTGATTTAACCTACCAACGGGGAATCCAAATTTCCTATGGAAAGGGTCCCATTCAACTTTTTGGAGGAGTGGTGAATGGGAATGGGATTGGCACAAAAGACACTGATGGCAATTTTGATTTCGATACCTTTAAAGATCCGTTTGGGCGCATCACTCTCTCCCCTGTGTCTTGGGGCTCTCTTGGCGGATTTCTTTATTATGGCGATCATCGTCCTCGTACGTTTTCAAGTGGTCCCGCAAATACAGGAAAGATACATAATTACTTCTATCGGGTAGGGCCGGATTTTCAAATCCAGCCTTCTCCCCAATGGGCACTCAGTGGGCAGCTGCTTTTCGGGCGAGATAGTAATCCAAATTTTTCCACCACCAGCCCCCAAGCTGTTCACCATTATGGCTCATGGGTTGAAGTGGATTATCACTATAGCCCTACTGTGACCATGGTCTTGCTCCACAATCTGCTCCGATCCAAAGATGACCCAATGAAGGATGTGCACACCATGACCGGCAACTTCACCTATTATTGGCGCACAAATTTTAAATCCATAGTCGAAGCGACCTACGATATTCAACAGACTAGCGCCACTCACCGCGAAAAAACGCATGGGGGAGTCATTGGATTGGTGTTTGGATTCTAAACAATTTGACACGTGAGGAAGCGGGGACATCAATGAACATGATTCTAAGGATCTTCTTTTTTTTAGCGAGTAGTGGACTCTTAGGAGTGGGATGCCCTGACTTTGCGCTGGCTAGTGAATCGGCTGATGAGCATTCTCACTTTGTGGTGGTCGACCGTGATGGGAAATATCTAGGAAAGGTTGTTGAAATTGAGGAAGGAAAGGCACGAGTAGATGTGCTGCGAGAAATCAATGAACGGGTGGTTTTATTCTCAATCATCGGGCAAGAGATTGCAGGTTCCTACGATTTCTATCTTGCTTATACGACTCCCGATTGTTCTGGGAATCCGCACCTTCCGCTTCCCACCAAAGTATCGGCCTTAGTAGAGCAAAGTTTTGTTGATGGGAAGGTGCTGTTTTTCACCGCCATGGATAAGGCCTCCATCATGAAAGAACAAGGGCGAAAACCTATGCCTACCGGCCTCTGTTTCAACTTGGCTCAACCCCAAACCTCAGGCTCCCCCTATGGAGCACTTCCTGGCCAATCGGCCGAAACCACGATTCACGCGGTCCCATTTTCTGGAAAATTCGACCTGGGACAATTCCGTGCTCCTTTTAAAGTGATTGCTCGCTGATCAAACAAGCCCGCATCATTGCTTTTAAGGGAATTATTCTCGGAAGGCATTGATCCATGGTCTCGCCCTCTCATGTTTAAAACGAAAAAGGGAACAAGTTTCGTTGCACAGCTTGGCAGAAACCCTAGTCTTGTTCTGTCGCATAAGATTTGGCCATCGTTACCCCTGCCAGATCCTCCAAAAATCTTAAAACTAGAATCAAGGCGATTGCCGAGGTATCTGGAAATTTATAGCCCATCAGCTATGCCAGTCCTAGGGGAAACCCTCCAGGATTCAGCCCTTTGATCCCTGCCGCAGCCAAAGGGTTTCGAAATGAAAGGCCATGGGTAAGATTGTTATCCATGGCCCAGCACACCCAGCCCTCACGGCTCTTAGCCAATCGACATAAACCCTTTCAGTAAACCCTTTCAGGGTATAACTTATAATACCAGCACCTGCAAAAATGAAAATTGCTGGTCCGAACTGATGCATGATTGCACAGGCATCCATGTCTAATTTAACGTTTGTCTCATTTCATTAAATTATCTTCATGATTCCTTCATGAATGTTTCATGCTGTGGCCCTATACTGCTAAGATGTGAGGAGGATTTTTGAAGAACAACAACTTTAAACTTGGAGGGTATGTCATGAAGAACGTGTTAACAGTATTAACCATTGTTGGGTGTCTGGTCCTTTCGTCGAATGCCATGGCGGCTGACCCGTTGAGTTTGCCATCTGGCTCGAATGCGGAGGCCCTGAAGCATAATGAAGAGGGCATGGCTCTTTACAAGGCGGGCAAATACGAGGATGCGCTTAAGCATTTTGATGCCTCAGAAGATCTTGCACGGACGGCCCAAGTGTATTTCAACGAAGGGTTGACCTATGACCAATTAGGGAAATCGGCAAAAGCCCGAATGCATTTCCAGGAAGCGCAACGACTGGAGCAAGAACATGCTGTGCACCAGCTGGATTCTCCAATTTCTAAAGCAGAGGTGTTAAAGAAATACCAATTGATGCATAAATAGTCATTTCATAGAAGTAAAGGTGGAAATCAATGAAGTAGGAAATGTGCCTCCTCAAAATCACAAAGGCATTTCCTGTTGACGCCTTTGGCGTGCGAATGAGGGTGAGTTGCTCTAAGTAGCTCACCCTCACCTGCTCGGCCAAGAATACTGTAATGACAGGTAACGAGTGTAGGGGGGGTTGTATAGCCGTGGCGTATTTGTTTTTTTAGCTTTGGAAGCCTGAGTTTCTTGCATTAGGTTGGAGCTTCTCATTTGTGTGGCAACGACCCGTGGGTGCGTATTCGAGGACAGTTCCTTCCTTAATATAGAACATGTTATTGCACATGATCCTGCTGCTTGAGCATCCAATGAACGCGTCTTCGTCAACGAAATCGCCATTGTTGTCTGCTCCCGCCTTGCTAAAGCATTCCTGGAAATCATACCCATAGGCATAGTTCCGGATTTCAGTGCCGCTGGCAGTCTTTGTGCGGAACATGGGTGCTGTTTTAAAAAAAGTATGGCTGTCTAAGACTTCCACAGAGACGTTGGTCCAGGAATCTAAGTCTTGTTGTTGCACGGTTGGCCGGGTAGAGCAGACAGGGGTCAGAAATATTAAGGCCAATACGAGGAGGATTTGAAGAGAATTCTCCTTCATTGTTTCATGTTTTGCCCGAACATTCTTATGGCCCCTGTATGGAATAGTTTCACTTGTGTCATTTTCTAAAGGACAATTGACCCAGCGGGGTTATGGAATTAGAACAATTGTTGACAATCCGTCGAAACCTCTTCGTTCGAAACGACAAGGATCGTCCTACGATATGTCCTTAAAATGTTACGGCAAGGGAAAACGATCCCAAGGCACCCCGATCATCAAAATCATATCCTCCACCGACATCAAATTGGAATGCCCACAGGCGAATACCTAAACCGGCGGTGGGTGTGACCCGTGACTTCGCATCTTCCACGTTTTTGAGCGCTCCGACGCGGAGGAAGACGATATCAAACAGGCCTTGTTCTACGCCTAGGCTGAGGACGCGGCTTTTGATCCCAGAGACTAGGGTTTTATTCTTCGTCAGGTCGGCATCGAAAGTGACGGTCGTGGCCTCGAATGGAATGAAAGCGACTCCACTCCGAACTTGGGGACGTAATTTAAATTTTCCGCCACCAGGAGCCTTGAAGGAGGGTTTGTTGAGATCTTTTCCAACAATGCCAATTTGAAGCCATGAAATAGGGTGCACGAGGGCTCCTATGTCGATTCCAAATCTGGTCGATTTTTTTGAATTTTTTAATTCATCGGATATATTAAAGCTATCTTCGGAATCATCCACATCGATGCCACGTTTGTACGCCACGCCCTGAATCACTTTTCCTGTGATGCCAAGTGCGACTTTCTTTTCAAAGAGAGCATAGGCATAGGATAACGCGATTTGTCTGGCTTCTAAAAAATTGACCTGAAGTTCTCCAGTAATATCCAACTGGCTACCGGAAACAATCGCGGTTAAGGGCGTTGAGGAAAATGAACCGCCCGTTCCCACATCTGAAATATTGATCCCGACGGAATGCTCTCCCCAATAGCCTTTGGCGTAGAGTCCGGTGGCCGCGAGAGCCGAGAGGGAAGAGCCGTTTAAGTCATTCAACAGGCTTTGAAGGCGGGCTTGGTTTCCGGCGGAGATATCATTGTCATTAATGTCGTCAATGTCTTCCAATGTCTCACGAATGCCTAAGCGGTCGATCCCTTGTGCGGAAGCTTGAAACCGGATATCAACCTTCTGGGTCATCGCCAAACCAGCCGGGTTCCAATAGGTGGCTAAGGAATCGGTCGTGACGGCCACGCCCGCGCCTCCCATTCCCACAGCTCGCGGACCCACAATGACAAATTCCACGGCAAAGCTGCCTGTTGGCAGTCCCAGGATAGATAGACTGGTTAAAAAAATGAATACAAGTGTGCGGGGCCATACACAATACGTCATGGGTTATTCCTTTCTCGTCAAAAGAAACAGGGCAGGAGGTTTTTAGCTCAACACATACGTCATATGCAGACCATAGGAAAAATGGTGAATAAGATCAAGAGAAAAAACCCACACTCGTTTCCCTTAGAGAGATCCAAAGATTGCCTTATCTTGTCAATGTGCTGGGAGTAGGGGATAATGCCAGAATCCACGATGCCTATTCTTCGACCCTCTCCATTTTCTCTTCCGGTTTCTCGTCGAGCCCTATTCAAGCTTGGTGGCCTATTCTCGGCTGGAGCCATATTACCTGGTTGTGACTTGGGGTCGATGTTTGCCGTCCCGCCAAGGGACACGGTCTATTTCACCCCGAATGATAAGTTTTATACCGTTAATTTCATGGATGCGTCTTATAACTTCACGCGAGACCTTGATGTGGAGCAATGGAAGATGGTGGTGAAAGGTGCCGTCCAAAACCGTCTGGTGATGAAGTGGCGTGATCTGTTGAACCGAGAATCTTTTGACCAGGCCGTGACCTTGATGTGTATCGATACCCTGCCCGGCGGGACAAGTTTAGGTACGGCGATGTGGCGTGGAATCAGGTTGAAAGAACTTCTGAAAGAGGTTGGGGCTGATGACGAGACGGCGCGGGACGTGATCTTTCGTGCGGCGGATGGGTATCACGATAGTATTCCATTCGCACGAGCGATGGAAGATGACGTGATGTTGGCCTATTTGATGAATGGAGAAAAGCTGCCGAAGGATCATGGTTTTCCGGTGCGTCTGATCGTGCCGGGACTCTATGGTATAAAAAATGTGAAATGGATTACTGAAATTGAAGTGTATAACGGGGACTATCAGGGCTATTGGCAACAAAAGGGTTGGACCGATGATGGCACCATCCATATTTTTTCACGTATTGATAGCCCTGGACATTATCAAGCCTTACAGGGGCAGTCTCAGCGTTTGCGGGGTATTGCCTTTGGTGGGCCGGAAACGATCCGTGAGGTGCAATTGAGTTTTGATCAAGAAAAGACGTGGGTCTCCGCTGATTTGGAAACGCCACTGTCCCCGTATACGTGGGTCATTTGGAATTATGATTGGGTGGCCCCTCAGGCGGGAAAGCACATGGTGTCGGTTCGAGCCATTGATGTTCAAGGAAAAATTCAGACGGCTGAGATTGCACGTCCACAACCGGCTGGAGCCACAGGGTTACATTCGATTGTGGTCGATGTGTTGAACGTCTAAAGGGAATGATGAAAAAACCGCCAGCGACGTTCTCGCTATTTTGCCGAGCGAATTTTTTGATCATTCCCGACCGCGACTGTTATTGGATCCTTCAAGGGTTGGGATAGGCAGGTTTTTCTCGAAAAGTTTTTTTGGTATCCTAGGGGGTGGCTGTAGGTTTTTTCGTGGTCGTGCGAATCGACAATTCTTGAAGTTGTTCAGGACTCACAGTGGAGGGCGCATGTGTCATCAGGCACTGCGCCTTTTGTGTTTTTGGAAACGGAATGGTATCGCGAATCGATTCAGTTTTTCCTAAGAGCATGATCAGTCGATCCAATCCGAGTGCGATCCCTCCATGAGGTGGTGCGCCAGATTCTAAGGCATTCAACAGAAAACCAAACTTTTCGCGCGCTTCCTCTTTCGCAATTTTCAGTAAGTCAAAGACTTTTTCTTGAAGGCGTGGAGAATGGATACGGATGCTGCCTCCTCCCAATTCAAAACCGTTCAGCACGAGATCATAGGCTAATGTTTTGGCTTGTAAGGGGTGACTGTCTAACAACGGAGTGTCTTCCGGATGAGGCGCTGTAAAGGGATGATGGAGAGCCACATGCCGTTGGCTGGCTTCGTCATATTCAAACATGGGGAAATCTACGACCCATAAGGGTTCCCATCGAGTTTTATCCACGAGTTGTAATTCTTCGCCAAGCAGCAGCCGCAAACGGCCCAACACTTGGTGGACCACAGGGGCTTGGTCGGCCACAAAAATAAGTAGATCCCCAGGATTTGCGGAGGGAAGGGCGTTTCGTAGAGCGTCCGTGTTGAGAAATTTGGCAATGGATGAGTCCAATTGTCCGTCGTCGTTAATTTTAACCCAGGCCAATCCTTTCGCTCCAAATTCTTTGGCCGTATCAATCATATTGTCAATTCGGTTTCTGGTAAAGGCGCCGCCCTTGGGAATCACGAGTCCTTTGACCATGCCGCCGCTTTCGATGGCACGCCGAAAGACCTGAAAGTCGCAGGTCTTGGCAAAGGCGCTGAGGTCCTGTAGCGGCAGATCAAATCGGAGATCAGGCTTGTCATTCCCATAACGACCCATGGCCTCTTCATAGGTCAGACGGGGAAAGGGAGCGGGAAGGTCGATCTGTTTCGTTTCTTTGAAAATGCGTCTGATTAAGTCTTCAATGAGTTGGATGATATCTTCACGATCCACGAAGGACATCTCAAGGTCGATTTGGGTGAATTCCGGTTGACGATCCAGTCGAAGATCTTCATCACGAAAACATCGTGCAATTTG
>Ga0224501_10003993_pt1 | contig 11639 bp, 7 predicted proteins | sample SF_Oct11_sed_USG_4_FD_169105 | JGI IMG/M metagenome (GOLD analysis project Ga0224501, IMG submission 169105) | Sediment microbial communities from San Francisco Bay, California, United States - SF_Oct11_sed_USGS_8_1 | ecosystem: Environmental > Aquatic > Marine > Sediment | place: USA...
TGCCAGATTTGATCAAAAATCATCAATGCCAAGTGTAGTTGCCATAGTAGGCAAATGATCTGACATACTGATTGGCTTCAGCACCTGATATACAGTATGGGTCCGATGTTATCACAACCCTTGATGTAGAAATCAGCTCAAGAATACTCATTGAATTGAAAGTCTCCAAAACAAAAAGTGGCAGAGGATGGAGTCTTGGAATCAATGTTTCTAGAAAACTAGATTTTAACATTTCTTGTATTGAGGTTACCGGAGTTGGGGGTAGTTGTAATGAAAACTGATATGCCAGCTAGAGCTGTCACTGTGGGTTCTTCACTTACCTGCGTGTAGAAATACTGGAATGCGACGGAATCTTTCCGGAGTAAGTCATACGCATCCCTCGGAACATAGACGATTCTGAATAGGCATCTCACAGTATCATCAGATAGTGTTCCAGCGAACTAAAGGGAAAAATGGATTACGTTGGATTTTGTTGTTTGTTTTTTAAATATTGGATACCATAAGCACCAGATGACCTCTCGATGTGCTTAAAGCTAGCACCTCATCGCAACTCTGTACAGAAAGGGATATTCCTAACCATCAAATATCCTAAATCTCTGATGAAATCGGCTTTGTGAAAAAAATATGAACTTGGAGATATCCACAGTCTGTTATGAATATAGTTGAATATTAAATTACTCTGTTGCAAAGACAACAACATGAATTTTCTTGGTAATGCTGGCCTCAAACAGTGCGTACATACCTCTCTAACCAACTCGTGTGGTGATAGAATTGTCATTTTGGCACTTAGTGGAGATTTGACTGTATGCAGTACTAGTCCAAAATGTTCTATACATTTGATATCCAGCTTATCTTGCAATGCCGTCAGCACATCCTACCGGTAACGGAATAATGATTATTTTTGGAGTTATGCTCTCATTGAGAGAAATGTCAATACTAAGACAACTCCAAATATAATATCCATACAGTTTAATAGGTGTGCGGAAACATGGATAGATTGCTGGCTGAATTTGTTATATGTCAGGCAGGAGACTGGTCTGACTGTGAGTTTACGACTACCTACACTTGATAGACATACACATCTATGTGATTGATAAATGGTGTGTGTGGTAAATGATGAATTACTCAAACCGCTCAAAACCACCAAGTGGGTGTCAGCTTCTTGCGGCCCAGTCATAGAAAGCCGCCCCACAAGCTCTATTTTCGTCAGCATTAGGTGAGTGGCAACCAATGATAACGCAGCTTGAAATTTATTTTGCCCTTGACCTAAGTACTAAAAACAAAAATCTTTCTGAGGTAAGTAAGATCTTTGCTCTGATTGGTCACCACGCCTATGCCGATTGTAAAAATATTGCTCGCAGGGTCAGCTCACAGCAGAGCCGTGCCACCGGATCAGCGAAAGCTGACAACTTTTCGAATGGCACAGACAGCACCGCTGTTAGGTAAAGCTGCTATAATGGAGGTACAACAAAAGAGTAACTTTTATCAGGCAAATCACGGATGGCATTGGAATTAGGGAACAAGCCGCTGACCTAGTAATGATACCCGTTTACATATTGAATAAAATGATCTTGATTTCCTTTGTCTTAATAGGTCGCTGTTGACTTACCTTCACACACGTGAAGCTATCATACTTGAATGATCTTGTTTGATTCGCCTCTATGAATACTTTAAGAACAGTTGTTACACTTTTCTTTACTTCTTTAGGGGACATCGGCAAGCACGCTCGTTTACTTTTAAATGCATCCTCTGAAAAGCGCACTCGGCTAGTAGAGGAGTCCCTTTTGAGCCGCAGTTGCTTTTTAGCAGCATTCAAGAGAATGGACTTCTTGCCTTGTGTCTGCAATTCAATTTCAAGCATTGCAAATATGCAACAATAGGGGGGTCATCACCCACACTATAGTAGTACTCGAAGCATAACTAGGCGCTTTTACAATTGGCCCATTGCAACTGAGCAGTTGTTGTATGATTCTGGGCATTACTTGATTGAAGAAGCCTGCTGCCACTATCAACTCCAGATGTGACTCTTTTACGCTTGAAGTCTTGAGCTACAAGTCTCTTTCAGACATACTTAGTTGAAGCCTTGCTCATCAGAAACTGTTGTGCTGACATCCAGCTGAAGAGATGGCTTAATGGATAGCGAATCGGGCCTTGGGTCCCCGTGTCAATTTTCGGTCTGCGCAAAACCCTGTCTTTCACAACACCCTCACTGGTTTTAGATCTTGACTCCCCACTTATTGAATAACCTTTTCTGTTGGGTGCACAGATACCAGCAGGAATTCCCCTTTGATGTACCCAGGGAAACGCTGAGTCACAGACTCAGTAAAATGATTTCTGCATACCTGGCCATGGGCAAGATATGAAAGATGACCAGGAACTAATGATGAGCACATGCATTTGACAATTCTCGTAACATCACGTGCTGCTGGAACAATTACTTCACTGAATAACAGAAGAGTAAAACTTACACTGATTGTAGGAGGTTGGCTAACGGTAAGTATTAGCTCTTCATCTGCTGAGCGAACCAGCTCGATAACCCTAGTTCGGGGGGCATCTCTGACGTCCTCGGCATCTATTTTGTGTATTTGGTCTCCGGGCAAAAGAAGCCCATCGCTTGGTCCACCTGCAAAATGACATAGCATAGATGGCGTGTGAATCAGACTTTCCTCTTGGATGTGCACCATATGGTGAAGCCCCATTTTGATTGAAACCTGTGACCAAGAAATTTTTTCGTTTGAATCTAAATTTTTCTGAGTTTAAAGGAAATCATGCTGAGACTATGCAATCTTATCCTCCTTTGAATTAAAAAGTTTTTTGATCTGAGTGAAACTTAAGTGTGGAGCCACTGTAAAGGCAACCCATTATTAATAAGAAAACTGAATAGCGATGTCTTTGACAACCCCTCTTCAACTTAATGAGAGGAGGAAACTCTAGCAACAAGACAGCAGCAATAAAGTCATGAGCAAACAACTCCCAATACCAGTAAAAGTATACCAGGAAAGGTCAATTTCTATTTTAATTCTTGCAGAACCTGTCAATTTGCAGCTTACATTTGAAAGCATGAATATTTAATAGAACTGAACACATTTACCTGTTCTAGATAGTGATAAATTTCTCAGATTTACGGAACCGGTACCACTTCACCTACTGCAGTGACATGCCACATGTCACATGTCACATTCCCAAATGCTCAATAACATAAGGGCATGTCTTTATGTCACTGGGCATGCCGAAGAACCAGTTCACCAGAATAGCGATGGGACATATGAAATTTGGGAGTTGTTTACTCCTAAATCGCTTGTGCCTAACCCTTGCTATTTCCAGTAGTTTCCCTATGAGAACTGTGGCCAGATATTGGTATAACATGGGAACATTAGTTCGAAAACAAATCTGAACAATTTCATACCTTCACTGACACACCGAACTACAACAGGTCGTTCGCTGCCCGCCACGAATCCAAATCCAAGCTGTAGATCACGCTTTAATGTGACGATTCTTGTCTCGTGATATTCATACTCTACATCCATGTTATGAGCGCGGGGATCGTTGTAGGTAGAGACATTTTCCCTGTGACTGAAGCAGAAAAACCATAGCGTGTGATGTAGTTAGCCAGAAATGCTAATCAAGATAAGCGTACCAATGATCTGTTCTTCTCTAAAGTTTATCCCATAGCCAATAATGGCCAGCGGAAAAGGCTGCTAGAGACCGAACTTGTACCCGCAATGGTGTGATGGAGGTGCCATTCTTCTTCCCCATCTACTACCGGCTGAACGGTGAGTTTTGTTTTAAATCCCGCTCGAATGCTGTGTTTTGAGCTCGAGACCTTCAGCACTAGTGACAAGCACTCTCCGCACTCAACCACCATGCCTCGCTAACCACTATGAAATCTAGTATTCATCAAGAGGTGCAATTTCAGGCGACTGAAGAAATACTCATTTTTGTGTCTTTCAGTCAGAACATGATACACATGTGTATCATGTTCTGACTGAAAGACACAAAAGATGCAACATGCCACTTCTGCGCAAAAAGGGATCCACCTGCATGGCACGATAAGCATACATATATGATTCATGGTTATGTACAGTGCTATGAATACATCAAGAGTTGCAGTATTGCAATTGGCAGAGGCTATCCTGTCAAATACGGTACAATAGTATTGATTGGGAGTTGGCCTGCATGTATCAAAGAAGGACTTACTTGATAAAGTAGAGTCTTCCATCTTTGTCTATAGCGGATTCCCAACCATCAGGTAATGTTGTGTCATAACTGCTTCGTGAACTGTGTGTGATACTCCCTCTTAAATTGTCCAATGCGTGGTTTTCTGCAGCACTAGAATAGTCAAATAGGTTGTGAAAAGGACAAAAACAGACAAGGTTGGTAAAATGCAGTTTAAGTTGAACAACGAAAAAAGTGCGTGTTATTTGAACCTTTACACGCAGTAGCTCAACACTCGGAGTTTGACAGCTAGTACTGCTAGTATGTGGGACCAAATTCAATTTAAGCTAAAATTAGCCCTCAGTTCAGGGAACATCCTGGATCAAGGACTAATATTTAATTGGGAATTCTATTTGCCATTAAACTTCGTATGCTCCAGACTATTGCCTCCGTGTCCGTCTTCTTCACAAGCATTTAAATTGGCCGAATTAATCACAGAATCCCCATACTGGTACTGGACTTATGAAGGTCATGTCACATGATCCTCTCAGCGCCATCTGGATCTGTACTACATTAACAATACATGATTCATGCATTATAAAGAAAGTACAGCTCCAAATCCACGTTCCAAACAATCTGAACCGAGAGATTGCAGTATTGTCAGTCAGTAGACCAAACTACCCTCAATACTGAGTATGGTGGTAACAACAGAAAGCAGAAGTTGGCTTTGCTTAGGGTCAACTCACTCTCTAGCGGGGTACCCACTAATTCAATGTGAGGAGCTAAAACTGAATGGTTAGTCCTGGGCGGTTAGTGTTCATGAACTGAAGGGTGCTGTACTTTTATAACAAGCTCACATGAGAGCAATACTGGGGTGTTTACATGAGAGGCGACGCTAGCATAACCGCTGAACATGAGGGTTAACCTTCGGCTTGCCAGTGATGAGGTGTAGGCGCTGCATGCCCTATTTCTTCCAGATGTGAGTAGGCAGTAACCAATGATAGCGCAGATCTTATTTATAGGGACAAACCTCCGCTTCTAGTGTATAGGTTCAGGAGGTAAAGGGGCGAATTCAAATCTGTTCTGTCATTGGTTAACACTTGTTTACCTCTGAAAACAACAAAACGCACAGCTTTCGTTCTCCACCAGTGTTGCACCATAAAATCATAACCATTATCAGCAGCGGTAGTTCATACCAACAACTCGGTTATTTGTTCACAAAGTGCTGGATTGGAGATTTGAGGGTTCTAATCTCATCTGAATACCACGCCGTAACCAGTGGACTGCCAATGTTCGGGGCATTCCGAGGCACCTCAGACTATCACTGAGAAGCACAGCGGCCCTCAAAATATAATTCAGCATGGCGGGTCAACAGCGAAAACCTTCGCAAGTGATAGATGCAATAAATAATCAAACATCCATCTGGATAACAAGATCACAATGTTTTCTAGATTACATGAGGCAGTTGCCAAGATAAATTCTGAATAGACTGTAAAAAATCACACCAGCTATTAATAATACCTACAGCACAATGCTTACCCAAAACGTACAGTCAGAAACTGACTTTCACACAAAGTAGGGTAAGTCTGACTATGACAGCTTCTAGCTTCTAAGATTATGTTCTGATTAAATTGTCAGTATCAAGTCATAACTCAGCATGTACATAAAAGACTCACTAACTCAGTTACAACTAAAGCCGAATAACGACAGCTCAATCGATAGGATTGGGAAGATCAAAGCCCAAGTACCTGCTATTTTCATAACCAGTCATTAACCGGCCACCCCCTACCCTAACTACACACACCCTAGGGCATGTATGGGTTGTGTACATCCCAAAGTAGCTTGCTCATCATTCTATGAAGGGCGGTCTTCACTGAAAATCAGCTCATAGCCTGATTTCAAAGAAAACCCACGTAAACAATGTGTCATAGTTCATTTGTACTGCAATCTTTCAGCCAAAGAATGCTTTGATACACACTCTTGTAGTAGGATAGTCGCGAAATCTGCTAAATTGCGCAAGAGCGCGACCGAAAAGCGCCATCCAAAGAAGCATCTTTCACTTTCGGTCGCGGTCCGCGACTGAAACATGCGAACAGAATTCCGCAACCGAAAGTAGGTGTTAGCCTAGTAGTTTAGGCAAATGTCAAGGTTACCGCAAAGAGGTTTGATTACTACGTTGAGATTAAGAATCGCGAACGATCTTTCGGCTCTAACCGATGAGTTAAAGTTGGGAGAGGACAACTCTGATCCGACCAAAGTCCATCCTGAACTCAACAGCGGTTCCTCACCACGACCGAGTCTTCGGAGCTCGCGACCGAAATTTTTCTCAAAATTTCGGTCACGAGCATGCGAATGCACCTAATATGAGCTCTTTCCATAAATACCCAACTCAAAACAAAAACAATCATGTGGAGCATGGATACCGACCCATTTGTGGTGCTCCTTGTTAAGACATGACTGGTGGAAAACAAGTACATGTATTTAACCAACTAGTTTCACCATATCGGTGATGGGGTCATGCAACAGAGAGACACTCGTGTACACTACCAGTATCAAAGAGCATTTCATTGAGATTATATCCGACTGTAATCTTTGGTGGTTACAACATATTAGGAGTTGTGATACTTTCCCAGAGCGCCTGACACCATAACAGTGGTACAAAGCAGTACTAATCCTATTGTTATTGGTATAATCACCAAACATTGTTAAATACCTGTTTGCTTAACCGATCCTTCTGTTTAAACATGATGTAATTTGATTTCTCTGATGACTGAACAACCATGTGGAGGATGAATGAGTTTTTGGCAGCTGATAAGCTGTGGCCGTAACTGGTATTTGTATGATAACACTCCCTCAGTCAGCTGATAATTCTCAGCCGCACACTCCGTAGTCATAACTACTCCTAACTAGTACTTCGTACGATTGAAGTCCCTCAGTTAGCTCTCTCTTCCTATAGTCCCATTCTCCAAAAGTCTCTGTGCCCATTTACGATGTTCAGTTTCAGCAAACTTTTCACCAAAAGTAATGTCGCGATCAATCAACTCCGTAGTCGAATGATTGGCGTTCTGCAGCCAACCGGTTATTCCTAGTCCCACGCTCCAGTTGGCGACAAACTTTCCACCGAATGTAAAGGCGCGTCTAGTCCACTCGGTATTGTCATGTTAACAAGTTAAGCAAATGCTAGGCTGCGAAACCACACTCCCAAACACGCGAGTTGCGAGACAAATACCCACACCTAGTTGTCTGGATACTATAGTTCCTCGAGAGCCCATTGTGCAGTCAAGCGAGTTATGACAGGTGTAAACATGAGTGATGGCTTCATAGCGTTGGTTCGGACATGAGCAGTGCTAGAAGTCTGGAGAGACGCCGAGTCACCAAGTATATTTGGGCAGAAGGATGCTGGATGATCAGTCAGTCCCAGACAACGGTTATCTCTCTGTGACCTTTTAACGCCCACACTTTAGACTTTAGAGCATTCCACCCCCTTTTTTCTGCCAACAATGTGCAATCACATGACTCTAGACAGCCTGTGTAGCTAATAAACCCCATGGCCAGCGTTTCGTGTACCGCCACTTGATTCGCTCTGGTCTGTACTGACTATCCTATAACCTAAACCATTTTCCCTACCTCAGACTTAACACTTTAACCGCTGGATATGAACCTGATGTGGACTATGAGTAGTAGAGTGCTTTTTTTACTTTTCACGATCACAGTCACGGCCAAAGAAAGCATCAAACACAAACAAACATCTTTTAAGACTGTCAATACAGGAAAGTGAGCAATGTATTAACAAGAACTATGCCCTGAGTAATAAAGGGTATGTAGGAACTCGCGATGATGGAAGCTGACATAAATAAGGGTTTATTATATCACTGGGGCGCTCCAACAGGACTCAAACTGCAATACGGCTCAAACTGCAATCCAGTCTGCAAGGCTTTGTCTATGCATGGGTAATTTTTACAAAATCAAGAACAGTAAATTTGGCTATATCGACGACTGTACAAAACATACTGGAACATAGACCTGAGGCTGCAGGAAATTGTTATTACAATATTCTGAATGGTATAGCGCTAGATAGATGAGAGAAGGATAATCAAAGGATGACCGAAGCATTGCTGTGTGCCTAACCTTGCATTCTGAAACTGTAGGTAGCAGCAGATCAAAGGTCTACCGAACAACAAAGATGCACTCATTACTAGAACACAGCGCTTACACAATCATGATATATTCTGAGTGAATGAATATGATTATTATCAGTTCAACAGTCTGTACGCTTTTCTCAACCACTTCCCATTCCATGTTTAAGGCAGTCACTGCGGTGACACTAATGTTTCGAGCCACCAACAGCTTCCTAGGTAGCGGGTGCAATGGTAAATATGGTCTATGCAAAGCAGCATTCAAAGTTACCTGATGTCAAAAGATGCATGACCTGATAGTGACCACCTATTCAAATGACCTCAACTTAAAGGTAATGTTGAACTAGGGCCAGCAAACCTTCGCCCTTTAGCTTGCATTGAAAATAAAGTTTACAGTACGACCTTCAGTTTAAAGAACAGTACTACAAACTATTTCGGTCATCGGGAATCCTTTAATGAAACCATTCCTGTGACCATTTTATGTGGAATTGTGCAACCATATTCTGGTATATACCTGCCATTAGAAATGAAACCAGGATTCAACTTCTGCATTGAGTAAATGGGCACTGTGAGTTTATAATTCACTTGTTTGTTGTCTACACATCACGGTCATTTTTAGCAGTGAGCAATCCAAATACAGTTTATGTGAATGACTGAATTTTCTATTCAAAGTCAATGCGATTCAACTTAGCCATTGGTCTTGATGAAAGTGAACCACCTGCTCCGCCTGCCTCACAATCTTTGAGCCAAATTATTCATTCTTTTTAGAATATGGAGGCTGAAATTACATTAGGTAAAATGCAACTCCCCAGATCATAAAATCTGGATAAGCCATCAACCCTGTTGTGGTAATGTTGCTGGGATTACATTCTTGTTTTTCGCCAGGATGGTTTAGTGTGGAGCTCCACAATTGGTTAGTTCGATGCTCCACTGCATAGCATAGTGAGGCTTGTTTTTAGGCTAAGATTAAAATGAGTATTTCATACTCACAATGGGAGCCCAGGCTCTCCAGATTGTGAGCCCTGGGCAACCTATGCCACGTTAGCTGATTTGAGTTTTTAACCAGCAGTGTAAAAGGGAACAGCGAATTTCGACTAGTCAAAACTTTATCAAATTATACACGCTCCTAGATATAGCCCTTAAATAGCAATTGCTTGGGGTTGGTGCCCCATCACTAGCACATGGGTCAAAAGGAACAGTCTCCTTCAAAACATATCAATTAATTTCTTCTCTCAACCAGAAGATAGGGCTGACATTCATGACGTTGATGGCTCGTGAAAATTACAAACCGTCTCACTCAACTGGGAATTGAAGTGAGACCGAGATGTCATAAACAGTCTGGTTTGAAACAATCATGAACTTCATGCAGTGTGTTAATCGATCTTGTCTACTGCTGGTGTCAAATCATGTTTGAATTCAGATGCCAATATTTAACTGGTACCTGGTACGCGTACTTAATATCAATTAGCTATACGAGTTATGATCACGCCGAGTTGTATGAACTTCCGAAACAAATTATCGCGTAACTTTAGCAACAGTGCATTGCTGTACCATACATAGCAGATCATTAGGTAGTATATGTTGTGTAGCGCAGACATTACACTAAAGTACATTTCTCCATTTCTGCAACACGATGCAGCATCTACGAAAAAAACGGTGTTTCTTTTCCTCATAGTGAATCTTCACTGTTATGGTGAAGTTGTCGAGTTAAGATACCTGTCTTTTTACCAGTTATGGTTTAGCATGGAGCACCACAAGTTGGTCAGTATTAGTGTTTTACCGTACAGTGAAGCTTGTTTGTGTTTTGAAACAAGATTAATGTGAGTAGCTTATGCTCATGCATGAGAGCAATTCATGACTGGAACTTAAACCCAGGTTCTCATGACTGTGAACTTAGCAATGTACCATTAAGCTATCCAGTGCCAGTATCCAGTAATAAATAGTGAACTGGTGTAAAGTCAGAGGTCCTTGGTTCAATTCTCTGCTGTTACTCTATGAGTGGGACATTTTATTCAAGAATCCAATGCAGAAAAGAGTACAAGGGGATGTACAAACTTTGAATCGAACACGGGTCACCTGCATGGTCCAAGCCCGAATGCACAAACTACTATAGCCCACCACTTTTTTTCCTAAACTAGCTCCAGGGTGTCCTGCAGTATCAGTTATATGGGCAACATTCCAATTGAGTCTGTCTAATCGTATTCAGATGCTTAATCTCTCATCGCTTCGATTCAGATGAGTTTAGAATATGTTTTAACTAATAATTAAGTTGGCTCATCTTGGAAAATCAATTTCCCAATATTTTTGATCACATTCCGCATAGCACACAAACAATACAGTCTATTGGTGAATGAATGCATGTATCATTTTTATTGATTTTGGACCTGTCCACAGGAACCATGCATCCTTAGCTATACAATGGTGGATGCTGTGAAAAACATGTACACACATAATGACATTTGGATTTTTGTTAAGCTTAATCCTCAAGATAGTGCCAGTATTTTAGGATGCACTTAGGCAGGACTCTGCAACTCTTTAGTTTTCTGTTTTCATCATAGAATCTAGATAGCAAATATTGTCGCCTACATACACACTTCTTCTTTTGTACCCTGACCAATGCCAGGTGTATGCAGAAATTAGCCTCACCAGTCTTTTTAATTCAGCATTTACCAGGGTGTGTCATTAGCATATTTTCTACTTGCATCAGGGAGAAGGTCAATCTATGGGAGGGCCTGTCGTCTGCACTATAAAGAGCACACACCGCTGTCTATCCAGTATTGTATGACATTAAATTGGTAACCATACAGATAAGATACTGTTTTACGATAACAGCTAAACAATACAGAGTTCTCTCTCGGTGCATATAAAACTAACTAGAGGTTTAAAAAATCTAGTGCCTCAGACACAAAATGGCATGGGGTGGCAGTTGAGATTTTCGCAAGGCTGAACGGGTAACCACGTACTAGCTATACTATCATTATGTCATGTGCTGTTCGTGCTGCTGTCACTGCTGTTGCTACTGATGTCTCTGCGTTGTGTCAATCCCACAAAACCAAGCATTTCAGGGATCAGAAATTTAGCATTGATCATGATTTCGTAATCATGCACAACAGCGTATATAGAAACTGCAATGATATTGTCAGCAAGTAGAAGGAAGGCATTTAATTCATATGACCGGAACGCATCAGTCTATGAGTGACGGTGACTCTGGTACTAGTATGTGAGTGACGGTGACTCTGGTACTAGTATGTGAGTGACGGTGACTCTGGTACTAGTATGTGAGTGACGGTGACTCTGGTACTAGTATGTGAGTGACGGTGACTCTGGTACTAGTATGTGAGTGACGGT
>Ga0224501_10003994_pt1 | contig 11638 bp, 10 predicted proteins | sample SF_Oct11_sed_USG_4_FD_169105 | JGI IMG/M metagenome (GOLD analysis project Ga0224501, IMG submission 169105) | Sediment microbial communities from San Francisco Bay, California, United States - SF_Oct11_sed_USGS_8_1 | ecosystem: Environmental > Aquatic > Marine > Sediment | place: USA...
GAGGATGCTGGCGGCCATTGATTCACGCACCCGCGTGGTGGCCCTTTCCACGGTTCACTGGACGGACGGCACGCCCTTTGATCTGGCTCCGCTGCGCAAACGGGCCGCTGATGTGGGGGCGCTGTTCATGCTGGATGGCACCCAGTCCATCGGCGCGGTTCCCTTTGACTGGGAGGCGCTGAATCCGGACCTGCTGGTCTGTGCGGGCTACAAATGGCTGCTGGGGGCCTACCAGCTGGGTTTCGCGGTGATAGGGGAGGCGCTGGCCGACTGGCAGCCCCTGGAGCACAACTGGATCGGACGAGAGGGCTCGGAGGACTTCACCTCGCTTACCCGCTACCGCGACGGCTTCGCCCCCGGGGCGCGCCGCTTCGATGTGGGGGAGCGCTCCAATCCCGTATCGTTGCCCATGCTGGCCGAGAGCATCCGGCAGATCGGCCAGTGGGGGGTGGAGAACATCGCCGGCTACACGGAAAAACTGCGGGAACTGCTGCGGGCGGAACTGGAGGAAACATTCGGCCCCTGCCCGCCGGAGGACCCGCCCCGGGGCCCCTGGATGTATCCGGGCCATCAGCTTTCGCCCCATCTTTTCGGGGTAAACCTGCCTGCGGGTCAGGACCCGGTGCGCGTGGCGGAAGAACTGCGGCGCATGAAGGTGCATGTCTCGGTGCGGGGAAGCTCGGTGCGGGTTTCGCCCCATGTGTACAATGACCAAGGGAATATCAGCGCCCTGGCCGCGGCTCTGCGCCGGGCCTGCGGGTGAGTGTCACCCCTCGAGTTTTACCGTGAGCCGCTCCGCGTCGCCACCGGTGCTCCGGAGGGCGGTTACCAGGGCCTCCCGGACCTCAGAGGGCTCGCAGTTGCGCCCGAAGGCTCTGGAGCCCACGTTGTAGCGGAACTCCAGCGTTCCATCGCGGTGGAAGGTTCCCCCCGCCAGGGGAAAGGCCTTGCCCATGCCCAGCCCGGCAAAGTCCCGGGCCATCTCATCGTGGGTCTTGCCCTGCCCGCTGTACAGGAGCTTGCCGGGGAACAGGCTGTACTTCATGCCTTGCGGATCGCCCGCCTTCAGGCTGAACAGGTCGAACAGGAACCGTCGGAGCATCATGGTGCGGGGCTTGTTCTGGTAGCGCCCGAACTCAAAGCCGAACTGGATCAGGTCCAGCACGTCCTTCTGGTTGCTCTCCTCCACCAGGGTGCCCAGTTTTTCCGCAGTGAGCTCCAGCAGTTCCTGGTAGCGGGCGGCGCGTTCATTGGTGCCGCTCCGGTAAAGGCCCAGCCCGGTGTAGAGGTCGTAGAGCCTGAACTGTGAGCTGGCGCGTTTGAACACCTCCTTGCGCTGTGCGTTGTCGGCGGCGGCGAGAAAGTTCATGATGTCGCGGCGCAGCAGGCTTTCGGCGGAAAGCTCACCGAAGGGCTTCCAGCGCTGGAGGAAATCCAGCGCCTTCCTGGCCCGGGGAGTGCTCAGGGCGGGGGATTTATCGGCATCATTGCTCTGTTCCAATGTTCCTCCTTTTGGACTTTTGTTCTGAGGCGCGCAGTGTCTCAGTCGAGCAGTGTCAGTCTCGCAGTGTCAGTCTCGCAGTGCCTCGGCCACCACTTCCACCAGGTGTCTGGACTTGTGTCCTGTCCCGTGGGAGATCTGCTGGCGGCAGGACATCCCGTCGGCCACCACGGTGGCCTCCGGTCCGGCGCCACGCACGGCTGGGAACAGGCGCTGCTCCCCGATGGCCATGGAAATCTCATAGTGCTCCGATTCATAGCCGAATGACCCTGCCATGCCGCAACAGCCCGAGTTGATCTCGCTGACCTTGGCTCCGGGGATGCTCCGGAGCACCTTCAGGGTGGGCCCCGTTCCCACAAGGGCCTTCTGGTGGCAATGGCCGTGCAACAGAATCTCCCGCTTCTCCGGCCCGCCGTCAGGGGCCTTTGAGCCGGGGAAGCTCAGACGTCCCTCGTCACACAGGCGGGCCAGGAACTCATCGATGGTCAGGGCCTGGGAGGCCACCAGGTCGGCGTCCGGGCCGGGCACCAGATCGCGGTAATCATCCCGGATGGCCAGGATGCAGGAAGGTTCCACGCCCACGATGGGCAGGCCGCGCTCCGCATAGGGCTTCAGAACAGCGATGTTGAACCGGGCGTTTTCGCGGGCTTCGTCCAGCAGCCCCTTGGAAATCATGGGCCGCCCGCAGCATTTTCGTTCCGGGATGATCACCCGGCAGCCGGCCTTTTCCAGTATCTCCAGGGTGTCCCTGCCCAGCGAGGGGGTGTTGTACTCCACGAATGTATCCAGAAAGAACACCACCTCCTGCGGTTCCCTGCCGGCCGAATCAACGGCGGGAGCCGGGCCTTTTCGCCGGGCGAACCAGCGGCTGAAGCGCTTCCGGGTAAAGGTCTGGAGCTTTCTCCGGGAGGTAATGCCGATTCGCGCCATCAGCCAGCGGTTGATGGGGCTGTTGATGATCCAGTTGGAAAAAGGCGCCAGGGCGCTGGCCAGGCGGCTGGCCTGCTCCACCCGGGCAAATATGCGGCTGCGCAGGGGTACCCCGTGTGTCCTGTGGTAGCTGTGCAGAAACTCGTACTTGAACTTGGCCATGTCCACCTTGGACGGGCATTCGGTCTTGCAGGCCTTGCATTCCAGGCACAGCTCCATCACCTGATGGAGTCCCTTGCGCGAGTATGCCCGGCTGTCCATGCTTCCGTGCAGGATTCCCCGCAGGGCGTTGGCGCGTCCGCGGGTGGAGTGGCGGTCCTGGCGGGTTACCTGAAAGGACGGGCACATGGTGCCCTGGTCCAGCTTGCGGCAGTTGCCGTTGCCGTTGCACATCTCCACGGCAAAGGCGTATCCCCCATCGCGGTTGAAGTCCAGGAAGGTCTTGATGGGGTTCTTCACCGGCACGCCCCAGCGCAGATTTTCCATGGGGCCCGGCGCGTCCACTATCTTGCCGGGGTTCATTATGTTGTTGGGGTCAAAAACGGACTTTATCTCCCGGAACGCCTGATAGAGCTTACTGCCGTACATTTTTTCGATCAGCCAGGAGCGCGCCAGCCCGTCGCCGTGTTCCCCGGCGACCGTGCCGCCATAGTGGGCCACCAGATCGGCCACCTCGTTGAAGATGCTCATCATCTTCTCCTTGCCATCGGGCTGCTTCAGATCAATGAAGGGCCGGATGTGCAGGCAGCCCACGGAGGCGTGGCCGTAGTAGCCGGCCTTGAGGCCGTGCCGGCTTATCAGCCGGGAAAAGTCCTTCAGATAATCGGCCAGCCGTGCGGGGTCCACTGCGGTATCCTCCACGAATGGCAGGGGCTTGGCCTCGGAGCGATGCCCCATGAGCAGCCCCAGGCCGGCCTTTCTCAGGCTCCACACGCGGGCCTGTTCCGGGGCCGTCATGGCCCGTACATAGGCGTGGCCCATTTTATTTCGCTTCAGGTCGGCCTCCAGCTTCGCCAGCCTGTCCTCCAGTTCGGCGGCGGTGTCGCCGTGGAACTCCACTATGATCAGTCCCCCGGTCTTGGGGTGGAGGAAGTCAATGCCGCCCCTGAAGGCCGGGGAAGCCAGCGCCTCATTGATGATGGTGTCATCGACCAGTTCCATGGCGGCGGGCCCGTGCCCCAGGATCAGGTTGTCGGCCTCCACGGCCTTGATCATGTCGGTGAACTGGGCCACCAGCAGGGCCTTCATTTTGGGCAGGGGGATGATCCCCATCTTCAGCTCTGTGATCACCGCCAGGGTGCCCTCCGAGCCGACCATCAGCCTGGCCAGGTTGGTTTGTTCTTTCCCCAGCAGTTCATCCAGCTTGTAGCCGGAAACCCGGCGCTGGATCCTGGGCAGGCGCTTTTCGATTTCATCCCGGTTGGCCTCGGCCGTTTTCAGGGCGATCCGGTAGATATGCCCCTCCAGGGTTTCCATCCGCAGCTTGGCCTCCAGCTCGTTCAGGTCCAGCGGGCCGAAGGTGGCCAGGGAGCTGTCGGAAAGGACCACGCGGGTTTCAATGGTGTGGTCGTGGGTCATTCCATAGACCAGCGAGCGCGCCCCGGAGGAGTCGTTGCCGGCCATGCCGCCGATGGTGGCCCGATTGGAGGTGGAGGTGTCCGGGCCAAAGCCATAGCCATGGGGGGCCAGAAATGCATTAAGCTGGTCCTGAACCACTCCGGGCTGAACCCGCACCCATTTTTCCTCCAGGTTCAACTCCAGCACCTTGTTCATGCGGGGGGAGAAATCCAGCACCACGGCCTCGCCCACGCACTGGCCGGCCAGCGATGTTCCGCCGCCCCGGGGCAGGACAGGCGCCATGTGCCGCCCGGCTGTCTCCACGATGGCCTGCACATCATCGGCGTGCCGGGGGAACACAACCCCCAGGGGGTCCATCTGGTACATGCTGGCATCGGTGCTGTATATCTGCCGGGTGACACGGTCGAACCGGACATCGTCTCGACCTGATCCCTTCATGGCCCGCCTGAGGGCGTTTTCTAATTCTTTGCTCGTTTTCACTTGCTGGTCGGGGCTGGTTTTTTCAAATCGGTGGTCAAAGGTTCCAAAATGCTAATATATTCCAAACTGCTATTATAAACGTATAATGCGACGGATCGGCGGGTGCTATCGCGCTCTGGTTTCCGGAGGGGCTCGGGTGCGCCTGCACATTAAATACTATACCGCTTGCCTGATGCCATGCAACCAGTAGTCGGTTCACAACACTCACCTCCCAGCCGCTGGGCTGCCTTCCGCTCCCGGAGGGTCTCTTTTTTGGCCCTGTGGCTGCTGGGAACAATGTTCCTGCTGAGCCTGGGTGCGGAGCTGCTGGCCAACAACCGGCCCCTGGCCCTGAGCCGGGAGGGGGTCATATACTGGCCGGTGGTTATGGATTACAGCCCGGCGCTGTTCGGGCAGAAGGGCACATTCGTGGTGGACTGGCGGCGGGTGACCGAAGAACTGAGCGATAATGACTGGGCCCTGTGGCCGCCGGTCCGCTGGGGGGTGTACGAGTCAGACGCTGAACTGGAGGCCTTTCCCTCGCCTCCGGACGCCAGACACTGGCTGGGCACGGACGACAAGGGGCGGGATCTTTTTGTGCGGCTGCTGTACGGATTCCGTCTTTCCATGGTATTCGCCCTTGCGGTATGGCTGTTCTCCTTTTCCATAGGGCTGGCGCTGGGGGCAGTCCAGGGCTATTTCGGCGGCCGGCTGGATTTTTATGGCCAGCGGCTAACCGAAATATGGAGCTCGGTGCCAGTGTTCTTTCTGGTGCTGGTGCTGATCGCCATATTTTCTCCCGGGCTGGGCCTGCTTATCATCCTGTTCAGCGCCTTCGGCTGGACAACCATCGCCCAATATCAGCGGGCCGAGTTTCTGGCCCTGCGGCGCAGGGATTTTGTGGAAGCCGCCCGGGCCCTGGGGGCCTCTCCGGCGCGCATCATCTTCCGGCACATCCTGCCCAACGCCTTGACGCCCCTGGTGACATTCACCCCCTTCACCATCGCCGGGGGCATTACGGGCATAGCCGCACTGGATTACCTGGGGTTCGGAGTACCCCCTCCCACGCCCAGTTGGGGCGAGTTGCTGCGCCAGTCGCTCACCCATTTCACTTCTGCCTGGTGGATCGCCTTTTATACAGTGGGACTGATGTTCGTCGTGCTGCTTATGCTGGTTTTCATAAACGAGGGTGTGCGGGAGGCCTTCGACCCCAGGGCCAGGGGGGTGGCCTCACCGCTAAAGTGACAGAGGCATCTATACATGAGCCCGGCGGCATGGCATTTTAATAATGCATAATAAGCAATGCAGCCATACCACCAGCCGGCAAAGTGTCAGGATAAACTGAGAGGATATTATCCTCAGTGGCAGGAGCGGTCGATGGGAATAATCAGCATTACCAGAGAAATGTACAGCGGCGGCGTGGAAATAGCCGAGGAGGTGGCCCGCAGGCTGGGATCGCGGTGCGTCAGCAGGGAACTGCTGCTTGAGGCGGCCAAGACCTACAAGGTTCCCGAAGACAAAATGCTCCAGGTGTTTGAAACATCCCCCGGTTTCTGGGAGCGGATGACCGAGAGCCGCCGCATTCACCTGGCCTATGTGCAGGCTACCCTGGCGGAAATGGCCAAGGAGAACAACCTGGTCTATCACGGCCACGCCGGGCAGGAACTCTTCCATGACCCCCCACATGTCCTGAAGGCGCTCCTTATTTCACCCCGGGAGGAAAGGGTGAAAAAGGTGATGGATCAATATAACCAGGATGAGATCCGTGCCGGGGACATACTGGACAGAGTTGATGAGGAACGGACCCGCCGGGTGCGCTACTTCTTCAACTCCGACTGGAGGGACACCTCGCGTTATGACCTTGTCATGAACCTGGGGCGGATCAAGTCAGAGAATGTGGTGCAGGTTCTTATTGACCTGGCGGCCAAGGAGGAGTTTCAGTTCACCGAGCAGGTGAAGGGACCGTTTGAGGACTATCTCATCAAAAGCCGGGTCAATGCATTGCTTGCCGGGGCCATGGTGGGCCGACTCAGCCTGATAAACGTGCAGGTACAGGAAGGGGTGGTGACCCTGAGGGGATCCATAACCTCCAATGAACACCTGGTAAATGAGCTGGTGGATCAGATGAAGCAGATGGAGGGGGTGCGGCAGGTTAAAAACGAGGTGATGGTGGGGCTGGTATACCAGGAGTGGAATGTTTGAAGGAAGCCGGCGCTTCCCCGGTGAAACGGGTGAAAAGCGCAGGTCGCAGTAAACGTCCAGGGCCAAAGCTGATGAAAACAGGAAACCAGACCGATGTGCGTTCCCTCATTCAGGGGCTGTTCAGGGAGCACGGCAGGGAGTCGGATATGATCCTGGAGGCCCTGCGCTCACATTGGCCGGAAATCGTCGGGGAGAGCCTTGCGGTCCGCTGTGTGCCTACCCGCCTGAAGGGGAACACCCTGTGGGTGGGGGCAACCGATGCCTGCTGGGCCTATGAGCTTCAGTTTCACAAGCGGCAGTTGCTCGGCGCGGTGGAGGCCTTCCTTGAATCTGACCATATCAGCGACCTGCGCTTTGCCGCAGGGCTGCCCGAAGGTTCTTCCGTTGAAACCGCAGGATTTGCCAGGCCTGCCGGAGGCGGCGGAAGCTCTCCCGCCCCACTTCCGCCCACAGGTGGCCGCCTGAGGGCCGCCGGACATGCCGCCGGACATGCCGCTGCCGTGGATGCGCTGCCGGAACCCGACAGGCAGTCACTGGAAAAGGCCGCCGGGAGCATCAGCGATCCGGTGTTAAAGGAATCCTTCCGCCGCACCATGGCGGCACAAAGAGCACGCCAGAAAAAGCCATGATGCAGCCTCCCCCCGGAACTGCGCTGCGCCCCTTGCGATAAGACCCCTGCCCCGACAGGGCAAGGGCCTCGCTGTTGTGGTTGCTTTTGATTAAACCAGGGCCCGGCTCTTGGAGTGGTTCCAAAAGCCGTTGGTTATGGCCACGGTGTTTCAGGCATGCAGACGGCTGCGCCGCCCGGTATTGGATTTCTGCTGGAAGTCGATTGCTCCGCGGAACTCGTCCAGGCCCTTGAGGTCTTCCTTCCTCAGAACAAGCTGAACCAGGGAGTCGAAGTGGGACATGGTGTCCTTGTCCATATCCTGGTACAGGAAGAGCAGGGCGATGGCCTTGCGGCAGTAATCCCGGGGGGAGCTTTGAATCATCCGGGCAACATGGGTCAGCTGCTCCATCTGGTCGGAGTTGAATGAGTCCATGAGCTCGAGCATCTCCTTGATGGCCGGCTTGTGGTCTTCCAGCAGCATCACCGAGTTGAAGTAGCGCTTCATTTCGTCGGGAGCTTTCTCCCGATATGCCGCCAGGATCAGTTCCCTGTGGTCTATCTTGAGTTTTCTGGCGTACTCGACAAGCTGGGCGTCCTTGGGGATGTGTCCACCGACCACCTTGTTGAACAGATCATAGGGGACCCGGATGCTTCGTGAACATTCCTTAACGTCCTTGTAGCCGTTTTTTTCAATGGCTTCCCTTATCATGGAAGCAACGGTTTTGATCTTGGGTTTACTGTTTGATTTGGATGTTTTGCCTGACATAATGTTTATTACTCTTGTGATAAATCCAGCGCAAAGGCTTTCTGGAACTTACATTTGAGCTGGAAAAAATGATATATCGGTATGCCGACGAGGTTGTCCGTGAATACGCCCGGGAGCCTGCGGGCCCACCCCTTGCTGAAGCGTTGGAACACATACACTGGATAACCCCATTGGTAAATATCCGAAACAATAGGATTTACGTCTAATACCCTTTGCCTGATCCTTGCGTGATTTGCCTGGTTGGGCTGGTAATCCGCCTGTGTGGATACTGCGTGGCCTGGCTTCTGTGCCCGGAAACTCTCCGGCGCTTTTTAGCCTGTGGGTACTACCCTGAAAACAAAATTAAACTCTCCATTACAATTTTTTCCATGGGATGCAGAAAAATGCAAGCGATAAAAAATTAAAAGATATGCTCTGCCCGGTATCATGATTGTATATTGTGCTTTTTTACGGGATATTCTGTGTTCTGATTCAACGTCAACCCCCCTGTTTCCCTGAAAAAACCATCATTGATTAACACCCAAAGATTAATGCGTTTCAGGCGGGTTATTTATTAATTTGAGTGATGGGAAAAGCGTGCATCATTTTGCATCATCATTGTTTTTGCTGCAATAAAAATAGCGTAATCATGACTTTATTTAACTGGCCCCCGGGCCAGCAGTCGGCGACACAGCAGGGGCAGGGTCAGGTTGATCAACAGCACCCTGGCCAGGTGGTGGGTAACCACGAAGGCCACGTCCATTCCCAGGGCCAATGAGATGAGGGTCATCTCCGGCAATCCTCCGGGGGCGAAGGCCAGCAACAGCAAGGAGATCGGCAATCCCGTGAGCCAGTGGGCCGCCATCGCGCCCAACCCGGCGGCTGCAAGCATGAACACGGCCATGGTTGCTCCCATGGAAGAAAAGGCAGCAACCCGGCGGGGAGGCACCCCGGCGAACCTGCAGCCGATGGAACTTCCCACCACCACCTGGGCGGCCAGCACAAGCACTCCGGGGGGGCTGGCCTCGCTTAATCCGGCCATGTGGATGACGGCGCTCAGCAGCAGGGGGCCTATCAGGAAAGGCGCCGGAAGGCGCAATGCCCGGGCGGCGAGAAATCCCAGTGATCCGGCCAGGGTCAGCCAGAACAGGTCGTTCAGGTTAAGCAGCGCGGCCATTTCCACTCCCGTGGCGGCGGCAGGCAGGGTCAGCTCTCCCTCCAGCAGGCGGATGCCCAGGGGCACGGCCAGGCAGACCAGCACTATCCGGATGCTGTGCACCAGTGAGATAAGGCGCAAGTCAGCTCCCATGTCACTGGCCACGAATATCACGTTGGCCAGCCCGCCCGGTATGCCCGCAAACAGCGATTCCAGCCGGGGCACGCCGAACAGGTGGCGCATCATCCGATAGGCCCCCCAGACCATCAGGGCAGTGAACAGGACTACCATGGAGATGGTGGGAAGCCAGCGCAGGAACTGCCCCGGCATTTCGCTGGTGAAGGCGGAGCCCACCAGGAGACCCAGAATGAGCACCATGCCGTTGCGCAGGGGGCCGGGCACCCATACCGGCAGACCTCCCAGTGAGGCCGGCAGGGTAAATGTCATCGCTCCCAGCAGCCACGGCAGTGGTATGCCCAGGAGGCGGAATACCCACCCCCCCAGCAGACCCAGCGCCAGGGTGAACGCCAGCGTGAGCGTCAGGCGGGAAAGCCTCTGGGTTGTCTGGTTGATCTGCACCGGGAATCCTGCTCGAGGTGCTGCGGGGTGGAAAGGGGCGAAACAGGCGGACCGAAGTGCGCCCCCAGGCTGGCGGATGGCACCAGGGCTTTGAAGGCCACTGCCCGCCATCGCCAAACGGACCTCCGGCCCAGGGCCGCAGGTGCCAGGCTGCCTTGTTTCTGGCAGCCTTGTTTCTGGCAGTCTTGTCTCAGGCAGCCAGCTTGGCCTTGACCTGCTTGCAGATTTCCCCGAAGGCTTCCGGGGACTCAATGGAGAGGCTGGAGAGCACCTTGCGGTCCAACTCGATTCCGGCCAGCTTGGCACCGTGAATGAACTGGCTGTAGCTCATGTCGTGCTGCCGCACGGCGGCGTTCAGTCTGGTGATCCACAGGCGGCGGAAATCGCGTTTGCGGACCTTGCGGTCGCGGTAGGCATATTGCCGGGCCCGGTCAACCGCGTTACGGACTGTCCGCCACAGGCGCTTGCGTCCACCTGTGAAGCCCTTGGCTGCCTTGAAGTAGCTGTTCTTTTTCTTGCGGGCGTGAACCGCACGCTTAATCCTTGCCATTTGTTCCTGTCCTGGTTTCTTTGTTTTCCTACAGTTGTTATTCCGGCTTTTGCCCGATGTCTTTCACCGGGACGTTCTATACGCCGGGGCAGGGAAAGGCTATACGGCGGCCTGTCCGGTTCCGGTGAGAAAGCCCGTGATAAAACACCTGGTCAGCCGTTGGGCATCAGGGCCCTGATATGGCCCGCATCCACATCGGCAATGTAGCCCCGGTTGCGAAGGTTGCGCTTGGTCTGCACGTTCTTGCGCCGCATGAAGTGGCGCATACCGGCCTTCTTGCGCTTTATCTTGCCCTTGGAGGTGAAGCTGAACCGCTTGGCCGCGGACTTGTTGGTTTTCATTTTGTACTTCTTAGCCATCTGCTTTCTTCCGAAATCTGGTTATTGTCTCAGCTTTTCTTTTCTATTTTCTTTTTGGGGGCCAGAATCATGGTCAGGGTCCGGCCTTCCATTTTGGCAGGAGATTCAACCATGGCTGTCTCCCCTATCTGCTCGACAAATCTATCCATCAGGGTCCGTCCCAGGTCCTGGTGGCTCATCTCGCGCCCCCTGAACATCACGGTGACCTTGACCTTGTCGCCTGCCTCCACGAAACTTATTGCGTGGCGCAACTTGAACTGGAAATCATGCTCCTCCGTTTTGGGGCGGAGCTTAATTTCCTTGAGATGAACGACCTTCTGGTTGCGCTTGGCCTCGTGCTGTCTTTTGCTCTGCTGGTACTTGTACTGGCCATAATCCATGATCCGGCAGACCGGGGGGTCGGCGTTCGCCGCTACCTCCACCAGATCCAGCCCTTGCTCATCGGCCAGCCGCAATGCTTCTTCCAGGTTTAGTATTCCCAGCTGCTCACTGTCCGAGTTGATCACGCGAACCGTTTTTACCCGGATCTGAGTGTTCACCCTGGTGGCAGGAACCTGAGGCCTGCTCGGACGATTTGGACTAGCGATATAGTTCTCCTTGGTAAAGCTTATCGGCTGCAAGGTCCCAATCCACCATCCGCCCGGCCTTGTCCAGGCGGTCCGCCGGAAGCCCGGCGGGTAGGGGCGCGGCCCCGCATGGAACGGCGTGGCGCCGCAACGGTGTTGTTCCATGCAAAATATCAAGGGACACGCGGACCATCCGTTATCCAAAACTAAGAAAACAGAATATCACAAGATGCAGGCGAATCAAGCCGATTGTCGCATAATTTTTATTCCGGCTTTTTTATAAAAAAACCGGCCCGGGCCCGGTGAGCAGGCCCAGGAAGTGCCGGAAGGGGCCCCGACAGCACGTCCGACGGTTTAAAAATATCAAAAACGCCAATAATAACAGCCAAAACCACAGATATGG
>Ga0224501_10003995_pt1 | contig 11638 bp, 14 predicted proteins | sample SF_Oct11_sed_USG_4_FD_169105 | JGI IMG/M metagenome (GOLD analysis project Ga0224501, IMG submission 169105) | Sediment microbial communities from San Francisco Bay, California, United States - SF_Oct11_sed_USGS_8_1 | ecosystem: Environmental > Aquatic > Marine > Sediment | place: USA...
CAATGTACCATCTACATCCAGCCCGAGAAATTTTATACCCGCTTTAATTGTCATGCTGTTTTGCCTTGTTATGCTTTATACAATCGTATGGTTTACTGCTTTAGCAATCGGACGTAGCGTGGTTAATAATTCACGGAACATGTCGTGATCGAGTTGTTGCGCTGCATCAGACTTGGCAACAGAAGGATCGGGATGCACTTCGATTAATAAACCTTCAATACCCATTGCAGTACATGCACGCGCAAGATCAGGCACACCGTAACGGTACCCCATGGCATGACTGGGATCTAAGATAATCGGTAAGTTGGTATATTCTTTCAGGTAGGCAACACCGCATAAATCTAATGTAAAACGTGTTTTCGTTTCGAAAGTCCGGATACCACGTTCACAAAGAATTACGTTGTCATTACCACCGGATAAAATAAATTCAGCCGCCTGGACAAATTCCTGCAGGTTAGTACCAAAGCCACGTTTTAATAAAATGGGTTTGCGCGACTTACCGCAAGTACGCAGGATACCCTGGTCATACATGGCTTTCGCACCAATTTGTATAATATCGGCATACTCAATGACTTCATCAACATGCGTGGTGTCACGCACTTCGGTAATAATATTAACACCGTATTGACTGCGCATTTTATCCAGTAGTTTTAAACCCTCAAGCCCCATACCCTGGAATGAGTAAGGTGAAGTACGTGGTTTATAACAGCCGGCGCGTAATGTCTTGATGCCCTGTTCAACCATCAGTTCAGCAGACTGGGTAATTTGTTCTTCAGATTCAACCGAGCATGGACCGGCAATCACCATGGTGTTGTTATTAGTGCCACCAATCTTCACGCCATTAATATCAATCTCGCGTGTTTCACTAAAGTAATCAGCACTGGCAAGCTGAATGTCACTTGAAAAGGCAAAGCTTTCTTCTGTAATACTTTCATACTGCGCCGGAACTTCCTGTAATGCTGAGGGTGTAATCAAAACATGATGTTCTGGTTTTTTAACAACAAAAGCATCCAGCTCTTGTGCAATTTTTTCAACTTCAGCGTCAGCTACGCTGCTTTTTAAATGAATAATCATAACTCGCCTTTGATCAAATTAAAGAAAGTAACCGCGCCGGTTACTTTGTTAGTATCATCAACAACAGGTAAATAGGAGATGGCAAAACTCTGTTGTTTAATAAAACGTAATAATTCCATTACGCTGAAATTTTCATTTGCTTTCACGGGATCAGTATTGGTTATATCTTCAACCGTGACGTCATTTAAATTACTGGTGTGTTTCAGTAAACCTTTACGCACATCCGCGTTGGTGACAATACCGTCAAGTTTACCATCATCATCAATTAAAATTGTGAATCCCACGTCATAATCTTCAATCGACTGCAGGATACCTGTCACGCTACGATCTTCTTTCTTTAATAACGGAATTTCATCTGCAGTACGCATAAAATCTTTAACCTGGAAATGAGAATCCACTTCATGCGTTTTCAGGTTAAGCATCGCTGCGCCCATTGATTCACTGGTCATTAAATAAGAACCGGAAACAGATGCGTAGACACCCATGTTTCTTAATATGAATGACACTTCACCATTAACCCCACCATCAACATGGATACGCTTGTCCGGGAACTGCTGACGAAACTGGCGGATTTTTTTAAAATTGGTTTTATCAAATACCCCACCGCTTTGTCCCGGTGTGGTGGTCATGAATAAAATAAAATCAAACTTGTCTGCGTAAGTCTCAAAGACAGAATTATCCGTATCAGAAGTAATGGCTAATCCTAAGCGGGCGGTAATACTCTCAGGGACGTTTAATTGACCTTGCAGGTTTTCATATTGAAAGGTGACAAAATCAACATTGAGCTCTTCTATTTTACTGAAGAATTTTTCCGGTTCCGAGCTGATGATATGAAGGTCCACCGGGGTCTTGCTGAGTTTTTTAATTTCAGCAATGTCATCAAAAACACTCAAATCATCATTACAATCGATATGAAAAAGATCGGCCCCGTGTACATCAAGATCTTTAATGATTTCAGGCAGAGACTGGCTCTTACTGGAGTAAACAGACGCGGAGATTTTCATTGATTAATTATATAATTTCAGTGACTTAAGGTAAGTTTACATAGTAATGGCAAGCTACGGTTGGGTCAATCTCCACCTATTATATATAGGTATGCACTGGCGCTGACATTGATTGGGACATTACGTTAGAATAACCCCAAATTATTAATAATATTAAACTGGCAAAATACCCTATGAGCTTCCGAATCGTCATCCCCGCCCGCTACGCTTCAACCCGTTTACCGGCAAAACCTTTACGTGATATTTGTGGTGAGCCCATGATTGCGCATGTCATCAGGCGAGCCAAGCAAAGTGAAGCCGAGGAAGTAATTGTTGCAACCGATTCACAGGAAATTGCTGACGCTATTTCAGGCATTGATGTCCGGGTTTGTATGACCCATGAAAACCATCAATCGGGCACTGAACGCTTATCCGAGGTGATCGAGCAACTGGGGTTTGATGATGAGCAAATTTTAATAAATCTCCAGGGTGATGAACCCATGATGCCCGCGGTATGTTTGAACCAGGTGGGCCAGGCACTGGAACAGGATGCTCATCTCAAGATGGCAACCCTGTGTACCCCGCTGACCGACATTGATGAACTATTTGATCCTCACGCGGTAAAGGTTGTGCGCGATATTAACGACTTTGCACTTTATTTTAGCCGTGCCGCCATTCCCTGGTCACGCGACGGCTTTAATGAAGCCCCGCGAGAATTACCCGGCAACCAGGAGTACCAACGTCACATCGGTTTATACGGTTACCGTGCCGGGTTTATTCGCCAGTATTTAGAATGGCAAAGCAGTGATATTGAAAAAACGGAATCTTTAGAACAACTACGTGTCCTTTATTACGGTGAAAAAATAAAAGTGATCACGGCAGAAGTTCCGCCGGGTCCAGGTGTGGATACCGAGGAAGACTTATCCCGGGTTTGCGAGTTGATGTCGAAATAAAAAGGCAATATGAAATGAAAGATATTCTGGATAAAGCAGCAAAAATTAAACTCCTGGTATTTGATGTCGATGGTGTACTGACTGATGGACGTTTGATTGTTGGTGATGATGGACAGGAATATAAATCTTTTTTTTCTAAGGATGGCCTGGGCATAAAAATGCTTTTAAAAACAGGTGTTGAAGTTGCCGTTATTACCGCGCGTACTTCAAAAGTCGTCATACATCGTATGGAAAACCTTGGAATTGAGCATATTTACCAGGGGCAACAGGAAAAGTTACCGGCATTTGAACGCATCTTAAAAGAACTTAATATCTCTGCAGAACAAGCGGCCTATGTTGGTGATGATGTGATCGACCTCCCGGTTATGTTACGTGCAGGCCTGGCGATTACCGTTCAGGATGCACATCCACTGGCAAAACAACATGCACACTGGCAAACACCACAACCTGGTGGGCAAGGTGCCGCGCGTGATGTTTGTGAGCTTATTATGCAGGCTCAAGGCACGCTTGAAGCACAATTTGAACAGTACCTGGGCAGCATTGGCTGATGGGTAAACTGCATTACTTAACAGCTCTTCTACTGATTATTTTACTGGCTGTGGTTAGTGGCTGGATATTTGAATCTATCGATATAAAACCGGGCACAAAAGAAAAAAAAGTACGTCACACCCCTGATTACTTTCTGAAAAATTTCACTTCTACAACGATGAATGACAGGGGTGAACCTGCATATAAAATAAAAGCGCAGCATCTTGAGCATTATCCTGATAACAGCATGAAACTGCAGCAGCCGTTCTTTACATTTTATAACAATAATAAAATAACCTGGACTGCAAAGGCTGATAAGGCTCAGACATTAAACAATAATGAAATTATTCATCTTAATGGTAATGTTATTCTTAACCAGGAGTTCCATTCCAAAACTAAAGAAGTGCCTGTCCATTTAAAGGCAGATCAACTCACTATTGATACAGAAAAAAATATTGCACACACACAATCTAAAATAAAACTGAACAAGGGAAAAAGTTATATACAGGCAAACGGCATACGTGCTGACTTAAATAAAAACAGAATTGAATTCCTTTCTAATACCCGGAGTCATTATGTTTTACCTGCAAAATAAAGTCGCGTTAAAACTATGTAGCCTGGTCGCAGTACTGACTATTGCAATCAGCACTGGCCCGGCTTTCGCCACTGAACAGCAAACAATTGATATCCAGGCCAGCTATATGTTGCTTGATGAGAATAAAGGCATCAGTATCTATAAAGGCAAGGTATTATTAAAAAAAGATACCCTGGAGATTAAAGCAGACACCATGACACTCTATTATAATGGAGAAAAACTGGACAAAGTATTAATCATGGGTTCACCTGCAGAGGTAAGACACGCACCTGATAATGAAGCCAGGGTACATTCCCAGGCAAAGAAAATGGAATACCTTATCACAGAAGATAAGTTAAGATTAACGGGACAGGCTGTTGTTAATCAGGGCAGCCGCCACTTTAGTGGTGAATCAATCGAGTATGATACCCGGCAACGAATAATTTCAGCCGCAGGTAAACAGGGCCCTGTTAATATTGATAAAGACGATTCACAATCATCAACCCCTGGCCAGCGCGTTCATGTCATCATAGGGCCTGAAGCAGAAAATAATGATGCAGTAAGCAAAGATAGTGAAAACTAGAAAATGAATGAATCCATAAATAGTCAAGCTGGGAATAATCAATCAAGGAACACCCTTAAAGCGGAAAACCTTTGTAAAACATTTAAAGGACGAAAAGTTGTGCAAGGCGTTTCCATGGAAATTCACAGTGGTGAAGTAGTGGGCTTGCTTGGCCCCAATGGCGCGGGTAAAACAACTTCCTTCTATATGGTTGCCGGACTGATCAGCGCAGATGAAGGCCAGATTACACTTGGCGAAAATAATATCACTGATTACCCCATGCACCTGCGTGCCCGTCTTGGTGTTGGTTACCTGCCCCAGGATGCATCTATTTTTAGAAAGTTATCGGTTACTGATAACATCATGGCAATATTACAGACACGAAAAGAACTTTCTCCGTTTCAGCAGGAACAGAAACTCGAAGACTTACTTGAAGAACTACATATCGGTCATATTCGAAATGGCCTTGGTATGAGTTTATCCGGTGGTGAACGGCGCCGTGTTGAAATTGCCCGGGCACTGGCTACCGATCCGCGTTTCATATTGCTGGATGAACCTTTTGCCGGGGTTGACCCTATTTCAGTGCGTGATATTCAATCTATCATTCAACACTTAAAAGAGCGTGGTATTGGTGTGTTAATTACTGACCACAATGTTCGGGAAACGCTGGGAATTTGTGAACGTGGTTACATTATGAATGCCGGTGAAGTGATTGCGAGTGGCGATCCTGATGACTTGCTTGTAAATAAGCAGGTAAGGGAAGTCTATCTGGGTGAAAATTTCAAGCTTTAATCGTTAGATAGCGTAAAAATTCAGTACTACACATTTCTTTAAAATAAGCTAAAATTATATATAAGCCGGTTATAATATTCCTGAAGGTCCGGCCACTTTAATAACACTATATGAAACAAGCACTCCAATTCCGACTCGGTCAAAATTTGACCATGACCCCTCAACTTCAACAGGCGATTCGCTTGCTGCAATTGTCGACGCTTGAATTAAGTACAGAAATTCAGGATGTGCTCGATTCAAACATGATGTTGGAAATGGGTGAAGATAATGAAAGTGACACATCTTCATCTGAAGAAGCGAATCAAACTAGTTTAGAGAATGCAGAAACTTCAGCTGAAAAAAACCTGGAATTAGCTACAGATACAGCTTCATCTGACACCATGCCGGATGATTTACCCGTTGATACATCATGGGATGATATTTACGATTCAGTCTTACCCACTACAACTTCATCTGCTTCATCAACTTATAACGCTGATGATCAACCCGAAGTTTATACTGCCAGCAGCGAAAGCTTGCATGAACATTTACGCTGGCAAATCAAGATGACACCCTTTAGTGAAGTAGATGCAGCAATTGCCGAAGTAATTGTTGATGAAATTAATGATGACGGTTTCTTACAAGCCAGTATCGAAGAGATCACGGCCTCTCTCGCTGATGCTGATGGCGAGGATGATATCGAAGTTGAAACGGATGAAGTCGAAGCTGTTTTACGCCAGGTACAAAACTTTGATCCAGCAGGAGTCGGTGCACGTGACTTACGTGAAAGTCTTTCAATTCAGCTACATCGCCAGCCTAATGATATAGATTTACGCGAATACGCAATCCTGTTAGTTGATACCTATTTTGATCTGCTGGCTAACCGCGAATACTCTCAGCTGATGCGTAAGATGAAAATTTCTGAAGATGATCTTAAGGATGTGATACAGCTTATTCAAAGTATGAATCCTCGTCCAGGTGGACAGGTTACAGCTAACCAGGCGGAATATATTGTTCCTGATGTTATTGTTAAAAAAGTAAATAACACATGGAGAGTTGAACTTAACTCTGATGCCGCGCCAAAACTACGCATCAACTCAACCTACGCCAACATGATTAAAGATGTTAAAAACTCTGATGATAATTCTTCTATGAAAAATCATCTGCAGGAAGCACGTTGGTTTATAAAAAGTTTATTAAGTCGTAACGAAACATTATTAAAGGTTGCACATTGTATCGTTGAACGGCAAAAAGAATTTCTTGAGCACGGGGAAGAAGCAATGAAAGCCCTGGTTCTGCATGACATTGCCGAAGCTGTTGAAATGCATGAATCGACTATTTCCCGCGTTACAACTAAAAAGTACATGCATACCCCCCGTGGTATCTTTGAATTAAAGTATTTCTTTTCCAGCCATGTTAGTACCGCGAGTGGAGGGGAATGTTCAGCAACTGCAATCCGTGCATTAATTAAAAAACTGATTGCAGCAGAAATGCCCAAAAAACCTTTGAGTGATAACAAGATTGCGACTATCCTCGAAGAACAGGGAATTAATGTTGCACGGCGAACCGTTGCTAAATATAGAGAGTCATTGGCGATTCCACCGTCTAATGAACGTAAACGTCTCGCCTAAACGCGAGCAAAGGAGAAAACTATGCAATTAAATATTACTGGACACCATGTAGAGGTTACCGATTCACTCAAAGCATATGTAGCAGAAAAACTTGAACGCCTCGAAAAACATTTTGACCACGTAAATAACGTCCATGTAATTCTCAGTGTTGAAAAACAAAGACAAAAGTCTGAAGCCACTGTTCATGTTAATGGTGCAAGTTTATTTGCAGATTCAACCGAAGAAGATATGTATGCTGCAATTGATTCAATGGCCGACAAACTTGACCGCCAAATCAAAAAACACAAAGAAAAACTGAAAGATCACCACCGTTCTGAAGGTAATCAAATTAAACATCAACAACCTGTACTGGAAGACTAAGGAAAACTCACTCTATGCAATTATCAGAAATTATTAATGTTAATCGCATAAAAAAAGGTGTTGATGTTCTCAGTAAAAAACGCGCACTTGAAGAATTAGCTAACCTGATAACCCAGGATCAAGTTCAATTAAATGCTAACAACATTTTTGACAGCTTAATCTCACGTGAACGTTTAGGTTCTACCGGTGTGGGGTATGGCATTGCCATACCCCATGGACGTATTCAAAACTGTGAAAATATTACCGGTGCATTAATACAGCTCAACCAGGGCGTTGACTTTGATGCTATTGATAATCAACCCGTTGATATTTTATTTGCACTTATTGTCCCGGAAGAATCAACCGATGAACATTTACAGGTGCTGGCCTTATTAGCATCTATGTTTAATGATGAAAACTTCCGCCTGAAATTACGCCAAAGTCAAAACGAAGATGAAATCTTCCAGCTCCTGACAAAGTGGCAAAAACCTGACTGATGATTAAAAACAATCTCACTACCCGCGATTTTATTGAAAGTCATGGCGAAATGCTGGGGTTGTACTGGCAAGCGGGTCAGAAAGGGGAAAGCCGTTTACTCTCCAATGAGAAATCAGAATCGGGTACTCCTATTGCGGGTTATCTTAACCTGGTTAAACCTAACCAGGTTCAGGTACTTGGCCCTGAAGAAGTTAAATACCTGGACCAGCTGGGCAGAAACTCACACGATGATGCCATTTCACGACTGTTTAAATGTAAACCCGCCATGATAATTTTTGCCGGCATAGGCAGAAAACAAAAGATTGCTCAAGAATTTATTGAGCTTGCTAATAACACTAACACTCCCCTGCTCTCATCAATCTTACCCAGTAACAATCTCACCGAGCTATTACAGTACCATCTTGGACGCTTGCTCAGTGACAGTAAAATTCTGCATGGTGTTTTTATGGAAGTTATGGGTATCGGTGTATTACTAACCGGGCCAAGTGGGATAGGAAAAAGTGAACTGGCACTGGAACTGATCAGCCGTGGTCATCGACTCATTGCCGATGATGCCCCCGAGTTCAGACGAAGTGGTCCGGACAGTATTCGAGGTCGCAGCCCAGCTTTATTAAAAGATTTTTTAGAAGTACGCGGGCTGGGTATATTAAACGTTCGTGCCATGTTTGGTGACAGTTCTATTGTTGAGACCAAGCGATTACGACTTATTGTTCACCTTGAAAATATCTCTACCACTAAAGCTGATAAGAAACTATGGGAGATTGATCGTATAGGTGGTACACATCATAACCAAACCATCCTTGATGTCGAAATCCCAAAGGTACAGATCCCGGTTGCGCCGGGACGTAATGTTGCAGTTATTATCGAAGCCGCGGTACGTAATCATGTACTTTTCTTAAACGGCTACAGTGCGGCTAATGATTTTATTAAACGTCAACAGGAACTCATCAACAGTGAAGAGTAAATTCTTGTGCTATGCTGTGTTAATTCATCCAAATTCAACTAACGAAATTTAACTCATACACAAATATTAATATGAAACTGGTTATTGTCAGCGGTTTATCTGGCTCAGGTAAAAGTATTGCATTACAGGTACTCGAAGATCTTGAGTACTACTGTATTGATAATTTACCGATTAACATGCTTGAAGCACTAACCAGTGAAATTATTAGCGCAAAACATGAATACGTGGCTATTGGTATTGATGCCCGGAATGTCGCTGCCGAGTTCGATCTTTTTCCACAACAGCTACAGCAACTTCCAAAGAACAAAATTGACTGCGAAATATTTTTCCTCGAGGCCAGTGATGCAGCACTTATTAAACGTTTTAGTGAAACCCGTCGCAAACATCCGCTTAGTAACCAGGAAACGCCACTGAATGAAGCCATTATCCAGGAACGTTATTTACTCGAACCTATTTCATCAAAAGCTGACCTGCGCCTGGATACCAGTGCAACAAATGTACACCAGCTCAGAGATTTAATAAAAGCACGGGTTAAGAAAGCCGATAAGCAAACAATTTCCATTATGTTTGAGTCATTTGGATTCAAACACGGCGTCCCCATCAATGCAGACTTTGTTTTTGATGTGCGCTGTTTACCCAATCCGCACTGGGTAGCAGAATTAAGAAATTTAACCGGCCTCGATAAGCCCGTTATCGACTATCTTGCTGAGCACAATGAAGTCAGAGATATGCTGAATGACGTGATGAATTTTGTCGACAAATGGATCCCTAAATTTGAAGCAGATAATCGCAGCTATATCACCATTGCCATTGGTTGCACTGGCGGGCAACACCGCTCTGTTTACCTGGTAAATAAACTTGCTAATTTAACCAAAAATAAACACAATAACGTCCTTTCAAGGCACAGGGAAATATCGTAGTGGTTAGTTTACTTATCATTACACATAACAATGTAGGCGGGGCCCTATTCGATGCAGCGTTATCGGTATTAGGAAGTTGTCCGCTCCCCTTTGAGATTCTTCCTGTTTCTCAAAACTGCGATCCTGAAGAACGGTTACAAAAAGCCCAGGCCCACCTGGATAAATTAAACCAGGGAGATGGTGTACTGGTTGTCACTGATATGTTTGGCTCTACTCCAAGTAATATCGCGACAAAACTCGCATCTAATAATGTCACGATTATAACTGGCCTCAACTTGCCCATGTTAATCCGTATTATGAATTACCCCGATCTATCACTTGAAAAACTGGCAAATAAAGCAGTGAGTGGTGGACAGAACGGCGTTATCGAAGTAGAAAAATAATCCAGGAAAAAATTTAACCGTGTTACAACAAACAACAACCATCGTAAACAAGCTGGGTCTGCATGCGCGGGCAGCTGCTAAATTTGTAACCCAGGCTTCTATGTTTGAGTCCGAGATTCATGTAAAACGAAATGGTCAGGATGTGAATGGTAAAAGTATTATGGGCGTCATGATGCTGGCCGCGGCAAAGGGTTGCGATATAGAACTCATTATTGATGGTGCAGATGAACAACAAGCCATGCAATCCCTTATTGAGCTTATCGAAAACCGCTTTGGTGAAGCAGAGTAAAGCTGAACCGATAACTTTGAAGTGGAATAAAACTTTATCCTCTCAACAGTCACAATTTTAGCTATTTCCTTTTCTGATAAAGCAGATTCAGTATCTTACTTAAGCTATTATTTTATATAGAGTTCACTTTTTTGTCTGTAGGTATTACACTCATTAGCAACCAATGAGGGTTCATTATGCCTGACAGCTCATCTCAACAAGAAGACTTACATAACACACTGATCGAAACGATCAGTGATAGCTTGCGTGATGAGCAACCGGATAAGATTGCTGAACTCCTGAGCGAGAAACACCCTGCTGAAATCGCTCACCTGCTTGAATCACTCCCCGGCAACCAACGTGAACAAATCTGGCCTTATATACCAGAAGATACCGATGGTGAAATCCTGCTCCATTTAAATGAAGATGCGCGAGCCGCACTCATTAATACCATGGAGACCGATGAGCTGGTCGCGGCAACCGAAACACTCGATACCGATGATCTTGCCGATATTCTTCCTGAAATGCCACAGGATGTTATCCAGGAAATTTTACTTAGCCTGGAAACACAGGAACGCCTTCGCCTAAAATCAATTTTATCTTACGATGAAAATTCTGCCGGTGGTTTGATGGATCTGGATACCATCATTATCCGGCAAGACATTACACTCGACGTGGTATTACGTTACCTCAGGCGCAAAGGCTCATTACCTAAAGGCACTGATAACCTGTTCGTGGTTGACCGCGAGAACCATTATCTCGGCTTACTACCATTAAGTTTAATCCTGACCACTGATCCGCAACAGCTTGTTAGCGAGATCATGATTTCTAATATTGAAGGTATCCTGGCAGAAAAACATGCACGTGAAGTTGCCAGCCTGTTCGAACACCGGGATTTAATCACCGCGGCCGTGGTGGATGAAGAAAATCATCTCCTCGGCCGGATCACCATCGATGACGTTGTTGACGTTATTCGTGATGAAGCCGATCACTCCTTAATGAGTATGGCCGGTCTGAACGAAGAAGAAGATATGTTCGCCCCGGTCTTTACCAGCACCCGGCGGCGTTCTATCTGGCTAGGGGTAAATTTACTCACCGCATTTTTAGCTTCATGGGTTATTGGTTTATTTGGTGCCACGATTGAAAAAATGGTGGCACTGGCGATCCTTATGCCGATTGTTGCCAGTATG
>Ga0224501_10003996_pt1 | contig 11637 bp, 6 predicted proteins | sample SF_Oct11_sed_USG_4_FD_169105 | JGI IMG/M metagenome (GOLD analysis project Ga0224501, IMG submission 169105) | Sediment microbial communities from San Francisco Bay, California, United States - SF_Oct11_sed_USGS_8_1 | ecosystem: Environmental > Aquatic > Marine > Sediment | place: USA...
TGCCACGGGTATCCAAAGTTCTTAAACGACTAAAATGCCAGTTAGGATGGTCTTCCCCAGTGGGTCGCCCTTCGTAAATTGAACCCATTGCATAAAGCAAACTTGAGCTTGTTAGCCATAGCCCCCGAATTCCTTCATCGGTGCTGTCATTCACGTTTTCACTTAGCAGTAATTGGGAATTTTGTGCATTACTCGAAACGTCTAAGCGATAAATCGACTGTGAGCCAGGCTCAGAAACCACAAAATGCAATTGATTTTCCTGAATTGCATGATTGGTGTAAGCGCAACTACGCCAATAAGCGAGCGAAGAAACCGACTGATTGGTCGTAGTGGCAAATAATATGGTAACTGCATTAGTATCCGCATCAAAACGCACGATTTGATTTTCGAAAACCGTTTCGCTGATTTTCAATGTTAGCAATAAAATTCCGCGCTCATCGCTGGTGCGTAACCAATCTTCAACACTAACGATATTAGTGGCTGAGTTCGTCACAAGCGCACGCGAACCTGCGGAAAACTCTAAATCATAAGTGACAAGTTGGTTGCTTTCGCGCACCAACCAGCCATAAATATCACCGCTGTTGGGATTACGAATCGGTTGTATAAATTCCTGAAAAAACGGTAGTGCCTGAGGTGCTTCATTTGCCGACATATCAAGGCGTACCATAAACCAGGGAGCATTGGTGCAATTCGCTGAATCTGCTGTACGTCGATAGATATAACGTGAGCCGAATGAATATACGTAATTCGTACCAACATTATTCCAGCCGGAACAAATCTGATGGGCTTGGGTTTCACTTGAAATCTGGCGAACCTGGGGGTTGGATTTGTCTTCAACTTCTAGATTCACCGCATATAATTTACCTTCCACTGAAGGTTGACGACTATTGGATTCATTGCGGTGGCTATACAATAATTGGCCTCGTTTAACGTCGGTCACGCTCGCGCTAAAAGGCTGGTAAACCCCTTGCCAATACGTCTTGATCGGTTTTATTTGCGCGCTTTCACTAGTGGCTATCTCGATGTGTTGCCGCTCGCCTTCGCGCCGACTATTAAGCAAACGCATGGAGAAATAAGAACCTATATCATTTGTGGTGTCATTATTAACGAGCACGGGAAACAATTGCTCGGGACCTGGAACTTGATTTTCCACAACCTTGACTTTGGGTGCCTGATCATGAAAACAAGCGCTAATGACTAGACTAACCAAGCCAAGTGTTGTTATTTTGAATGCATCCCCACGCATCACTATCCCCGTTTTTTAATTAAATTATTAAGATTATGAAATTATAGTGCTAATAATAGCAAAAACAGATTGAGACGTGCTTAATATCCCAGTTTTTAACTCAATTTAGATTCAATTTAAATCCATTATCCTGACAAAAAAAAGCCCTGATTCTTAATCAGGGCTAAATTCACTGAGTATATAGTCTGACTATTCGAACATTAATTCGTTCAAGGTCTTAACAAATCCTGCTGGATCTTGTAACTGACCACCTTCGGCTAACATTGCCTGATCAAATAATATACCTGCCCAAGCATTGAAACGTTCAGAACCGGCTTCTTGTTCCACTTTCTTCGAAAGCGGATGCACAGGATTGATTTCCAATATGGGCTTGGTTTCTGGCATGGCCTGACCGGCGGCTTTTAACATACGCTGTAAATTCACCGCCATATCATCGTCTTCCACCACCAAACACGAAGGTGAATTGGTCAAACGATGGGTAATCCGTACTTCTTTGACCTTTTCTCCCAATGCTTCTTTAAGTTTATCCACAAAATCTTTGGCTTCTTCAGCCGCTTTTTTGTGTTCCTCTTTTTCAGCTTCATCTTCCAACTCACCTAAGTCCAAATCACCTTTGGCGACGGATTGGAAATTTTTACCATCATAATCTGTTACATGCGACATCATCCACTCATCGACACGATCGCATAATAACAAGACTTCAATACCCTTTTTCGCGAAGACTTCCAAATGTGGGCTGTTTTTCGCTGCAGCATAGGTTTCCGCCGTCACATAATAAATCTTAGTTTGGCCTTCTTTCATGCGGCTTATGTATTCATCGAGTGATACATTTTGCGTGTCATTATCATTATGCGTCGATGCGAAACGAACCAGTTTAAGAATGCGTTCTTTATTTGCAAAATCTTCGGCAGGTCCTTCTTTAATGACTTTACCAAACTCTTTCCAGAATTCTGCGTACTTCTCCGCATCATCTTTGGCAATACCTTCGAGCATTCCCAAAACTTTTTTCACAGATGCACCACGAATTGTGTCAATTTGGCGGTTGTGTTGCAGAATCTCGCGTGACACATTTAAAGGCAAATCATCAGAATCAATCACACCACGCACAAATCGCAAATACTCAGGCATGAGTTTTTCGGAGTCTTCCATTATGAACACACGACGCACATAAAGTTTTATGCCATGACGACGCTCGCGATCATACAAGTCGAAAGGTGCTCGTTTGGGAACATAAAGCAAGGAAGAATAAGATTGATTGCCTTCCACATGATTATGAATATAAGCCATCGGATCTTCAAAATCGTGGGCGACGTGTTTATAAAATTCGTTATACTCATCTTCGCTAATATCTTTTTTAGCGCGTTTCCACAAAGCGGAGGCTTGATTTATGGCTTCTTCACCGCTTTCATCTTCGCCTTGTTTGTCCATGTAAATCGGGATCGAAATATGGTCAGAATAACGGGTAATCACATTGCGTAAACGAAAAGCGTCAGCAAATTCTTTGGCCTCATCGTTAAGAAACAAAATAATCTCAGTTCCACGATCAGCTTTATCGGTGGTTTCCAGGGTGTAAGTGCCCTCGCCTTCCGATTCCCAACGCACCCCATGATCGGCGCTGGCACCGGCTTTGCGAGTGTTTAAAACAACCTTTTTCGCAACAATAAATGCTGAATAAAATCCAACTCCGAATTGTCCGATGAGTTGTGAATCCGCTTTTTGATCGCCACTTAGGGCTTCAATAAAACTTTTGGTTCCCGACTTGGCGATGGTGCCGATATTCTCCACCACCTCGTCACGACTCATGCCGATACCATTATCTTTGATCGTGACAATGCCCGCGTCGGCATCAAAATCGACTTTTATACGTAAATCAGTATCACCTTCATAAAGATTATCGTTGCTCAATGCTTCAAATCGTAGTTTGTCGCAAGCATCCGATGCGTTAGAAATTAGTTCACGCAGGAAAATCTCTTTATTCGAATAAAGTGCGTGCACCATCAGATGCAATAATTGTTTGACTTCGGTTTCAAAACCCAAGGTTTCCTTATGGGAATCTACGGTAGATGTCACTGCTCGCTCCTCGTTTGCCAAGATAAGTTCAAAGGTTTTTACATCATGGGGCCGATTTAGTGATTTACAAGGGTTTAATGGATTAATTTGGGTTATTTTTTCAGCAGTTTATGAGCATTAAAACCATCAAAACAGAGGCTTACGAAGATCAAGCCATCGCATCCACTGGTTTACGCCGTCGTGTTGAACAATTTAAACGCAAAGCCTATCTGGAAAATATTATCCAATCGGTTTTTGATATCCACACATTGCTCTCAGGAAATACCATTGTCATTGGTGGTGATGGACGTTTTTTTAATAAACAAGCTATTCAAACCGTATTAAAAATGGCAGCAGCCAATGGCGTTGCACGAGCTATTGTTGGTCAACATGGGTTGTTATCCACACCCGCAGCATCTTATATCATTCGTAAATATGGCGCGGCTGGAGGTTTTATACTCACGGCAGGCTGTAATCCTGGCGGCAAAAAAGGCGATTTTGGTATTAAACTGAATCTGAAATGTGGCGGTCCCTCGGATGACGTGTTAAACGAGGAAATTTTTCAGCATAGCCGCACGCTTAAAGAATACAAAATTGATAAAAGCAGCGACGTCAAATTAGAAAAGCTAGGTATTTATCCATTAGGCACCATGCAAGTCGAAGTCATCGACCCCGTCATGGATTATGCCGATTTAATGCAATCTATTTTTGATTTCCCCATGCTCAAGCAAGCCTTTGCCGACGGCAAAATTAAACTTGTCGCCGATCTAATCAATGGTGTTGGCGGTATTTATGTCGAAGAAATTTTTATTCGACGATTGGGTACACCGCTTGATAGTTTTGAAAATCTAGAATCCAAAGACACATTTTCCGGTAAAACTATTAGTCTGACTCCCGATGATTTGACCCACTTAGTGAATAAGGTTGTGGATACCACGCCCTACCATTTGCTCGCCGTGGTTGATCCCGATGCTGATCGCTGTTTGATGTTTAGCGACAAATGTTTGTTATCATCCGGTGATAATCTTGCGCTATTAACCCAATACAGTCATTTGCTCAAACCTTATCGTGACGGTCTTATTGGCGTTGCCCGTAGTTATACCACCAGCCAGGCCGTGGACGGTGTGGCAAAATCCTTGAAAATACCTTGTTATGAAACACCAAATGGCTGGCAGTTTTTTGCGCGTCTGCTGGAGTCCAATCTAGTGAATATTTGCGGTGAAGCGGCATCCGCAGTCGGTGCCGACCACAATCGGGAAAAAGACGCTATTTGGAGTATTTTGTTCTGGCTTACCATGATGGCAAAAACGGAAAAAAGCATGGAACAACTCCTCCATGAGCTCTGGAATGAACATGGACGTTATTATCAAGGCAAACTTGAATATAACGATTTAACCATTGGTTCGGCTCAATCGCTCATGGTTTCATTGCGAGAGCGGTTGCAAAAACTTGTCGATGTCAGTTTCGGCCCTCACGAAGTGAGACGTGCCGAAGATTTGGTTTATCACGATCCCCATAGTGATAAAGTGTTGGGACAATTTGGCGTACGCATATGGTTTAAAGACCATTCCAAAGCAACCTTCCAATTAAGCAACCAACAAATCGGTCGCATGAGTTTACGTATTTATTGTGAACGCTATTTCAAAGATGCAGATAAACATCATTTTAGCGGTGAGAAAATTTTCCGTTCATTATTCGTTGCAGCCCAGGAAATTGCTGAAATTGACCAACGTTTAAAAAACATTGAACCTGAAATATTTTTTACTAATTAAAACGCTTGCCCAGCAAATTAACACTCATCACTTTTCATATAGCGACGTTTGCGTTTTTTATGGTGTTTAAGTCGAGGAATTTTCCGCAGGCTAACGCCTTATTGCTGGCTATTGATTGGTAATGGCGTTACGTTTCAATATCTCTTACACCCAACATTGTTCGGTGTGCGGTAACTACGGCAGGGTGACTTTCTCATTGATGCGATACGGAGTGATAACATTAGTAACCAAAGCTTTTGGCAATAAAATTAATTTCAGAAGCACTAATCTACATGCGTGTACTTGATATCCTTGCAGTCACTTCAATTGCTCAAATTACTCCACAGGCGTTCCCCATAAAAAATTGCTACATCAACCGCGGCTACTGCTCATGAAATATATTCAATAAATTCACATTGACATGGCTTACGGGATCTTTAATATGTAGGCCTTGGTGATTAGGAGGGAGAGCTTATGCGTTATATTCGTTTTTTCTCGGATATTTCCGCGAATGATGTTGCCACAGTCGGTGGCAAAAACGCGTCCTTAGGCGAAATGTATTGCTCCCTAAACCAACTTGGAGTCAATATTCCCAACGGATTTGCTGTTACCGCCCAGGCTTATGAATATTTTATCCGTTATAATCAATTGGAACATCGCATTAACCAACGCCTGGACAATCTTGATCACCGCAATATTGAAGAATTAACCCTCGCCGGAGCCAAAATACGTCACTGGATACGTAATGGTCGTATGCCTAAGGATTTAATTGACGAAATCCGCAATGCCTATCAAGCGTTGGAAGAAGAGTACGGTTTAAACCCCGATGTTGCTGTGCGTAGCTCCGCCACAGCCGAAGATTTACCGTCAGCCTCCTTCGCCGGACAACAAGAAACCTATTTGAATATTCGTGGTAGTTTGAATTTAATTCAAACCTGCCAAACGGTTTTTGCATCACTATTCACTGATCGAGCCATTGCCTACCGTCAAGATCAAGGCTTTGTACATAGTGAAGTCGCCTTATCCATCGGTGTACAGAAAATGGTGCGCTCGGATTTAGCCAGCTCCGGCGTTATGTTTACCCTAGACACCGAAAGCGGCTTTAGAGACGTGGTATTAATCACTTCTGCTTATGGCTTGGGTGAAAATATTGTGCAAGGCATGGTAAATCCCGATGAGTTTTATGTGTTTAAACCTACGTTAGAAACCCAACACCGCGCTATTTTAAAACGTCAGCGTGGTGATAAAGCCATAAAAATGATTTACACCCACGATACTCTGGCGGGACACTCCACACGAAATGTACCGGTGAATGTGGAAGACCGCGAATGCTTTTCGATTACCGACAATGAAGTTTTACAATTAGCCTCTTATGCCTTAACCATCGAAAAACATTATTCCAAACTCAACGGCAAACCCATGCCCATGGACATTGAATGGGCTAAAGATGGTGTCACCGGTGAACTATTTATTGTGCAAGCACGTCCCGAAACCGTAAAAGCACAACAAGATTCAGCACAACAATCCATTTATCGTTTAAAACAAAAAGGCCCTCTATTAGTCACTGGAAAATCTGTGGGACAACGCATTGCGTGCGGTAAAGCCAAAGTCATTCACGAAGCCTCACAAATGCGTGAAGTGCAGCCCGGTGATATCATCGTCACTGAAATAACCGATCCTGATTGGGAACCGATTATGAAAACTGCGGCTGCGATTGTGACAAATCGAGGCGGACGCACGTGTCACGCGGCAATCGTCGCACGCGAGTTGGGCATACCCGCAGTCGTCGGTTGCGGTAATGCAACTCAAGTGATTCGCGACGAAACAGAAATTACAGTGTCTTGCGCCGAAGGAGATAATGGCTACATCTACGAAGGCTGTTTGCCATTTGATGTGGAAACCATCAATTATAATAATCTGCCCAGCACCAAAACCAAAATCATGCTTAATTTAGGCAATCCGGAACAAGCTTTTGAAGCCGCGAGTTTGCCTGTGCAAGGGGTTGGCCTGGCGCGTTTGGAATTTATTATCAACAATACCATCGGTGTGCATCCGCGCGCACTATTGGATTTTGATCAGCTCGATAGCGACACCCAAAATCAGATTAGCGAACTGACTTCGGGATATGCCGATAAAATTTCATTTTATGTCGACCGATTAGCCGAAGGCGTCGGCACAATTGCAGCGGCGTTTTATCCCAAACCGGTCATCGTACGCATGAGTGATTTCAAATCCAATGAATATGCATCATTGCTCGGTGGACGTGCGTATGAACCTATTGAAGAAAATCCCATGATTGGTTTTCGCGGCGCGGCGCGTTATTTTTCCGAAGATTTTCAAGCGTGTTTTGCACTTGAATGTCAGGCGATGAAAAAAGTGCGTGAAGAAAAAGGTCTGGATAATGTTGCTTTGATGATTCCATTTGTTCGCACCATTGATGAGAGCACGCAAGTGCTAGCAATGATGGAAAAACACGGCCTCAAACGCGGTGAAAATAACTTAAAGATTTATCTCATGTGCGAAATACCTGCAAATGCATTATTAGCCAATGATTTTCTCGCGCATTTTGACGGTTTTTCAATTGGCTCCAATGATTTAACTCAATTAACTTTAGGTGTGGATCGTGATTCCGACAAGCTAAACACCTTCGATGAACGTAATCCAGCGGTTCTAAAACTTATGGAACTCGCTATTCAAGCGTGCAAACAACAAAACAAATATATTGGAATTTGTGGGCAAGCACCCTCAGACTACCCGGAAATCACACAATGGTTGGTTCGCCAAGGAATCGATAGCATTTCACTCAATGCAGATAGTGTGGTTAATATGATCCAGGTTACTGCCGACACAGAGAATCAATAAGGCATAAAACTTGAATTTTTTCACTTATTACCGATCAAATATTGTAGAATAACGCTGTTTTTTTTATAACTGAGGAACGAATGTTGACTACCAGCTTGGCTCCACGACAAGCAACCCTTCTTATTATTATGGACGGCGTCGGGCACAATCCCGATAAAAAAGATAATGCGATTGAAATCGCTCAAACGCCGAGACTGGATTATTATTTTTCCAACTACCCCAGCACCTTGTTACATGCCTCTAGTTTGGAAGTTGGTTTACCCGACGGCCAAATGGGCAATTCGGAAGTGGGTCATATGACCATTGGTGCAGGCCGAGTATTGAAACAAGATATTGTACGCATTGATTCTGCCATTGAAGACGGTAGTTTTTTTCACAATCCAGTATTAGTTCAAGCCGTGTTACGTGCCAAACAGCGCAATCGTCCCGTGCACTTATTAGGCTTGAGTTCTGATGGCGGTGTGCATAGTCATGTGCGCCATCTCAAAGCGCTTATTCAATTATGTGCGCAACATGAGGTTATCCCAGTGGTTCACATGATCACCGACGGACGTGATACCGCACCTTGCAAAGCGATGGATACTTATGGATTTATTGAGCCGGCCTTAGCTGAAGCAAACGGTCAGGTTGCAACTATTTGTGGACGTTATTACGCCATGGATAGAGACAAACGCTGGGAGCGCACCCAGGCCGCTTGGTTGGCATGCTGTTTCGGAATTGGCCAAGCAGCGAACTCAGTGCCAGAAGCGCTAGAAGCCGCGTATGCGCAAGGCGTGAGTGACGAATTCATTTCACCCGTGGTGATCGCCAATAGTGAAAAAATTGAAAACGATGATGACGTCATTTTTTACAATTTTCGCAATGATCGTGCTCGGCAACTGACTTATGTTTTAGCCGGTCAGGATTTTAAACCATTTGAACGAGGTCAATTTACCGGTGCACGTTTAACCTGCTTGACCGAATATGACCCGGCACTGGATTTACCGATTGCCTTCGCACCCGACTTTCCCAAATCAACCCTCGCATCGGTTATTAGTGATGCCGGTTTGAAACAATTTCATTGTTCTGAAACCGAAAAATATGCGCACGTGACTTTTTTTCTTAACGGTGGTCGACAAGAGCCGAATCCTGGTGAAGATTGGAGCATGATCGCTTCACCCAATGTTGCTACTTATGATTTAGCTCCCGCCATGAGCGCAGCCGCCGTCGCGGACTCAGTCATCGATGCTCTAGAAAGCCATCAATACAGTTTTGTTGTAGTCAATTTTGCCAATGGCGACATGGTCGGACATACCGCAATTGCTGATTCGGTTATCGAAGCAGTTGAAGTTTTAGATGAACAAGTAGGCCGTGTATTGGATAGCGCTGTGCGCAATCATTTCAGTGTGATATTGACCGCAGATCACGGTAATTGTGATTTAATGGTCGATCCAGAAACCGGCGAACCACACACCCAGCACACCAATTTTCCTGTGCCTTGCTTGATTATTGATAAAGATGCATGGCAACCCTTAGCGCAACAAACACTAGCCAATATCGCACCGACGATTCTGCAATTCATGGGACTGAAAAAACCCGAATCCATGAATCAAGCGGCATTGGTGCAAAAAACAGATGACAATCGTGTTTGGATAAACAAACGCCATTGGAAACAAGCTTAGGGTTTAGCCAAGGCGCGTTTAATGTCAAACAAATTCGTTTGATCACCCAAATCGTTTCTTAACTCGACAATACGCTGTATCTGCGGATTGCTTGCTTGTTCACTGAGTCTGCGTTGTTTCCAAATGTCTTCGCTAATATCGCGTAATTGAATATCAACCAAAGGCTTGTGTAGTTGGATGGTTTCACCGTGATTGCTTTTCACCTGAATTAATTGATTCTGTTTAAGTTTCGATACTAGCCGGTTCATTACCATTTCTGGAAACTGCAGCTCAAGCATAATCTGCTGATCACTCAGTTCGCCTTGTTTATCCAGTAATAATAATAATTGTATGGCACGAAAATCATCTTGATATTTATTTTGCAACTGGCGAAATTGGCTTGGCTTTAGCAATACACCTTGTTGTAAATAAAACACGGTTTTTGCGCCAATGAGAAAAACCACCCAAGAAAAAAATAACCAAAACAGCAGTAAAATACTAATGGCAAAACCCGAATATAAAATATTCAACCGAGTTGAGGACACTAAAAAACTGGCCATCGCCCAACCGCTGACATGCCATAAGCTGGTGGCGAGAAAAGCACCAAGCAAGGCATTTTTAAAACGTATGGGATACATAATCGTAAACCAATACAATAGGGTCATCACGGCTAGAAAAATTCCATAAGATAAATAGCTACGGAAAAAGCTGAGCGCCTGATACAAAAACGGATGCTGCACCACACTTTGAATCACTTGCCAATTAAAAAAACTGATCAACAAGGCAAGCAAACTAAACACCAAAGGGGTTAACACCAAAGCGCCGAGATAAGTTTTTAAACGACGCCACCAGGCACGACGTTGCTCGCCATAACAAAGCATATTGACGCTAACATCGAGTTTAATCATTAGCATGACAATGGTCGATACGAGCATAAGCAAACCAAGCAATGATAAAACTGATAAATTCACCGAACCAATGTGCGCAATAATGTTGCTTACAAGTTCAGTCGCCGCCTCGCCCAAGGGCTCGACAAAATCTAAAATCAAGGGCGCAAAATAAACATGCAACTGCAAGCTTTGCAATAAAAAAAACAATAATGCAAAGGTCGGCACAAATGCGACTAACGTGGTATACACCAAACTGCCGGCATATAGCATTAAGGGTGATTCAACAATGTCGTAAATCAAGAGGCTGATTATTTGCAAGCTTCGACGCAAAATGCTCGGTGTGTTAACCGACGAATTCCAAACATAGTCGCTTAAGTTATTGATCCAGACGCGCAATTTCATGGGAATAGTGGTGGTGGTATCTCTTGAGTAAATCGGTTAGACTGATTGACATACAATCATTTAAGAAATATTAGCAAATTTTATTAAAAATAGCTGTATCATGTTGAAACATCTTTTATTCATTGGTCTTTTCAGTTTGGCTTTTCCCTGCTTCGCCACGGGTCCCGGCCATCTGGCGCATAAGCATAAACAAGGTTATATTGATTATTACAAAGCCAAAGAACGCGGCAAATTGATTGTTGAAAAATTGGTTCAGCGCGGCAGTTTGCCAAAAAGCTGGGCCATGGCGAATGAAATCGAAGCCGACACCAAAACCTATAAAGAGATTACCGAATGGGTAATTAGTGTTTATAACCCCGCTATCCTCGACCGCAGCAAACGCACACTCTATATTTTCTTAAGCCTGAAAGGCGACTATGTAGCCGCCAATTTCACTGGCGAATAAATTAATTCTCTTCTCAATGCGCCGCTAGCTGTTTTTTGTTTTTCACAGGTGTGGTATTTTTCACACAACGAAACCCCAAATCTTCATGCTCGGCATCCGGACTTAGAAATAATCGATATGCGCCCCGCTGATACATTTGCAAGGCGTAATGACCATCACTCCCCCAACCAGCGCCACGTACCACTTTAAATTTTTGTCCAAACTGATCACTTTGGTAATCAGAGTTTTGATAGGCCTGATACCAGTCTTGTACCCACTCGGATACATTACCAGCTAAATCGTATATACCAAAACTGGACAGATCGGACTCATACGAATGCACAGGCGCAACACCAAAATCCCATTCTTCATC
>Ga0224501_10003997_pt1 | contig 11636 bp, 11 predicted proteins | sample SF_Oct11_sed_USG_4_FD_169105 | JGI IMG/M metagenome (GOLD analysis project Ga0224501, IMG submission 169105) | Sediment microbial communities from San Francisco Bay, California, United States - SF_Oct11_sed_USGS_8_1 | ecosystem: Environmental > Aquatic > Marine > Sediment | place: USA...
TTAGGTTAGGTTGGGTTAGGTCAGGTTGGGCTAGGCTGGATTAGGTTAGGTTGGGTTAGGTCAGGTTGGGCTAGGCTGGATTAGGTTAGGTTGGGTTAGTAGGTTAGTGACACAGGTGATATTGTCATCACACTGCATGTGGGGGAGGGTGCTCACCTCATCTACATTACTGGAGGACTTGGTAGAGGCGGAGCTCTTTGCTCCATACATATGATCAGATGGACTCGGCTGTTCCATCATCTCTAGCAGCTGTAACAGGCGCAAGCAAACCATTAAAGCGCTGACACACTGGCGGGAAACTTTCCGGATGAGAATGCACACAAATAGCCTTCCTGATACACAAATATTTTTGCATCAAGCAAACTTAAACGTTAATTGCGTCGGTGTTGGGAGGGAATTTCATTACAAACGTCAAAAGAAAAATACGGGAAAAAAGAAATCTCTCGTTCACAACACCGAGACCCTCTGCCACTATAGGATGCTCACCTCCCCCATGACAGCAATGGGTGTCTGCTGGGTGGCGGCCGCCACCTTATGCTCCACTAGATAGAAGATATACTCGTCATAAAGAAGCCGAATGAGGTGAAAGGAGCCAAATGAAGCAGCGCTGCGTAGGGTCAGATCGCGAATAATCATAGAACTGCAACAACACAGAGATGGGAAATTAGTTCATGAATCGGGTGGAATAACACTTCAAATGATTTCTGAGCTCCTTATAGCTCATCATATATAGTTTTACTTCATACAAAAAAGAACACACAACTTTGTGTTGTCAGGACGCATTACAGACTTGGATTACGATAAACAGGGGCATTTTCATGTATATGGGTATCACGATTGGCTAGTCTGATTACAGGGGTGGCGTGGTGCCAGTCACCGAGCTAATAACACTATAATGCTGGGTGTTCTCTAGAGCGGCTGCTCGCAAGCTCAGCGCGAGGCGGATGCATGAAGTGTGCTGGCCACATACTCGAGCGTAGTCAGTCGCTACTCCTAGCAACCGTTACGATAAAAAAGTCCAAACTCCAAATTTCAACATTGATTTTGGCATGGTCGACAGCGGAGGGGGCGCTGCTGACCTCGGGTCATGCGACGATTGTGAATAATAAAATACACTTTAAAACTAGAGGTTACCTATAAAACGACCATTTCAGCAAGAACTGCCTGGCCGCCTTAGTAAAGTTTTCTGTTTCTTCGAAGGGTTTGAGAACTTGATTGACAACGTTTTCCAGCCAGTTGCTCCAGTCCTCAAGGCTGTGCTGTTCTTGAAGATACTTCTTGAATTCCTTCTCAAGCTGCTTGACTAACCCATCATCACATTGGCACACCCATGAAGCTTGCTCCTGGAATAAAAATCCATGCTCAATATAATAATAGGCGGGGGACACTGAGGTGCTAGTAGCGACACAAAATCACAATACTTTTTTGTATTCGGGGTATTTGCGGTTTTTTGGATGGAGGTTAGGCAAAGTCCCACCATCACAATTTTCAGAGATTTTTCCAAGAACACCACAACACTGTGGTTCAAACTACGAAACTATCTAACATGCATATTGCATATAATTGTCACAAGTTTTTTTGTGACAGTATGGAAGAATAATTGCTTTGTATAGGTACATCAAACATTTTGTCAGGGTGAAAAGGACCAGAGAACTATATGCTATCCTGTATTTATTTCCGAGAAATGTAATCAGACGTGTCAGCATTATAATACATGTACTACATTAGATAACTGGATCACACAAGCTGCTCACTATAAATCCAGTTGCTATGTCAGCAAGAATTTCTACAATTATAACCAATCGGTGGATGGCGCATTAATTATATTCCTTGTACCCATGGTTACTGGTTGACCCCGCATAAAATTCTCGTGCACTCAACGTATCACTAAGGATGCTTGGCAACCACTAAACTCTATTTCATTCATAAAATAAGAAAGACGCCTTAAGGAAAGTCCCGAGGCTGGCGTGACTGATAACTGTTTTGGGATATTTCTGAGTATAGCGATATAGGCAAATTCAGCTGCCAATATATCCTGGGGGCCAACTCACCTGCACATTAACAAAATCAACTCTGTTCAGGTCTGACAGCATCTGCGTGATCTGCGAGGAGTTCTGCAGGACGGCGCGCGCCGCCTGCGCCAGGTGGTTCAGCGACGTGTACCGTCGGAGGGTCTGAGAGAACGCGCTCACGGCACCAATCTACAACCAAACGTAAGATCACGCTGCTAAAACCTGGAAAGCTGTGCCCTGATATAGTTTTCAACCAGTTTACAACAATGATTGATCAGCTGCGGGTTGCTTTGGTAACTTTGGGACGATGACAGGATTAGATTTTCAAAACACTAGATATATTGAGGATGAGGTCGCTCAACCAATATCTTACTGATACAAAGAATCCTGTCACCAACAATGAGTTAGAGGTAGGTGGACAGGGTTTACAGCCAAGCAGCGCTGCACAGCGTGGTGTGAACTGACCTTGACATTCACCATGCCCTCGGGAATACTCGAGATAGCCACTCGTAGCGAACTTTCCAACCCTTTGGCAAAGTTACGAATCGTTTGCGTTAGAGAGCCTGTAATGACAAAAAACGACATGGATTTTCCGCCGGCAAAAGGAATCATCAATTTGGAGAAATCTCTAAAGGAAAAAGATTTTGCCAACAGGTACAAAAACCACAATGGCAACTGAAACACAGTCCCATCGACTAATTTCATCAGAGGTTGGTAATTGACTTGGCTATTCTTGCAAAATGAAGAGAAGCTTCCATCATTTGAGTTCAGGATACAGTGTCACCATTGGCCAATTTCAATAGTTCTCCGTAAACCTATTCCATAAGCGTAGTAAATTTTATACTACACTTATATAACGCCAATTCTAGATGAGAGCGACTCAGTCGATTCAAAGAAAAAATATCCAACGTTACTGGCAGAGTGGATGGCTACTCACTGGGTATGGGCCTCAGCACATCGGGGATGAGAACTTCCACGAGGGCTTGGTAGAAGGCATAATCAGCCTCCTTGACAAACTCCTGAACCTCCGCCATCTCGGCCAGCTTGTACAGCTTCTCCTTAGAGAGCTTTTGCTCTAACGCATTCGCAGTTCTAACAAAACGACAGATTGGTGAGGCTGGAGAACAAAGTTAAGCCAAGACGACACCATGCAACTGATTCAAATTTATTTCCAAAGACGTTTTTTTATTTATTTGTGTTGATTTGTTACAACAAATGGGATTGAAACTTTAAAATTTTGTGATATGTCAAACCCACGTTACGTTCAACCGAGAGCAGTGGTATTGAAATTCCAACACACAAGTATTAAATCAGTGGAACGGAGATGTTTAGGGCATAGCAGATCCGGACACTTACCCCGAGGTTTTTCGCCAGAATGTTTGCCACAGATTTTCTATGAGGCTAAAGTGTAGGTTCACAACCAAATCTAGGATAGCCTGCAAAAAGGTGTACTCGTAGAAAGATCTAGAAAATTCATCATCACAAATCCTTAAATAACTGTGATGAGGAGGAAATCAATGCATGTCAAGTTCAATTTGGTGACCTACATAAAATTAAAATGACGCTGTTTTCAACTAGTTCGGGGCCATTCACTAATCAATAGACCATTGATGAGCTCACCTCACAGTGCTCCTTGTACAGATTTTCAAACATATTAGCGTCCGCCATTGTGACGCCCGGCGGCAGCTGCTTGGCTGTCACACTCAGGTCCACCTGAGGAATGGCGTCCACCGGCGTACCAAGGAACTGTCGGTGCTGCTGCTGTGGGCCGTCACCCCCGCTCGCGTCTGATTTAGGTGTCATGGCGCCAGCCTCGCCACCCTCCGCGGGGTCAGATTTGACGACACGGCGGTGTGTCGCCTGCCGCATTGCCACTGGTGTGTCATCCGGCACCATCTGGTTGAGCGGACTTGATGCCTTGATCCGGATTCCATAATAATGATATTTGGAGTTACCCCTACAGCAGAACCACAGAAGTTAAATAGAGATAAAAATAGAGCGAGCGGCGCAGCAAACGGTCAGAGTTAGACAGTGGCGTAGTCTCTGACTGGGGGTTAGAAGTGAGTCGAGCACAGCCATGTTTGTGACGGCACCCGGTGCCCGATGAGCGGCGAGCCCAGTGAGCGGCGAGCCGGTACCTTGTGCCCAGGCGACGCGTTCTCAGGCCCATGAACACAGACCGGATGAGCTTGCCAAAGCTGGCCGGGTTCATAGGCTCGAGCGCAGCCTCGTGACAGTGGCGTGTGTAATGGCAGTAGAGCGATGAGCGCGGAAGACTCACGCCCTCTGATGGCTCGTAGTTGGCGAGCAACCACTGAACCTGCAACAAACCGGGCATGACATGAAAATACTGTGAATGGGGTGACGAACCTCTGTCCGAGTCGGCGAGTCTTGAGGTCTCGAAATATCGTTCTGACTAGTTTACCGAAGGAAGCCGGATTGGACGGCTCAATCTTTTCCGTCTGACAGTGATGCAGGTAAAAGTTATACAGCGTGCAGCGTGGCAGACTGGTGCCATCGCAGTTCTCAAAATTGGTCAGCAGCCATTGCACCTAAACATATGAGACAGGAGCTAATGAGAGTCAAATCAGCAGCGGCGTTATCATGTTATCAGACAGCCAGTGAGGAGCATTGATTGGGTTAGTGTACCGACATGCAACACTTCCCATGGCTATGTTTGTGACTATATCACATTCAATATATACACAAACATTTTCTCAAAGTGCAACTCTAACAGAAATCGTTCCACTGCTCACAAAGCTTCGCTCATATGAAGCATAATCAATTTATACATACAAGCTGATCCAATTTAAATTTATTACAATATAAAAACACAAAAAGGTAACAGAAGGACAGAGGACAAAAGAAAAAGTACTCAGTGAATTTCGAGATGAATGCTTTGGCAGCTATGTCGTATCATGCAGGACCAGAGATCAGAGAGGATCAGAGGCGAAAAAATGGTGATGGCAGCGAAAACGAGTTGAGCTGAATCTACAATCTACGATCCTGCGCATGCAGCTAACTATGTTAGGAAGATGACCTATTAAAGCTATGCGGTGCATAAAGTAAGAATGAGGGGTACTATAATATTACCGTGCGGTTATCGAAACTCACAGTGGCTGGAGCGGCCCGAGTAGTTTGCGATAGTGGGTAGTTATCGCCGTCCATTTGTGGCCCACCATGGATGAGATAGGTATGCCCACCCATCTGCTGCACCATCTGATTCTGGTATCCGACGCTCACCTGCAGACAAATCCACCACCGTTATCAGCCAGAGTATCAAACTATTGCTTTTGAAATACAAAAGGAAACATTTCCAGGGCCACATTCTCTCAGTAAATTCCACTATAAAAAGAAACATAACCTGTGGTTAAATTGGGGGAGGGAGACTTTCAATCACCAAACCAAGCCAGCTTATCATTGGCAGTAGTTTTTTATCTCAAAACAATAAGCCTAAATGTTACCTGGTCGCCGATGCAGAATCACACCTCCCTGTTGTTATCGAGATAATCAAATAAATCAGAAAGGCTGTAATCCCTGCAGGATGGTAATGATGATCACCATTCAGTCAGGACTGTATTAGGGTGCGTACGCATCCATGGCCGGTGATGGAGGGGGATAAGTTTAATAAAAGAATAATTCACCTCATTGACTGGTTGGCCAGCAGTCTGATAATGGTATTGCGTTCCTGACGGGGAATAGTTCTGTTGATAATTCTTATATTCCTGATATTGTCTGTAAAAAAGCAAACCCATTGCTAGTATTGGCTTTTCCAGGGCTGGAAGACCTGGCAATGTGAACAGGTTTAAGGAAACCATGAATACATTGTCATAACACTGATGGCACAGTTGCTGGTTTTGCCATTATTAGTTTACATGATTCGCATAGCAGAGTCGGCAGACTGCAATGGTTTCTGCAAGCAAAACCATAGCCAACATTGAGCAGCCAAAAGACCACTTCATATATGTGCATAACAACAGAAATAATCAGCTACTTACATATTCCCCTGTCCATTGGTGTAGACGATCTGTTCAGAGTTGGAGGTGCGGTTATCCAGGTACTGTACAGTCGGATAAGATCCCGGCGTGCCATCGCCTTGATTTCCACTATTGGCTACAGCTAAAAAGTGCATAGGCGCCGCATTATGATAGTAGCCACTCATGCCGCCCGGCAGATGCATATATCCGGCCGATAGGGGTATGTCCTGCTAGTGTGATACAGTAAGTCTAGCTTCTTGTTCGTCGTGCGGCGTAATGGAGGAGTTAGCGAGTATCCAGTCTCTATTACACCGATGGGCCGTAAATCACATTGCCTGATTGCCCGGCGTTACGCATCACTGGAGGCAAATCACACCACTAGCAGCGACCACGCGCGCTGCATCCCGCTGGGCTGAGGAAGGGGTGATAAATCTTTGTAAAGCCCGTACAACGCTCAGAATTCTCTGAGGGGTCAATGAACTACGTCGCAGAAGGAATACAGACGAATGACCAACAGATAATTAAATGAGAATGGCACATGTACCTGTGACGATGTACTGTTGCTGCCCAGCCCCCGCCGCGCCGGCGGGCTGAATAATTGTCTGGCCCTTACTGCTCTGTGTGACGACAAACTGCTGACCAGCGGGCAGACCGCCCGACACGACGATGGTCTTCTTGGTGGCGGGAGAAGATGCCACTGCTTCTTCGGTGCTCACCTGCGCGCACACAGACAGAGCGATGATACTAACATAGGCACATAATTAGCCCAGAGTTATCTCAATCACTGTCACCATTAAACCCTACTGTGATAAGAAGTGCCCGCCACCAGCACGAACAAAAAGATAATTGTACCGCCAAAATGGCCGCATCCTAGTTCTGAAGGAAACAGGGGTGGCTTACCTGGCTGTTCTGAACAGCCGCACTGATTTGACTCATGCTACAAAATAAGAGTAGAACCTATAAGGCAGGGGATTAAAATAAAAGTAAAAATCAAATCATCTTAACTGTCAATTCGCACATCACAAATTTTAGGTTGACCATAGTTTGGAAAGGTACGTTGAATCGTCTTTGAATGAACTCATGTTAATCGTTTCCGACATAGAACATACTAGTTAGGTGATTGACAAGAGGCTTCAAGTATCAGTTTTTATCCTATGGAGTTGTCCCCTTTGGTTGCTAGGTAACAACTGTGTTGAAAAAGGAATTCATCCATTGCGCACACAGGATTAACTCTCCAGTTCAAATCGACTTGTCAGTTGCAAACGATTTATTCATTGACAAACAACCACAAGTCCGCGCTACTATTCATCCCGCCAGTAACTCATCACCCATCCAATGACAGTAACGCATGGCTCGAAAATTGCAAAGAAGATACAAAGGTTTTAGATGCCTACAATGATCCAATGAATTGAACATTTTCGATGACCGGACTCCATTTAAACTATGATCAAGTTGACTCGAATGAATTCCTTTAACGAGTTCTTTTATTCAGGACATCCACATACAAAAAACAGTTTCCAGCAATTCTAGCGATCGGCTAAAAAGTTTATGCTTGCACTTTTGAATGTGTCATTCTTTAATGGCTTCCACTTCACGATAGATCAAAATGAGCAACAAGCTGAAAATGCTAAACCGATGTTAGAAAGACCATTTTTCAACGAAATTTAACTTTCGTTTTAATTTGACTGTCTAGTTTATCTATTGAATGCGGTCACTAGTTTTTCACTAAAGGCAATTTCAAAAATTTGTATAACTGCAAAAAAATTAGGGGTTAGTGGTCTGTAAAAAATTGCAGTTGCACTCGAGTCTGCAATCGGCTTCAACTAGCTTATTTGGCTCATCTTGGACCTTCCACTGTAATGTAAACAAAGCACCAATTCCAAAAACACACGATCAAAGCTGCACACCTCACTAATAGAGTACAGTATAGATGACAGGCATGGAACAAAATAGCCTTACATCTTGAACAAATAATCTTCCTGCTAGAAGGCAAATCTACCCCTTAGATGGGCCCACAATAAAACTCAAACTGAAACTCAAGTCAAAAATTATATGATTACTGAAGATGCACGTTTGTTTGACTTTGCAATGAGAGATTGAGACCCCTGGCCAGACCAGAGCCAATCTAATCGCTCTAATGGGATTGGCTACAAATATAATCGAGGTCCATGGCTCCATGCTTTGTAGTTGTGTATGCATATGATTTTCGAACTCTCAGCGGCAACCCTTCAATACGTTTGAATCTCAAATTCGCGGGTATAAGTCTGAATCTAACAAAAAAATGCGAATCGTGCAACAGATTCCATGCTCTCGGTCCCACTCTAAGTACCAATCGTCATTTACCGACAGTCAAAAACTATTTTTCAAGTGTAGTTAGGTGCTATAACAATGGTGTGAGCATACATTAATATCCTATGTAAGGTTCTAACAAGTCGTCTTAGTTGTGACAACTGTTACTAGACAATGCTTCGAAAATTTACCTTTATAGTTACAGTCGTCTAGCTACCGTGGCTATGGCGCTTATTCCTACGGCAACTGTTACTAGACGCATTTGTAATGGCGAATATATTCCTACGCAGGTATTTCTGGATTCTCACTGTGGACGTAGAACTTCGGTTATGCTGCAAATACTCTATATGAATTTCGAAGGAATTACGTAAAGCTTATCTCTCTATAGCATTTTGTAGTTATATTACAATAGATTTAAAATTAACTCCTCATAAAAAATTGTCTATTTTGTTGCGGTGGAAAACAAAACGTGACGCGGTGAAATAGTTTCCGTTTTCCGGTCTTTAGTCACGTGATCTGTTGGGAGGTAACTCATAAACAAGTGTTTACTCGAGAATTGGAATAAAAGCCTATACTTTTTTTCTGATCAGCGCGTGAACCACCCAGGTTAGTGGACAAAACGCACGCGTTATTACCGAAATTGTTAAGAGTCAAACTTGATGAAATAGCACTGCTGTTAGCCTGACTAGTAACGTACTAGTGTACTACGTAGATGGCTATTCAGAGAGACCACCTCAGTCAACTGAGGCTGCACAAATGTTCATAGTCATAAATGAGTCGTTTCTCTATTTTTGTACTATACACTTCTAGAGTATGTACATTATAGTCTACAGAGCTAATTATCATCAGGCTCTGGTGCTTGGCCGCTGAAATAATACTGTGTAAACAGCATACGAGGTATACCCGCTTAGTCTAAACCCGAAGGACTCCAAACTCCCTGATGTCTTATGTCTAAATGCATCTTGCTGGATGCATGCACGCATGCTCATGCAGCATGGATTGGTGGCACTGAATCTTGGGGTCTGTGTTAAACAAAGATAGACTTCGTGGCTTAATGGCTTTGATTTTTTTGCAGAAAATTAAACATGCCACCTAAGAAGAAAGGAAAGAAAAAGAAGAAGGATGATGCTGAGTTGGCTCTAGATGAGAATTATAAAAGAACCCTAGATGAAATCGAGGCTCTCAAAGATCATCTAGCTAAACGGTATGATATCCTCAATCTGCAATCTCAATACAGTCAATGAGAGCCTGCACATCACCTGGTGGCATTTGGCTTGTGATTGTTTGACTGTGAGTTATGATGCTCCATCCGAAGTTTCATTCCGTATGATAAAAAACCAGGCTCATACTACCAAGGAAACAGTTAGGACCATGTTCTTTTCATAATTAACCCCAAATTTCATCATGCTAATTCAAGGCTTAAAAGTTTGTATCAAATGAATTCGCTGATATTTTTACTGGGCGATCCAAGAACACACTCTACATGGGCCAGTCTGCTCAGTGAGAGAATCAATGTATTTCAGTATCCGTCCTCTCCCTAGCCCAGGTTCAATACGGCCGTGGTGGAGTATTTCAAGGGATTTTTCCCTGGCTAATCACAAACGGGTGCAAGCAGCATGGGCAATGCTGAGTCAAAAGACTCGATCAGTAGGCCAATTTCTGCACTATTCCTGGCAGCTGCTTTGTCATGGGAACAAGGTGAAAAAAATGGGCCAGTCTGGTAGAGCTCTATATGAAGCCAAACTCCAAACATTAATGATTGAGAGAAGTCCTTCGGACACATATTTTGTCACTATTTAGTAAAGAAGTGGCTCGCCGAGCCAAGTCAGCAGGAATGGAGCTTAAAGAGAGAATGAGGGAGGCTGATGACCTATTGAAGAGGCAGCAAGACGACCAGAAATCTGTCAGCGCTGATATGACACGGCAGTATAAAACCATGCAGACGGAAATGAACATAAAGATACACCAATTGGAAAAAGAAAAGGAACGCCTCACCATAGGTGAGCCTCTGCATTTTATAGACCCCTTTTGTCACTCATCTATGGTGCGTGAGGGCCTCCCTAACTCTGTTGAGAAATATAGTAGTGATGTCAAACTTAATCGATAAAAAAGTGCATGGGGTCGTTATCATTATTATTCCTCTCCTTACCGCCGTCAGGGTTTGTCTTGGTACTTGCCTTCAGCAAGATTTTCACCCCAACTCGCCGACATGATCGTGGATCATCGCAGTACGGATGAAGGATAAAGGTCAAGATTGCTCCACCTAGAGTTAACAATCATAGAGTTATCCAGCCCTTTGTCTTCTCTGCCGGGTTAGATACTTGTTTTTCATCAGTTACTGCTTAGCACGGAGCACCACATTGCGGGTCAATATCAACACTCCAGGTTGGGGGGTCAGTCAACCTAAGTCAGTTTACACATCACCTGTGGGAACTTGGCTATACTCGGGAAGAGAGAGGCAGATCTTTTAGTGATCTTGACCCTAATTATCCACTGGTTGGGACCTCATTATTTTTACTGTGGTGTTCCAAGTCACGCTAGCAATCTTAAACGAGAGGCTTGCTTAAGGCCATATCAGAAAAACACCCTACCGGTAGTGAGGCTCGAACCCGCAATTCTTAGAATACAGATCCAAACTTTTTTACCAATTGAGCTATCCTGGCCCTCTCCGCTAACATACTCCAGAAACCTGATCGAGAAATGCAATGTGAAATCACTTCAGTACCCAAGACATCATGATGTTGAAGTGACACTCCATTGGGCAGTTTAACCTCTCATCTTTATTTCCTTCACGCACCAAACATCTAAAACCAGTGAATTATCACAAAATATAAAAAGTGTGCCCAACAGTCTCCACCTTGAATATCTTTCGATCAAAACATTTTTTTCCATAAACTGCCAGGTGCATATGAAATTCTTAAAATCTCTAAATGGAATTGGACGGAACATACTGCTATAGCGAAAGGCGATTGTGGTAATAATGTATTTGGTAGGTAGGCAAATTGTGCAAAAACTAGGTGGACTGCGGATCTAATTAAGTTTGGTAGTGGCAACTGGCATCAAACGCTTCAAAATTGAGCGTTTGTTATGTCTGCAGTAGGGTCTTGGCCCTTCACTACCCACAGTGGTCCAGAACCACCTGCAGAAGACACCATGCAGACAATCCATCTCAGTTTGTGTGCTTTTTTCCTCAAGACAAATAGCTAATACCATTGTGACTTACAATGCTAATATCTCTCTCTTTCAGAGCTGGAGAACACGCAGCAAGTTTTCGCCTCTACAGTACGAGCCAAAGATAAGGAAATCACGGAGAAAGACGATAAAATCAAAAGCTTAGAAAAAAAGATTAAAGATCTAA
>Ga0224501_10003998_pt1 | contig 11636 bp, 10 predicted proteins | sample SF_Oct11_sed_USG_4_FD_169105 | JGI IMG/M metagenome (GOLD analysis project Ga0224501, IMG submission 169105) | Sediment microbial communities from San Francisco Bay, California, United States - SF_Oct11_sed_USGS_8_1 | ecosystem: Environmental > Aquatic > Marine > Sediment | place: USA...
AAGAACTCCATATGAACTCCAACAGCCACTGAACAACAGTTCAATGGTCAACCATGTTTAACTGTAATCCAGTTGCTTCACAGCGACTCATAAGTCGACATAAAGATGGGACTGTGTTGTGTAATGCTAAATCTGAAACATCTCACTTCAATTTGAACATACTGAGGGAAGAGCAGTAATGAGTAGGCCAAACCATCTACACAACCCGTGTTCTGAGTCAAAGGTTCTTTCTGTTGGTGCAGAACAAAAATATGGGTTAGAAGAACTCCATATGAGTTAGAAGTGTGACTAGACAATACCGAATGAACGCTAGCCTATATAGTTTCGACTATATCCTTCGCTGGATAAATTGTACTAGCTCACCTGTTGATAATGAGGACTTTGACAGAAGTTTCGCATATGATACTAGCTGTTCTAGTGCAATCTGGATTTATAAGGGCAACCTCACCAAAACTCTGTCCAGGACCTGGAGATAGGAAGGAGACAATGAATGAATGGAACGCTCACTGGCGAAGTGGAGTAGCGAATTATTGGTGGGCAAGCAATGCTCATGGGTCTACCAATGTTCAAGAACTCTAAATAGGTCAATGAACATTGTTCATACCTGTACTATGACGGTCAATCCCTACTGCCTTAGGGCTTGTGCTTTTTGAGAAATTTAGGTGTTAAAATACTCTTTAATAAGTGCTGTCATTTCAAATTTCTCTGCTTATTCATCAGATAGGCTAACACATGTATTGAATTTTTAAACTTACCTAAAGCGGCCACCAGTTTGCCGAATTGGTCCCGGTCTTTCACTAAAACAGTTCCATCCTCCATACGAAATGTAGAAGGATCATCTTGGCCATGTACCCAAACTGACACAGTTCCATTCAAAAGAATGAAAAAACTACAGAAGAAAAGACAGCAGATCTTTATAAACAGAGAATAGGCATGGAAATTAATAAAAGTGACAAACAGTCTGTGAGCAAGTCAATTTCCAGAGATCACTTTGAACTGAGGATGGAACCATCCATCATTTTTATTGCAATGGAATGTACAACTTGGGATTTATTTTCATCTTGATGGCATGCACACACCACTTTGGCTGTGCGTGGTCTTTGGAGTTTGCTCCTACTGCGTGCACTCTGTAGAGCAGAGACAAATCAAGATTGGATGCTTTTTCTGTCACCACTATTAACTCCGTTACTTCTCTGAGATTTGACCTCTCATTTGCTGTACACAAATTGTGCATTCATAGCTTATAGGTTGAGGTGAGAGGCTACCTAGTCACAACCATCGCTCAGACTTTCTCCACTATCGCCACTAACTCAGGGTAATGAATGCTCTAATATGGGAACTAAACTTTGGTTCAGCAAACCATCATGGAATTAGTCTACTAGCCTATAATAGTTCAATCTATGGATTTTAAACAGTCCCAGTATGTATAGTACAAATATTATCTCATGGAACTACCTTGGGGAGTGTTTAACTTCAAAATTAATGTGTAACTGAACTAAAAAACATGGTTTGACAATGTACCCTTAATCTCATTTCTTGGAAAATTTTTTTCAAAACCTGCTGCCTCGAATACCTGATAGGTATGATACATTACGATGGTGGGCGGAGCTTAGTAATTCCCGTCGGTTTCGCCCCGCAAACTAACACGCATCCAGCAGTCAAGCTGCTGACTCACTATATAGGCTTATATGACTTAAACAGAAAATGAAGCTGCTGTGTTGTTTTAGCAATGTGTTCGAAAAATTCACTCAATGTACGATGTATTCATAATATAAGCCACCTTTTGTTAATTTTTGATGAGGATGCAAAATATGAAAAAATAATTCTGAGTCAGCACGGCCGCCGATTGGTTACGCTAAGCAAGCCAAGGGTACAACGATCATCCAGCGTTAGTAAGGGCGCTTCTATACAATCTGGTAAGCATAACCTATGAACTGACTAACAACTAACCACAGCCTCACAGGGATCTCATCTCCTTAGCCACCAGGCATCTGTATGCCTGCCCGTAAGTGGTAGAAAAACATCGTCAGTTTGCTAAGTCAACAACTTTTCGGCCAGCTGGTGGCCGAAGAGTGCAAAGAGTTTGACTTTCATCCGCTGTGTTTTTAACGACTGTTTAAGGTGAATCCGGCGCAACCTCTGAAACACTTTAATCACACTTAATTCCAACTCGACGAAGATTTGTTATGACGACATTGATTTAGACACACTGGAGAGAAAAAGATTTTAATCATCCGGATTTCAGTTGACATGTCTGGTCAGCCACATTAAAACAGTTCCATTCAAAGGTTAGTCTACTCGCTTTCCATGCAAGGTCAAAACATTGGATCAACCGATAAACTTTGATAAGCTGATTACAGACAGCCAGATGAAAAGCGGTTCACGTCACTTACGCTTTAATGTATTTGGCACTCGTGCCAGAATCAGTTTGACAAGGATAATGATAAATATTTTATATTTGTATGAACTGGAACGAGTAGCCAAATAGTACCGTATTAGTTAATATCCTGTTCATGAAGTCATAGTACTTGTAGGGTATGTTTATTGCTCTGTGAAATAGGATTAAAGCGGTGTCAGGCACAATCATGAAAGCTTTTATACAGGAACGGTTCGAGTAGCTTCCGGGACCAACATTTCCGGGGGGTGAAGTGTCCCGCTATAATGCTAATGCGCTCACTGAGCAACTTTATATGAGTATATGCTTTAGACGAACTATACACCAAATTAATATTGTTTAATTGTTTACAATTGGTAGGAGTGCATCAGCTTGTGTACTGGGAGTGGTGTTTCAAATCCCAGAAGAGTCCACATGGTGGCGGCAAGAAAAATATCTAATCACAATTTGCTCCCTCCTGAGCGTCGAAAAAGTCACCCTCTCCGAAGTTGATTTTTGGTTTTCCAAATGAGCAAGACCTAGACTGTTTGATGGGTGCTGGGTGCCAGCTTCCGATGGAGCGGTCTTTTCTTGTTTCTCATAGATAATAGACACCGATGTGAATGAGCTTTTTATTTGGATATTTTTTTATCATTTTCAATTTGCAGTTTTTCTATTTAAAATATAAATCTCTTATCTAAGCTAAAAATGAATTTAATTGGGGACCAGTGAACCATGGATCAGACTCCATACCCCTGCACACAGGGGACAATTCAGTAGGGTATAAAAGCAAGAGAAAACACAAATATTGTCATATAGATTTCAACTTACCAATCACCTTTGTCTCCTGACTTAATAAGTAGGGCATTCTCAAGGTATGTATGAACTGTGCAGTGCTGAAGTATATCCATCACAACGGCTACAGGAGAACAATATGATAAGCCACAGGTGTCATGAGTAAAGGTAAAATCGTATGGTGAAAAATACTGCGTCTTCACCTTCATATCAAACTGAAGTGAAGTGGATGGTAAGTACTCAGTCGATACCAAATAAGTGAGAATGAAATTATCTATGAGGTCTGGATTTAGAGTTTATGAACATTCGCTCATTCTGGTGAGTTTGGATGAACACACCAGTTATGTGGGCTGAGCGAAGATGGCTGAGTAACATGTACCCTGCAAGAGGGAGGTGAAAAGCATGCAGGCTGGGCTGTTTAGTTGCGATTCTGAAATAGGGGTGGAACCTGCTCGGATATACGAGAGGTCTCCTCAGATTTTTAGGTTATCTCGATCCTTGATTGACTATCATAAGCCATATGGCTCCATACGTACTTTTCTCGCCGATAAAGTCGATCGTCGACAAATCCTTAGTATTACTGAACTCAATCAAGTTGAATTGACTGAAACTTCAGACAAGAGGAAGAATGAACTACAATGGCAACTACGGATAAGGATTTGAGCGTGTTTTACCTTCGAACTCTGAGCTGTTTGAAAATTGCCAGAAATGCCTCTTGGTGCCGCACAAATTTGACTTAGGATACATATACAATCTTTACTAAACACCCACCTGAGTCGCATTTGCTCAGCACTTCGCATTTACTTTTGATCCAAGAGATGAATGGGTTGAGAGATGTCTCAGACCGTTTCTCCGGAGGAGCCGCTAGAACCTCCTCCAGATGCTCATACGAAATAGTACTGCATGTTGGTTTCACTCTTACACTATTAGTCTTGTCTAAGGTGTCCTATAATGGTAAACAGGAAAGAATCTGATAAGATCACAACAGACCAACACATGGTAAAACGTGACTGCGTTAGTGTTGTGGAACGGGGAGCGAGGTTCTTCTGGAGCATAGCTACCATCTCCTTGGTAAAATGTTTCTTCTGCATGGTCGTGCCATTCAGAGCTCTTGCATGGCACAGGTCCTCAACTAGAAGTCCCTGTATACTATTTATGATCGTTCTATGAGACGATCCAGTCAGTGCAAATTCCTGCTGACCATAACCAGGGAAAGTATCAGTTGAGTTACTTTAAGTTCGTTTGACAATAATTTTATGCACAGCCATCTGAATCAGCCAACACGACTCTTTTTAATTGCATGGTAAATGAATGCGTATCTTCATACTGAATCTAAGGATAGACAAGCTAGATGATTATAGTTGAAAACCTACCACACCGTCTGTCTCTGTGTCTGACATGATGTATTCCTACTAATCAACTGAAATGGACTGGGCATGTCTCGCCACACTATACCGACCTGTTTTTTGTTTTAAACGCATACGTCATAAACAAAAGAAAATTATTTTCCTAAACATAAATTGTGTACAATGTCCACTTCGCATTTTCTAGTTCAACGCATTTGTCTTACAGTTACCCGGAGGTGACAAATAATGAAAAATGAAATCACAATGTAACCCGAGATATACTAGCAGTAAACATACCAGTACTTGGCACAGATATGGTGAATTGGTAACCTATAGTGAATACCTGAGCCCCGTTAAAAGCTAAGAATGAAAAACAGTTCTTGTCAAATTGTTAGTGTGTTGAATGCGTTAATGTGAGTTGACTTTTGTTGAGCATTGTTCTGTTTGGTCTGACTATAGCTATACATATGATTTGCTATGCGGATAGACTGCATCTAAAAACATCTCGAACTCAGCTTTTGTATGGTCAAAATACATACACCATTGCTATACTAATAATAAGAAACAAGGTTTATACTGCGCTAGTGGTAGACTGATGCATGTATTCTATTTCACGCATATAGTCTCCCCTTCCTATCTATCAGTAACTTCTAAATGTATTTTTACCTATTTGAACACATGAAAAATCAGAGAAATTGTGGTAAGGTTAAACTCACCCTGATAAAAGCAGAGCGTTTCCTGTGTCTGGTGGCCTGCTTGATGCCATCTCTCACAGCTGTAGCAGCAATCTGGAACTTGCCAGTTAGCATACCCAGGGTAACCTCCTTACGAAGGACACTGGTCCACTGGAAGCGCTCGATATTATGAAGTATTTAAATTGAGTAAAATCTGACCATCCATCAAGGGGTACTTACTCATTATTGATCACTGACAATGGTAAAGAAGTATGATAACAACAATAATGGACACTTGAGTTGTAGCACAACCCTGGATTTATGGTAGTGGTGCGCTATGATATTTAAACCCTCAGTGACTTCAGTTGATGTCAAAAAGCGATAAGCCAGGCGCCTATATGGTGAATATTCCAGCAGAAATAAAACAGGGCAGCTAATGTACGAATAAGCTGTTTTTCTATGGTGGAGCTCTATCTGTTATAGATGAGATGGCTGTGATGAGGGAGGGGTGAGGTCCGGGATGTTCTGTATTGTTGTTGATTTATGTTGTATCCGATCTGACAGCACTAACTTTTATCGGTTAAACTGAAAGTCAAATGGCAACTCCCGAGTCAATTAAATGACAACATTTTTACTGTTGGGATACAGGGCCATGCTATTTAGGGGCAGTAGTTTCAGTCATGATAGTTCAGTGGGATGATTAATGTATCTCGCTGTCTGTCCTCCCTGTGGCCCGGGTTCAATTTACTGCCGTGGCGGAGTATTTCAAGGGATTTTTCCCAGGCTGTTCACACTTTGCCAACCCATCTTGAGTCAGCGTGGCAGAAAATTGCTCAATCTCCCATCAATGGTACCACGTAACCTGTGGAAATCGAGGAAGAAGGCCGAAGTTCAACCATGGACAGACAATGGCGGAGGTAATAAAGAGCTTCAGCAACACGTGGGGGTCAACACGCTGGGTCCGAGCTCATGATCCACTAATACAAGTTAACCAAGCTACCCATAAGCCGTGACCTTCATAATAAAACAACCAATATGTATACCTATAGGTTATTCCAGCAGACATTCTCATTTTTGTAACATCTAAACTCAAACAGCTGTTTTAGATAGGAAAGTTGGATGCGACATACCTGAGGGTAGACTAGTCACTAGCAGTTTGTATTTAGTTGATGGAGCACGTGCCAAATCCACTACATAGGCATTGTAGATCCAGACCATTCGAATTAGAAAAGCCAAATAGATTAAATTTGGCATTATGAACCACATATAACATTGTAGGATTAATATAATTGGATCTGAGGTAAATATTTTATATGTGGCCTCAAGTGTCAATTAGTATCAAAATTTCAATTTTGACCTTATTACGAAACTGAAGCTCAGTATACAAAAGAGAATGCCAAGTTTACAGGTAACTACTTTATTTAAATATGGTTAGATTGTCTTGTCATAGACATGAATAAACTGGTAAAAATAATAATTTGGACTGGCCAGCTTCACTGTCTATTTTGTATAATAATGCTGTTTTCCCGAACATCAATGCTTTGATATTGTCTATGAAAATAAATTTTAACTGATAAAATGGAAAATGTAAGTTCCTTTGGTTTTCGAAATACACAAGAGACCCTCTACAGATGAGGAGTTTGAGTGATGATCAATTGTCTAGACTGAGCTGTTTCTTTGCGTTATCATAATCTTTTATAAGAGCATCTTATCTAAAACCACGCCCCTAAACTAATATGGCCGACGGGAATAATGCCTGTGACGGTCCATAAACCGGTCTTCATAACGTGCATTTCGCAGAAGGCCATTAGCAACATTCAGTAAATTCTGGTTCGCCGTGTTCATGAAATTTGGGTTGGCCGGGAGATTCCTCATATGTGGATTAACCATATGGTTTCCTTCAAAGCATGTGAACAGGTCGTTGTTGATATTATTACCACTAAAGTCACCAGTGTAGTAACCGCTGTTGTTTAGGGCCCGGTTGTAGGGGAAATCATCGCCAAAGCCATTGTCACCCAAGTTAGTGGTATTGAAGTTGTCGTTGACCCAATTTGCAGGCATTAATGGTGTCACGTTCATTGGCTGTCTGGAACGGTATTCTGCTCGTGAGGATTTGCATTGAGAATCGTAGTACTACAAACATGAAATTTATCGATCATTCGTACATCGCATCTAAGCATAAAAGACGCCGAGTTAAAAATGTAAACTATTTGTTGACCCTTTCAACATATAACACACTAATACTGACTAACAACGCGCAGGCTGCACATTGTGTATAAACTCTGAGTTGATGTCATTGGGCAAATAGCACACAGAGAATCATTATGTACAGCAGCCATGTAACATACTTGCAACTCCTTTATACGATTTTGATGAGCCTGATCTCCATTGAAGGCGTCCGGTCTAGACCCTGGAATGATAAATGATATGGTTTAAGCTATACAATGTGTCATGATTATTACAACTGTGATATTACAACCTGAAAAATTCCATGCTCATTTTATATATGGTTTTTAGTCGATTTATTCGCGTGTCAACAATCTGCGATTATCCCAATGTTGATTCAAATAGCACATATGAAGCTGTAGTAAATGACAGTTGATGAGGCACCGAACATTTAAGGAGGTCTCTCGAATATACGTTATATGTTAAACAGCTGTCGGATGTTATCATAGTTAACGAACAGGCTGGCTGTAAAAGTTGCGATCGTTTGAATTAAGAATCGGCTTGTATGGGGCCATACGCTTCTCATTGACCACATATTCATCGAGGGACCAGGTATAAGCCGAGCATTGGTTTTGCAACATGGTTCAATAGTTTTCGTTTGCATAAAAATATGTGTATCACAGATAGTTTCTATAAACTCTATATGGAACCGATGGATTCTTATGGCAAAAGCTTGACTCAAGAGGCCAGATCACATGGAGACCTTTGCCTAGCAGTGAGAAAGACCAAAATACAAAGGTGACAGGTATAAGCCCCCAACATTATACAGTGAGTGGTGTTGATGATTTTTAGCAGAGCGCGTGATTGTTTTTTGGTGCCCGACTTACTGTTGTTAGATCTGCTGTAAGGAGCGGGCCTGTCGGCTCTGTCATTGTGTCGGGCGATCTTGTTTCTGTAATAACTGCGCTGATTATCATCAAAATCTGTAGGAAGTCCCAAAACCTGCCACCTGAAAAAAGATATGTTACCAGTCAGTTATCAATACCAAGACTGTATGGAAATTCCTATGGATTAAAGTGCACTGTTAGCTGTATCTGAATGGAGAGGCCTATTCATTGTAGCAGCAAAGTGTTGATCATCATAGAGCAATATAAAAAAAGCCTTTTTTGACGTTACTCACTAATCGTCAGTTTCCAAAATCTTCTAGCCCATTTAACACAGAAATATAATAAAAGGGGTTATGTCATGGCCAAAAGTGTCTTCACTTGTTTGTAGATTCTGAAGCCTACCATGAACAAATGGGCTCAATACTCAGCTCAAATGGAAGCTTAGATATAGCCCTATCCAATGCGCATACTTAGAGCCCATGGCGACCCAATTTTCAGAATTGGCCTCGAGATAAGAAATTAACACAGAGTTGTCGGTTTTTGCATTGATATCTCGGCTTAAAGGCTCATGTTTGGAAAATCGTCTTGCAGGTTGCATACTAGACCTGTAGTTACACAAGTCCAAACAGAGTAAATGTTCAACAAAAATATAGAAGTAGGGTTTTCAGAGTGCAGTTTTCACATCTGTCAAGGAGCGTTAGCGCCATTATTGTGCAATGGCAGAGGCCCGAACGCACCGGCTTCGATCTAGGGCTAGGGAAAACCGGCAAAGCACTTCTTATAACTCCCTTTTCTCCAATATTAAGTTCAATTTTGAGTTCTACTTAATGTTATGAGGGAATAAAGATCATTAGGTTATTAGGTTTCAGTAATTAGATCCCATTTATTTCTATTTGTGTGATTTTGGCCGTCGTTATTTGAGTGACCGATATCTGCTTTTTGGAAAAAAACCACTCGCTATCGCTGCAATGAACGCGGAGTTACCTCCCTTTAAGAATGGGGAACACAACTCTAAAAGTGCAACTACCATCGACCGTGACATAACCCCTTTAAGTCTCAAAATAGAAAACTTGATATTTGTTCATAAAGATTAACATGATACTCACTTTGAAGACATCCTGTTCTCGACTTTGGAGCCAATCACGCCTTGCAGTGGACACCGATACTTCTTAGATGGAATAAGAGAGATCCCCCATGAGTCAGCGCAGTGTGTCAGCAGCATTAAAGTCATGTTACGATGAGCGGTGGCATTCCAGTGAATACCATCAGGTTCCCGACATTCCTGGTGGTGCCTGCAAGTATGACTACAGTTGTAGCTAGTTGATAATTTTATTTCACATGGATAACTTAGATTGAAGGACTTTTTGATACCAAGAGCCATGAAAACCAGGAATGTATGGCCACAGGGCTATATGTGGCCCCAGCGCCAACTTAAAGTGGCCCAGGCCATTTGGAAATGCCACGAAACACCCAGCTCATCTACCCAAGGTGTCCATGTATGCTGAACAAAATAATTTGTTATAGTGTTTTTTCCAGATTTGGTAATACAGTGTGTGCACATAAACACCCAAACATCATATAGGTTGCCATAATGCACGTAGCAACAGATTCCACGAAGACATGGTTTATAAATGGCCCCAGTCCTGAAAAGGTTGAACAGTCTGGTCAAGGACACTCTTGGTTACCATCCTTTTGAAGTTGGCCTCTCTCTTATGACCTGGTATTACGGGAGAAGCTGGAGCTAGGTGGAGAGTTCAATCCCACAGCACATCACCCCCTCTCATAACACCAACCAGGAAAATACTCGTACATACAGAGGCAAATAGTGTGTTGCACCGAAGTATCACGAGCCAAGCCGGAGAGAGGACGAGTCAAAAGAAATTTGATAAACCAAGAGCTTACTACATCAACCCATCATTATGCCTTAATGGCTGCTCTAACTTGACATCTCAGAAAATCTCACCTGAAAAAGTAGTGGAAATCTATGACGTCAACTCGGTACTGTTTGGCGATTTCTGATGCAAAGTAATTTGCCTCCAATATGTCCAGCCGTAATGTCTCCTGCTTATACTCGAAGCCCTTCTCTAGGAATCCTCCCCGAACCTGGTCTCCCATGGGCAAGCAGCAGCCAAATATATTGAGAGTGTAGCTGGGCAACACCTCACCTAACCTGAGAACAAATTTCATATATTCATTTTCACATACAGGCTGTGAAGAAGTTGTGTGTCGTATTGCGAACACATAATGTTTCCATAGATTCAGTGCATCTTACAAGGCTATTTGAGAGTATCACTGATTCAATCTGAATTTTATTTATGCTGTTACCAAGAGAGCAAATCCCACGATTTCGCGCACAAGAACTAATAATGGGATGTATCAACAGAAAAAAAAGGTAAGCTATTAGTTTGTCTTGAAGCTCACCTCTTGAACAGTATGTTAAGGTTGGCTTTGTATTTCGATAAGCAATCCTCCCCATATTTTATCTCATCGGACCACCTAGTGAAAGAAACATTCATCGCTTCACTGGATGAGAGTTAATGTACTTATACCAATGGTAACGATTCCATCACACAAATCTTCACACCCTCAACGAACCAGCCTGTCTGTGGCAATAGACAGTGTGGCAGTCATACAGAAAGGACCTACCGAGTAAGATCCCAGCAGCATTAGGGTACTGACGCAAGAGGCAGGAGAAAGTGGAGAAAGGCGGTCATGAATGTCGACCCCACTTGAGTGGAAAAACACAAAGAGAAAGAAGATCATGGCTATGATCATAAGGCGAGAATAAGATAAAATCCAAGCCAATCAGGTATTAAGAACTCATCATATTTGAACTAGTGTAAGAATTTCCATTTTTACACCAACAGTACTACCAGTACACTGATTTACTGAATGACAGCACCCAGTCATAGAAGAAAGCATACCGTGTGACATCCCAGCAGCACGAGGCAACATAGAGTATATCTGGAACTGGCTGCTCTGCGAAGTCTTGAAGAATCGTCTCCACATAGTCATAAAATACTCTGGTGATGAAGTAAAAGCGAATGCAATGATGATCCGTTCGGTATTCCCGAACTTCTATGTAACTCTTGCCATTACATAATCCATTCAGTATGCCACCTTCTACGAGCCTATCACCTGTATAGCTGTGTTCACCCTGAAATAACGATTGTCAATGTGCTTTCTAAAACAATTGCACTTTTCCGTGTTTATATCAGGCGAGCAATTATTCATGCCAAAGAAAGTTTGGCCAAAAATCTTGGAATCCATATCAAACAGGATAGTGCCCGACTATGTTTCCTGACGCATAAATTCATGCTATCTCTAAAATTCTACTGTGCGAAATCTTGTAAACAAACCTCTGCTCTAATAATGCAAAATGGAATGGTCCCAG
>Ga0224501_10003999_pt1 | contig 11635 bp, 7 predicted proteins | sample SF_Oct11_sed_USG_4_FD_169105 | JGI IMG/M metagenome (GOLD analysis project Ga0224501, IMG submission 169105) | Sediment microbial communities from San Francisco Bay, California, United States - SF_Oct11_sed_USGS_8_1 | ecosystem: Environmental > Aquatic > Marine > Sediment | place: USA...
ACCCCTGGTTTAGTCACGGGAACCCCTGGTTTAGTCACGGGAACCCCTGGTTTAGACACGGGAACCCCTGGTTTAGTCGAAGACACGGGAGCCGCTGGTTTAGTCATGCTGTTATAAATCCACTGAAAGGTAAAGGAATTGATCTTACTTTTTATCAGAGGATAGACAACTCGTTAGTCTGAATGTGCACTGTATACTTTTTCACAAATTCATAGATTTGATAGAACTGCTCTTTTTGGAGGACTTGATAACTCAAGGTGACTGTCGGCATGATCAGCCTCACAACTTTGCCCTTATTGGTGGTCCATATATGTTCCGCGGTATATAACATTTGCCAACCTAAACGTAGCTATGCTCCAGGAGAGGACAACCCGCAATCAGAATTATTAAATGGGCTCGATTTTGCTATTGTGGTACAGTAAGTTGGTTGGGGTTTTTTTCAATGACTGCTAAAAGTAAAAAAAATTGCATGGTTTGTGTGATCCCATTAGCCTGCGGGCTTGGTACGAACCTTTTTTTGGTGGGTTTTCCCTCCTTGAAGGTTTCTGATGAAGCGTAATTTTATTCCACTCAATGACTCGAATTTTGAATAGATAATACACTGAGAATTTTCTGGTTGTTTCCGCCTTAATTCACCCCCACACTCTCCTGCCAGAAAGCCTATAAACCCTATACTCTTGTAGACGTCCGGAGAGGCGAAATATGTGGGTGATCTCCCGAACGCTATCAGCCAGCTTCATGCCGCGTTTGTGATGACTGACATCGCTTCCGCCACTCTCACGTCTATCGACAGCAAAATGGCTTCCAACATGCCCGGAGTGGTCAAGTAAGGCATTCCCTTGGATTAATAGGTACATTCGGGCAAATGTTAAATCAGCGTTCAGTTTGCAGTACAAATCCAAAGACTTACAACTATCTAGTTTGTTGTGCCAAACTCAACCAGCTTTGCTGTGTCCGGCCGGACACGTAACAATATTTGCTTCCATTATTAAAAGCATAATATCAGAGCCTTTGAATATCATCATCTGGGCCAAACTCCTGGAGGAAGGGGATCACCTATCACCAATCCAGCTTTCGTGTTATAAGTCTTCTATATGCCTATACATGTAGTTACATGCATCTTTTGCTGCTGTAGGATCATCACAAGTGCCGACATTCCCGGCAAAAATGAAGTGCTGCCTGAGCCACAAGCTGAGCCCCTATTGGTCGATTGTAATGGTGGTACAGTTAGCTACCACGGACAGCCCATAGCTATTGTTATTGCGGGTAAGTGCGGATCTCTTATGTAGTGTTGCGATCGCTCAGTGGAGGCTTAAATATGAGTCGGGCAATCTTCTGGGTGAACAAACCAATGTTGCTGAAACTAACGAAAATATAACATATGTCATCTCATACCATGTCTTATAGCATACTGGTTTAGGGCATGATCTTGATCATTTGCGTCTTGGCTAGCGTCTTTGGAAAAACGTGTCCCTCAAATTGAGATTTCGTTAGATAGATGGGTTAATAGATGTGGTTGCCCTTTGTATTTCACTCAATGGCTGAAACTGTTTTAGAGACCGAGGCAGAAGCATTAGCAGCGCGTAATGTCATAAAGGGAACTTACTCAAATAAAAACACGCCTATACTAACCATCCAGGATGCCATACGCCTCAACTCATGGCAACCCAAACCGGATACACTCGTAAAGAAGGGAGATGCCCAAGGTAACTGAGCTGATATATGCAATACTGAAAATCCCTCAATATGATTACAGTCAATGCCAGTTCAGACATCAGTTTGTCATTTTATTGTCTAGTGTCCAAGTAGCTCACGTGGCTTCGTGATACCACGGCATAAATCATGGTGGTCCAACTACTGGATCAGGTCACTCCAAGGTTGTTAAAGATCCACGTGTTCCACCTTGTTGGAAGTACCTGAGTTTCTGTTGGGTAATGTGTAAAAGCATGTGGGTATCCAAAGATGTAGCATGTTAAAATCAACAACCTCTTACAAGAGAATTGCGCCTGGCAGTGGAATCTCAACTCAGCTCCTTAAGTAGAAGAACTAAAGGCTGGTTCACTGAGAACAAATGAATCCGGTCCATGGAGTTATCATGCAGAAGATAAGTCTATGATTTGATTTCATTACTAGCCTCGCTGAAGTCATGTGATGAGGTCGTGCAGGGGTCAGTGGAGACGGGAGAGCAGTACCACATGTATATGGAGACTCAGCACTGTCTGGTGCTGCCTGAAGATGGTCAATTCATCATTCACTCAGCCACTCAGTCTATGACTAGTGTTAAGGAGGCTGTCGCTAGACTACTGGGAATTAATGCCAGCAAGTGAGTTACTGAACCCTTCCATTATATAAGAGAACCGACCGAAGATCAACCATGCACGAGCGATTTCTAGTCTTGAGATTTCAACTCATGAACTGATATTGGAATGGCATTTTGAGTTTGCATCCGTGATTGCAACGCCATAAGAAAAAAATTTTTTTGAGTGAGACATATTCCGCGAGGTTATACGGAGTGAGACATATTCCGCCAGGTTATACTGAGTGAGACATATTCCGCGAGGTTATACTGAGTGAGACATATTCTGCGAGGTTATACTGAGTGAGACATATTCCGTGAGGTTATACTGAGTGAGACATATTCCGCCAGGTTATACTGAGTGAGACATATTCCGCCAGGTTATATTGAGTGAGACATATTCCGCCAGGTTATACTGAGTGAGACATATTCCACGAGGTTATACTGAGTGAGACATATTCCGCGAGGTTATACTGAGTGAGACATATTCCGCGAGGTTATACTGAGTGAGACATATTCCGTGAGGTTATACTGAGTGAGACATATTCCGCCAGGTTATACTGAGTGAGACATATTCCGCCAGGTTAAGCTGAGTGAGACATATTCCGCCAGGTTAAACTGAGTGAGACATATTCCGCCAGGTTATATTGAGTGAGACATATTCCGTGAGGTTATACGGAGTGAGACATATTCCGCCAGGTTATACTGAGTGAGACATATTCCGTGAGGTTATACGGAGTGAGACATATTCCGCCAGGTTATACTGAGTGAGACATATTCCGCCAGGTTATACAGTTTTGAATGGCCAGGAGCTGACCAATTTGGCTTGTGATCATGGGCGTTCGAGCTCAGACCCAGGGCTTCTAGCTGTTATGGGGGAGGTACTGACAAAATGGCTTTAACAACTTCAGGTTAAGAGGGTCCACTGAATGGGATGTTTTGGTGCCCAGAAGTAAAAGTTAATGACCAGGCCAGTCACTCATTAAAGAGTCTAAGCAATCACGGTACACTTGCCAGTTGAGATTCTGCCTGTTTCCTCTGCTGCACGGTAGTGTTGTGACTTTCTCTCGATGTTTGTTTCAGAGTGGATGTAAAGATGAGACGAGCGGGTGGAGGGTTCGGAGGAAAGCAGGCCCGGTCCACCCACCCTGCTACAGCAGCCGCTCTCGGATCTTACCTAACAAACAGGTCAGCGACTCAGCACGACTGTGTATGGTTAGATAATAGAGGCCCACCAATCGGTATAGAACTCGCTATTGACTATCCTGAAAACAAATCATTGTCTGAAAGAAACTATCTATCCATTTGAAATTTAAGTGATTTCTCATCTTGTCCATCGGTTTATGACGTCAATTAGTTCATTAAGGTATTTTAGTGTTCTATTGCAAAACTAAAAAGATTTCTATGAATAGTTACTGCATCTTTGATATCCAGAGTTTATAGAACTCTATCTCATGACCAAAAAGACTCTAGCTACAAGCACGCGTAGCACACGGTCAGGAATGCATTTAAACCCATCACACTTTATGTGAATGAATTACAAAATAGAGATGACGGAGTTGTGTGACTCCCTCTGAGAAGAATGGATCACCTTCTCCCGCTAGAGATTTGTGGGATGACGGTATAGTCGATGTTGTGCTAGAGATATGAATGTTGTAGACCTGTTAAGATGGTGATGATGCTTGATGATAATATGAAAGTCATCGGGCGACGCGATCCATTCAGGATTGAGTATGAGGTAAATTTATGAAACACTCAATTCAACGAACCCCGTACTTCAAAGAACAATTACGATAGCTGTGTAGCTATTTCAGATGGCCAGGGATCTGCCTTAAACAATAAAATAAAATCACTATCACAAACAAACTACCTAAGATGCCGAGCGATCAAAACACTTGTGTAATGATTATTAGCCTATAGCTGACCTCCAAATATATCAAGGGGTTTGTTTTTTGTAGGCAGGTGTTACCAAAGATTTAAAGATACAGGCCCTGAAAGCCACTCTGTATGAGAATACCGGCTATTCCTGTAATGAGGATATGGCTGGTGCTGTGGTGCATTGGCTGGATAGTGGTAGGTATGGGAGAAATCAGCAAGCATTCTCACCAGTTTATATCAATCTGCTTAAAAATGGGCTTCTGTGCCGAGCTCGTGTCTATCTTATGGAGTGAACGTATGAAACATGAGCTTACCACGGAAAAAGGAAGTGGTTTCTATGTACTGACTTACAGCTTTAAATGCGTTCCCGAGTGCGCCCTGGTTTTGATTAATTAAATTCGTTTAGAATTAGACAACATAACGGGCCTGCCACACGATGGTGAATTTGCGAAAAGTCACGAAAAAATCCGAAATAACGTCATGTGAAAAATTGTATTGCGCATTTGCGATAGCCGTTTCACACGAAACTGCAGTTCTAGCGTGCTAAATAAAATAGCAAATCACGCTTACAAGGCGCGCGTTGATTGGCTCAATCACTTCCATAGCCCATGGGAATCCGAAGGCTATAAAGTACAAAATCAAAATGACCAACTACGTCTGAGTTGAAACCTTATTTGAGCCAGTTTGGAAGCAGTCATCATCGTAGAGCAAGAAACAAACAAATTCATGAGAACCAGAGGATCAAAGGTGAATATAGAATGCAATCTGGTTGAATTTACCTGCGAGAAGCGGCTGGTTGAGTCCGACTACGAGCACAATCCTCTCGCACGATTTCTAAGTACAGTTTGACCGGAAATAGAACCCCAATACGACATCAACTATGCAATCTCATTGGTTTCGGTCATGTTACTGCGGGCAACCCTAGTAGTTCGCGAGTAGTGATCGCACTTATGGCTAGGAAGGCGAATTGCTATTTTTCCGCGATTTGCAATTAGCTTATCACAAAATCGCAAATCCGCCATCGTGTGATTTAGTTATTATTTAATTATTATTTAGTTATATTCATACATGATTAAAATTGATTTTCTTAAAACTAAATTTATTGGATTTCTTCATATTAAGACATGGTTAGATTTACTTACTGTTCTACATGATTGAAATTGATTTTTTCAGATTATGATTAGTTATATTTAGGCACAACTAGATTTGATTAAGTATATTCGTCTCATCTTTGTAGCATATTTTATTCCCAACTGGGATGTGACTGTAAAACAAGTGAAGACAAACCAGCCCTCCCACGCATACTGCCGCGCCCCCGGCTCCGTTTCAGTGGAACATTTCATAGAGCAGATTATTGACCACCTGGCTGCCTCACTGAATGTTAGTGTGGACTCACTAAGAGCAGCTAACCTCTACACGGAGGGCCAGGTATGTTTCTGATCGTTATCCTAAGCGCAGTCCAATGGATATCCAACAGGCTCCACACAGCATCAAGCCGTGATGTGATCAAAACAGAGCTCCATCTGTTTTGTGCGCTCTTTCAGTGATTTCCATGATTCATTCGCTCTGAAATTTCGCAGCAAGTCTGTATACTAGTTGTTTGACAGGCATTGCATATCGAGAGGACCTTTGAATATCCGCTAGCGGATGTAATTGTCAGCACTTCGTAGTATTTTAGTTCACCAATGGAAAATCGCCAATGTCGACGGACTTATCACTTAGCTTACCACCACATATAAACCGAGCAACTGAAAAATATTCATGATGTGCCTATATGGCAGCGCATTACCCAAGCGAATCTCCAACTCTGTTTAAATGCTTAGCGGAGAGCTCACCATGGTGTGATGTTGCAGAAAACACAATATGGGGATGTGCTGACCGGATGCTTGATCGCAGAAATGATGACGGAGCTCAAAAAGACGTCTGAATTTAACCAGCGACGTCAGGAGATTACCAAATTCAACCAGGTAAGAGTGCTCCTTGTCTAACGTTGCCCCTGCACATAGGGGTTGGTGGTTTAAAAAAGACTATAACATCATCTTAATTCTAGCCCCACAATGTGTGGCCAAGCTCCGAGTTTGCACCAGGACAACGACCAATTATCTATCCTAAAGCATCTATATAATGATATAATATCTTTTACAGGAAAACAAGTATAGAAAGCGCGGTCTGTGTCTGCTTCCAGTCAAGTACAGTTATTCCTTCTGGCCAAATAACATGTTCCTGGTGCAAGTAATGATAAATCAGAATGATGGATCAGTTACAATTGTTATGGGAGGAGTGGAGATCGGTCAGGGTATCAACACAAAGGTCAGTAATGGGGTGATGGGTGAGGGGTTATGGGTGCCGAGTGCTGAGTGAATGGATAATGGGTGCTGAGTGTTAGGTGCTGAGTGCAAGGGGCTGGTCGATTGGTGGGTGCGTGGCAATGAGTGATGGGTGGTGGGTGAACTGATAGGGCAATGGGTAAGAATAGTTGAGTAAATTATTGTTAGTATAATATTCATCGCTACATTGGTAGCACATTGAAAAGTGGTGAAGCTTTCTGTCTGCATTGGAGAGAAAGCAATTCTATGGAAATAGAATTAGTGACTAGGTTGACTCATGACTGTTTTTCATCGTGCCTAGTAGCAGTCTCCTTATCGTTCTCATTTTAGTGTAATTTGCCTGGAGTTGTCTTCTCTCCACTATATTTGAGTAGGCAAAACCTCGTTTCAGCTTAAAGTGTCAGCGTACCGAAAAATATTTTCTCGCTTTGTACCCTTGATCCCATTTCTTGGGAGATCTTGCTCAAAACCTGCTGCCTCAAATGCCTGATAAGGTATGCCACAATACGATGGTGGGCGGAGCTTAGCGATTCCTGTCGGATTCGTCCCGATCTAAACACGGATCCGGTAGTCAAGCTGCTGACTCACTATATAGACTTATATGATCTAAACAGAACATGAAGTTGTTTTTGCTGTTTTAGCAATTTGTTCGAAAATTCATGATATAAGCCATCTTTTGTAAATTTTTGATTAGAATACAAAATATGAAAAAATAATGTGGAATCGTCAGTAGGGCTGTCGATTGATCTCGCTTAGCAAGGCATCGGGTATAGCGATCGTTCACCTTTAGCAAGGGCTATTGCGTACAAACTGCCATTGGTATCTATGAGCAAAAAAAACTAAGTAACAAGTTTTTACCGACTGTCTAAAGAGAATCCGGCGCAAACTCTTATACACTTTAATAGCAGAAAAGCATTTAATTCTTTGAAAGTGTGTATATTATGGCATACGGGTCTCTTTTCTCTCCAGCATGAATTTATCATGATATATTTACAAACAGGCAACTTCTTGTAAATGTATATGCACTGATTCATTTTAAATTTACGTTGAAGACAGCGACCTTATTCAAGGACGCAGTTTTATTGATGATGATCTCATTACAGGCAATCCAGATGGCAGCACATGTGCTCGGACTTCCTGTTGCCATGATAGATGTGCAGACGTCTTCATCCACTACCAATCATCATTCACAGTCTACAGGTGGCTCTGTCACCTCCGATATGAACTGTCTGGTCAGTGCTGATAACAGATAGATATTCCCAAATGTTGTTATGCTTTCTACGTATGTCTCGCCTATTATTTTTAGGCACAGTTAGATGTCGGGATTTGTTTTCAGGTGCCCGGGTAGATCCTTGTTAGTTCAATAGATATGAGACTTGTTTTACACCTGTTAAAATGGAGCAACTCATAGCGAGTCCTAGCTGTTTTAGAGCTAGGGTTGATGTGGTGAGCTCACACTCACGACGGGAGCCTGTCAGATATCTGATTTTGCACGATAGTACCGCACAACTGTTTTTTGTAGGCCGTCAAAAAATGCTGTGAGGAGTTGCTCTCTCGCTTGAAGACGGCTAACGACTCTATGCCAGTAGATGCAGAATGGCTGCAACGAGTGCAGAAGGCATTTAAGGATGGCATTGATTTGCACACCAAATATTAGTGAGTACGCACTGGCATCAGACATTAGGTATTTGGACAACTAAACATTGTTACTACACGTCGAATTAACCCATCACTCAACAAAATTGTAGTCGGTAGTAAGGCGCAAATATGAAAGCTTACGTGTGGCATTGCGAAGAAAATTATAGTACGATGCATTAACCTGTCAAAATTAACATGTTACAATTTGACTGATTCCCCCAGTTCTCCCCCCCACCCCGCCCCGCCCTGCAGAATCAATGCATTTATTGAGTATGGCTGATGTATACAGCGCATTTGGTGAACTTTCGCATGGATCACTTCTTGGGTCTATAGTATAATGCTGTGTATGATTACCCTTGTAATAACCAAACTCTATCACAGGTAAAGGCAACGCTCTAGAGTTTTTTTAATTCTTCCATTTTCCGAACTGGGGATAGCCATTTCCTCTATCAGTATCATTGTTAAAAAGTAGCATGGGCACAAAGATTATTTTTGGTGACGTGCTTTGGTCCTCTACCGTACAGTATCTACCGTACAGTATCTTTGGTCCTCTACCGTACAGTATCTACCGTACAGTATCTTTGTCAAGTCACTTTTATTCATACATATACTGAGCAACTTTGTGGGTTCACATCAACCAATTAGAGTTACGTTCTTGATGGGGCACACGGGTGTATGCAGGAAGTATCCAAATTACTCTGCCAGGAAAGCACTGAGTAAGATAGACTCAGTAGGCTATTTGTACACCACTCCTGACAGCTGTTCTGTCATGGAGAAACGGAATCTCTGTAATACCCCATCAGTCAGATTTCCCTTTCTGCAGAATAGATAGAGTCTAGTCTAGACTTAGGGTCTTATTGATTTATCCATTGTAAAATAACATTTTCAGATCAAATTTAATAACACGAAGGTAGTGTATATAGTAAGTATTACTAGAGTTTATATTTAATATTATAGTATCAACACCAAGGAGATAATGGCTAATCAGGACATTCTGCCCTATGAGGTCTACGCTGGAATGGTCTCTGAGGTAGAGCTGGATTCTCTAACTGGTCGCTATCTAGTCAAGAGAATCGACTTACTATATGACGCTGGTCTCAGGTCAGTATGCTAGTTCTAAGGCCTTTTCGCGTGACAATTTTTGCTGTGGGTGGCTGAGAAGTTGAGACCACACCACAGTATTCTGTCACTCTCGAGTCTCAAATCAACTCCTATGTAGTTAATTGCGATCAGTTGGAAAACTCTATGCCCACCCTACAGATCTGTCGATGGAAACTGCTCTTGCGTAGCGATCAAAATGAACACCACAAGAGGCGCAAATTTTATCATTTTTTTCAAAATGGACAGTTTTTGTAACATCGTTTACTGAAGTTTACTCTGAACTGAAAACAAAGGCATCACAAGTATATTCCAGTTTCAAGTTGACTTTTCGTAAAATTTTCTGCCGCTTGTATTTCGGGTCCTCTGGCTTACCATTATTCTTTTTTACAGTTTGTCCCCAGAGATTGATATAGGCCAGATAGAGGGCGCCATTATCATGGCTATGGGAGCTTACCTCAGTGAGGAAATTAAATACGACGCACAAACCGGAGCCCTACTCACTAAAAACACATGGGTTAGTTTACTCCCGCAGCTTGGAGCCTGATTCATATTGATGAGCTATGTACGTAGAGATATAGTATACCAATTATTAGTCTATGGCTGGCCAAACAGTTGGTGACATTCAGACCCAAATGTTTAAATAGCAAAAAAGCTTGAGTGGCGGGATAGCACAGGAGCTGGAGATCTGTGATTAGAGCTGCCTTGGTTAATGTCAACTCCTCATATAATTTCTAGCTTCTACCATTCCAAAACAAACCTCAGAGTGTGGAAGCTAATAGGTGCATTCGCGCGCTCATGGCCGAAATTTTTGGAAACATTTCGGCCGCGAGCACGCGAACACACGGTCGCGGTGAGAAAACGCCGTTGAGTTCAGGATGGACTTTGATCGAACCAGAATTGTCCACTCCCAACTTTAACTCCTCGGTTAAAGCCGAACGATCGTTCGCGATTCGTTATCTCAATGTAGTAATCAAGCCTCTTTGCGGTAACCTTGACATTTGCCTAAACTACTAGCCTGATGCCTACTTTCGGTGGCGGAATTCTGTTCGCGTACTTTCGGTCGCAGATCGCGACCGAAAGTGAAAGATGCTTTCTTGGACCGCGCTTTTCTGTTGCGCTTTTGAGCAGATTTCACGACCGAAATCCATTTCTGTCGCGAAAACCCGAGCACGCGAATGCACCTAGGTCCAGGCGTGAATTAATTGGCGAGGTAAAGATTTCACAGACAGCAACATGTGTAATATAACTATTTTTCCTTGGTAGGAATACCATGTACCTATGGCTAGAGATATCCCGGTGGACATGAGAGTTAATATGCTACCCGGGCGACCGTACCCAAAATGGGTTCTCCGATCGAAAAGTGAGTCCTTTCTTCTCAAGACGACCCTAGAGGTTATACAGGCTTGAGTTGGGGTGATATCACTTCCTCCATTGGTGATTATGATACTCCAAATGGATGCAGTAATATTTACGCAGTTATGCCTACCTGTGTGCCTAACAATTAGGGTCTAATCTCATTCTGGGTTCTAGAAGTAGGTCATGTACACAAAAACCTAGATAGTTGGTCATTACCACTAGGTTCAGTTATGTAATAATTTTCAGCCTACAGAACACGCAAGGGAGGCATGATTTGATTCATTTGCGGTTAGCTACCACACCCTGGTTGGGCAATGACCTCATCAGCCGGTCTACCACCACGCTCACCTGGTTCACCACATTCATCTCACACCAGAAGAATTCATCTCTAGTACAGTTGGAAATAGTTCTGTAGCGCAGAGCCGCTTTGTAACACTGGAAGACTCCTTGTGAAATTGTACACCAGCACCACCGGGTACCCAACAGGCACCGAGATCACTTCTGAAGTGGGGGCATAGCCATAGGAAAACTCTATAGGGGCAATGGGTAATGCCTAAAGGTATCATCTGATGGCTGAGTGGAGAGGTACTAGGCCTTGGATCAAAGTTCTCTGGCTGTCAGACTCATGGAATAATCTGTTGTCAGAATTGATACGTGAGTGAGGAAATCTGTATCACGACTCTGAACTACCAGAGAGCATTCCTCTCTTGTTTATATTTACCACATAGTGTATGATAAATAGCCAGGGTTTCCAATATATGGCTACCCTGGCCACCCAGCTGCATGGGGTGACTGTGCGTTACTGTGGTAATTCATCCATCCATACGAGGGACAATAGAGTTGAGGGATAGCAGAGCCGGGTATAACTGGAGTGGGATAGTATCGCCGGGTATAACTGGGGAGGGATAGTATAGCCGGGTATAACTGGGGAGGGATAGTATAGCCGGGTATAACTGGAGTGGGATAGTATCGCCGGGTATAACTGGGGAGGGATAGTATAGCCGGGTATAACTGGGGAGGGATAGTATAGCCGGGTATA
>Ga0224501_10004000_pt1 | contig 11635 bp, 11 predicted proteins | sample SF_Oct11_sed_USG_4_FD_169105 | JGI IMG/M metagenome (GOLD analysis project Ga0224501, IMG submission 169105) | Sediment microbial communities from San Francisco Bay, California, United States - SF_Oct11_sed_USGS_8_1 | ecosystem: Environmental > Aquatic > Marine > Sediment | place: USA...
GGATTTGGTTTCGATCCAGTGAATAACATTCCTGAGGTCATCATCCAGAATATTGCCTCTGTTAAAGGACTGTGTTGAATCATCTACAGGAGCGCCATCGGAAATAACCAGCAGAATTTTACGATCCTCCGGCCTTTGGGCAAGGCGGTTATACGCCCATACCAGAGCCTCCCCGTCAATATTTTCCTTCAACAGCCCTTCTTTGAGCATAAGCCCTAGATTTCTGCGGGAGCGGCGGACAGGCTCGTTAGCGCTTTTGTAAATTATATGGCGCAAATCATTTAGCCGGCCAGGGGATTCAGGGCGTCCGTTTTCCACCCATAGGTCCTGTGATTTTCCACCTTTCCAAGTGCGCGTAGTAAAACCCAGTATTTCTGTCTTAAGCCCGCAGCGTTCCAGTGTCTGGGCAATAATATCCGTGGTAACAGCAGCAATCGCGATAGGGCGTCCACGCATAGAGCCGGAATTATCAATAAGGATAGAAACAACCGTGTCTTTAAAGGGGATTTCGCGTTCCTGTTTAAAAGTCAGGCGTACATCCGGATTGGCTATGATGCGTGCCAGACGTGAGGCATCAATGATACCTTCCTCCAGATCGAATTTCCATGAGCGCCGCTGGTGAGCCATAAGTTTTCGTTGCAGGCGATTAGCCAATTTCGTGACAAGAGCCTGATGGCCTGTGATTTGACGATCCAGCATTTGCCTCAGACGCTCAAGCTCATGTGGGTCGGCAAGATCAGAGGCTCTGACCTCTTCATCAAATTTCGTGGTGTAGACCTTATAAAGACCGGAATGGATATCGGTAAAGTTCTTGGTTCTGCCGGGCACCGACTTTATTTCAGTATCCTGCGTCAAATCATCATCTGTCTGTGTCTCATTCAGTAAATCTTCTATCCCCATATCAAAGGATTCGTCACTTTTCGATTGGTCCTGATTGCTTTCACTACCTTCTTGTTCGGAAGTGCTGTTTTGCTGCTGTTCCTGCTGTTCATTGGATGATTCGGGGTTTTGATCCTTGCCGCGCTCCATTTCTTCCGAGCGTGCCTCGCCATCTTCGTCACTGATTTTCAGATCAAGGCCTTTTAAAATTTTTTTGGAAAGTGCAGCGAATTTTGTTTGATCGTGCAGGCTGTCTTTTAATTCTGAAAGGCCATTTTTTCCCAAATGTTTTTCAAACCAGGGCTTCCAGAGGGAAACCAGTTTTTCTGTCTCCGGAATAGGGGCGTGGCCACTAAGCTCTGCTCTGGCGATGATGTGCAAGGCATCGGCTAGAGCGATATCTTCGCGTTTTTGTATATCGGCATAGCCTTTACGTTTGCTTCGTGCAGCCATGACGGCGTCCATATTTTGTGAAATCCCGTCATAGCGGATCATACCTATTGCATCACAGCGCGCTTGCTCAAGTGCATCTAAAGCGGCTTGAGCTGATAGATTGCTTTGGCTGTTTTGATCATGAATTTTTGGATCGTGATGGGCAATTTTAAGAGCGTAAATATCCGAACATCCCCGTACCAAGGCTCGGCTCTGAGGACTCATTACCTGATCTGGCTCCGGAATGCGCGGGTGTTTCAGGTCTTTTATTTCACCGGTTGGCATTTCAAGGTTGGTGAAAGTAACCTCAAGGTCTTTTTGCCGCGAAAGTGCCCGCAATGTACTTTGCGTGGCAAATTTAAATCGCTCGGTATTTTGTGAAGGCTCTTTGTTCATGCGGTTTATCTTAGATTAATGGAATAAAAAAGCCAGAAAAGAGTTCACAGAATTTGACTTAGTTCCGGTATTGGTATAAGGTCCAGTGGAAAAAGTGAATAGGATAAAATTATGTCACCTTTAAGTAAATTTTTTTCAGCAATAGCTATAGCTGGTGGGCTTTTTGTTGCCGGATATGCGTCCTGTAGTGCAACTTATAAGGTAATGTTTGATAACCCACGTGACGAATCTTGGCCCACTTTGTTGGGGCGGGCTTTCACAAGATCTTCTGCCAATATAGCAGGTGGTATAGGTAAAGAGGCCCAAGATATTCTTGAAGAAAGTGATTTAAAGCTTCCGAATTTATTAAAAAAATGTGATCGTGAGACGGGAAAAAACTGTACTATTGATGATATTGGTGGCTTCGAGAAATTTGAGAGGGGGTGGCAGCCAAAGCCATCTCAAGACTAATATCTTTTTTCAATCAATGTGCTCATAGATATCAAAAACAACATCTTTGGCATTTTTCCTGAGTAGAAAGTCCGAGAATTCAAGCGGGCTTAACTTATATTCTTCGGTTTTTCTGTATTTGCGCCATGCTGTATCAAATTCGGGGTTTCCTTGAAAATAATAAAAGACAGCATTGGTTTTGCCTTTAGAGGGTTGCACAAGTCCTATGATTTTGGGCTGTAATCGTTCCAGATCTTGCGCAAAATATCTTGCAAACATATTAGTCATATCTTTGCGTTTTTCTTCGTTTTTAATGGTATGTAGTCTTGCCAAAAACCATAATGAAGGAAAGCGAGAGCCAACATCATTATCTATATAGAGGCTTTGTGAGTAAAAAATATTGGTAGATTCACTTTGGAAGAGGAATGGTTTATCTCCGGCTTTTTCCTTAACCAATCGTGCAAGCGAAGAATCCTCGAATTCCATTCGTTTTGATGTTTCCGGCCCAAGGATAAAGGCCAGATAAAAGACAGCGATAATGCTTAAGGCCGTGATATGAGGTTTTTTCAAGGCTGAGAATGTTTTAACCGGAAGTGACTCTGTTGCCACGCAAAATATGGCCGGAATCAAAAGTGATATTGTCGGTAAAAGATGAACGCTAAATCCTTTATTCTGTACCCAAAATGGAATAGCTGTAAGGGTTGCCATACTCCCTAAAAAGACATTTATCTTTTTTTGATCTGTCGTATCATTTCCAAATGATGCAATTGCGGTGATACACAAAGACATAGCCGCAATAACAAGCGCTTTTTTGCCCGTATCGCCGACCATCGAATCGCTACCGAAATAAAGATCCAGACTGATACCAAAAATTTCTGATACATATTCCGGAAAGAAAGTGAAAATTGCTAATCCATAGGCTATTACGCCAGTAGTGAGCGCTATGAAATCCACCTTAAATAGAGATAATAGGTTTTTATTCTGCCATATGCGGTAAAGGATTACGAAGGCCGGAAGTAAACCGTAATGCGGTTTTATCAGAATAAAGGGCGTTAATATAAGGAAGGCTAAAAATAAAATACTGTCTTTGGGCTTGTTCTCCTGCAAAATTAAAAGTTGAGCGAGTAGAAAGACAGGCAGGGTGATGGCTATGAGATGGTCTTTTTGTGTGAACTCGTTAAACGAAAATAGTGTAACTGAAGCAAGATAAGATGAAAGAAGGGCGGCTCTATGTATACCTTCCAGATTGTAAAAACAGAGAAGATAAGCAAAAAATGCTGTGCTTGTAGCAATAAGCAAAAAGGTAAAAAGATAAATACTGGTATGGGCATCAAAACCCAAGCCTTGTAACAATACAGAAGGTGTATAAATCAGAAAACTCATCGGAGGGTTTGTATCGTAATAATAATCAAGCATATTATGGCCGGCAAAAATATGCCCAGCGCCTGTGAACAGGAAGGCCGCATCGCCCGGTATTCGTATATCCACTTGTTGTGTAAGCCACGGTACCAAAGCAATGAATAAAATCAGGAGTAGGGGAAATACTGATCTATAGTTTTGAATCATGCCGCTTATATCTAATCTGGAACTACAATATTTGTAATTGCGCTTTCTGGCAGCTCTTTACCAAAGCAACGCTGATAATATTCAGCGATAATGGGCCTTTCCGCTTCATCGCATTTATTCAGGAAGCTTAACTGGAAAGCATGTTCACAATTTTTAAAAATCAAATAGTTCTCGGCCCAGCTTATCACTGTCCTTGGTGACATAAGCGTCGAGAGATCACCGTTAACAAATCCGGAGCGGGTCAAATCAGCAACCGAGACCATTTTGCTGACGATATCCTGACCTTCGGTATTATTAAGATCATCAAGTTTTGCAAGAACAATACCGACTTCGACGTCATGCTCCAGATAATTCAGAGTGGCAACGATATTCCATCTGTCCATCTGGGCCTGATTTATTTGCTGTGTGCCATGATATAGGCCTGTTGTATCGCCAAGGCCAATAGTGTTGCTGGTGGCAAAAAGACGAAAAGCAGGGTGAGGGCGTATCACCATATTTTGATCCAGCAAAGTCAGTTTTCCTTCTGATTCAAGGACACGCTGAATAACAAACATCACATCCGGTCGGCCTGCATCATACTCATCAAAAATAAGGGCTACAGGATTTTGGATTGCCCATGGTAGCAAGCCTTCCTTCCAGCGTGTAATTTGCTTTCCATCCTGAATAACGATTGTATCTTTACCTATCAAATCAATTCGGCTGACGTGACTATCAAGGTTAATTCTGACGCAGGGCCATTTCAGGCGCGCAGCAACTTGTTCGATATGAGTGGATTTGCCTGTGCCGTGATAGCCTTGCACCATAACGCGGCGGTTATAGGTGAAGCCGGCCAGAATGGCCATAGTAGTATCACGGTCGAATTTATATGTCGGATCGATATCCGGAACGTTTTCTGTGTCCTCTTCAAAACCCGGTATTAACATGTCAACGTCAATTCCAAAGGTTTCACGCGCATCATATTTTGCATTCGGAATGGAGGTATATTTTCCTTCCTTGGCCTTAACCTGTGTGATGCTAAAAGACATACCCCGTTTGGATTCTTTGTCCTTGTTCAAAGAATCAACATTTCCACCTTTGATGCTCATGAGGATTGAATACTCCGCTTATTTTAAGTCAGTTTCGGGCAGGTTCTTAAACTCTTCGAATGCCATTTTCAATATTGTATAAGCCATATTCACCTTCTTGAGAAGCTCTTCCGAAGATTTATTGTTTTTATTTAAATCAGGATGATATCTCTTGGCCAGAACTTTATACCGTACTTTAATCTCGTCAAAGGTTACAGGAGGTTCCAAACCCATAATAGCTAGAGCTTCAAACTCTGGGCCGGAATAATGAGAATATTTTTCGTCTTCAGGTTTTTTATGATGGTTTATCTTATCTTCAAAAACATAAGCTCTTTGCGCTTCACGAAAAAGAGTCTCTTCATTTACTCCATCTGTATTGTATTTCCATGTCGGACGATTGCCATAGGCGCTGTCAATGATATGGTCTTCAATATCTTTTTCCGACATGCCGGAGAAAAAATCCCAAGCTTTGTTATATTCGCGTACATGGTCTGTACAAAATAGATGAAACTCATTGAGGCCACGATGTTTGGGTGCTTTATGTTCGCCCGATGACGTGCAACCAGGCATATCACATTCCTGAAAATGCAATTTTTCATTTGCATCTGCATATTCCGGTGATTTGTGTTTTAAAATAATCCTAGGCATCTTTATATAATACATGTTTGAGTGTTTTCGAGCAAAAGATTAGTTGAGGAATATCCTATGTCAATTCAAAAAAATATGGATAAGAAACTGCGTGAGGCACTTAATATTCAGTCATTGGAGATCATCAATGAAAGTCATCATCATAAAAATCATGCCGGAGATGATGGGAGTGGGGAGAGCCATTTTTCTATCCGCATTTGCTCCAGTGACTTTTTAGAAAATACAACCATAAATAATCATAAGATGATATATAAAATTCTTGAAGAGGAAATGAAAACTATTCATGCCCTTAAAATTACGGTAATTAAAAAAACAAAATAACACCAAGGGTTGTATTTTATTTTTTTTTGGTTTATATATTATTTAATAATTGACAGAAGTCATAGGATACATTATGGAAACTGTGTGTGAGGAAAGATATGGCAAACCAACGAGGGAATTTTGCTTTAAATGATGGTGAATCAATAAATTGTGAAGGATCTGTAAGTACTCTAATTAGTCGTAATATTACAGTACTTAGGAGACGCACTTCGATTAGGTTGGAGCCTGAAATGTGGAGTGCTCTAAGAGATATTTCCAAAAGAGAATGTTGCTCTATACATGATATTTGCACAGTTGTTTATATGCGAAAAGATAAAAATACATCTTTGACAGCAGCTATAAGAGTATTTCTGTTACTCTATTTTAAGGCTGCGTCAACTGAAGAAGGTCATAATCTTGCCGGACACGGAAACTTTAATACTATGATAAAACGGGCCCGAGTTAACGATGATAATAGTGCGTTCTTTGGAAAAAAGAATAAATGCTTGGGATCTTACGCTTAGTAGAAGTTTTTACAGTTTATAGATCTCTGCCAGCCTGAAGAAATTTTAGTCTTCTTGATGAGACTAGATCTTCATAGTTTTCATTCGATAAGCCCTCAAGCGCATCTTCAATATAGTTACCGACCGTTACAATTGTCTCATGTTTTTTACGGTGAGCGCCGCCTACTGGTTCGGGAATAATTCCATCAATAAGCTTTAATTCCTGAAGATCTTGAGCTGTAAGTTTTAAAGCTGATGCAGCTTCCTTGGCAAAGTCAGCACTACGCCAAAGAATGGAGGCACATCCTTCTGGAGATATAACAGAATAAATTGAATGTTCCAGCATAAATATTTTATCAGCGACTGCTATGGCTATTGCGCCGCCTGAGCCACCTTCCCCGATAATAACTGAGATAATCGGTGATTTAGTACGAAGGCAGGTTTCAATAGATTTAGCAATGGCTTCCGATTGACCCCGTTCTTCTGCCCCTTTGCCGGGGTAGGCTCCTGCAGTGTCGACCAATGTAATAACGGGAAGGCCGAATTGTTCTGCCATTTTTAAAAGTCTTTGGGCTTTGCGATAGCCTTCAGGGCGCGCCATACCGAAATTATGCTTAATACGACTTTCTGTATCATGGCCTTTTTCATGGCCCATGATAACGCAAGATTTTCCTCTAAAACGACCAAGGCCGCCTTGCAGGGCATTGTCTTCTGCAAAGTTTCGATCACCTGCCAAGGGTGTATAATCTTCTATTAGTTCCTTAACATAATCAAAAAAATGAGGGCGGTTTTGATGGCGAGCCACTTGAACTTTTTGATCTGCCGTTAGCTTTGTATAGGCTTGTACAAGAAGTTTGTCAGCCTTACCTTGCATTCGACCAATTTCTTCAGCAATATTAATTTCGCTACCGCTTTCGACATGCCGCAGTTCATTAATTTTTGCTTCAAGCTCCAAAATAGGGCGTTCAAACTCTAATTGGCTCATAATAGTTTGCTTTCCGAAAAGCCTTTATTTGCCAGATGCTTTTTTTGACAACGGATGCTTTTCTTCGACTGTTTTCTTTGCGTCTTCACCCAAAATATGTGTGTAAACTTGTGTCGTTGTAATGTCTGCGTGACCAAGCATTTTCTGCACTGAGCGAAGATCTGCTCCATTTTTTAACAAATGAGTTGCAAAAGCATGGCGCAGAATATGCGGACTAACACGATCTTCATCAACTTTCGCCTCACGGGCCAGGTCTTTCAGAAGCTGTGCAAATCTTTGACGCGTCAAATGTCCGCTGTCAGAGGTTTTTGATGGAAAAACCCATTTTTCTTTTGCTGAGGAGCCCTCTTGTCCAATGTGTTCTTTACGGACATTCATATAGGCATCAAGAGCTTTTTGTGCGGGCGTACTTAAAGGTACCATACGTTCTTTGTCGCCTTTACCGGCAATGATAATGAATTTCCCTTTTTGATCAATTGCAGAAATAGGTAAGCCGACAAGTTCGGAAACACGCAAGCCTGTGGCATAGAGCATTTCAAGCAAGCACACTAGGCGTTTACTTTCAGCATTACCCTTTGATCCGGCTGTTTTTATCAGAGCGGTTACTTCGCTTTCGCTCAATGTTTTGGGCAAGGTACGACCCTGCTTAGGGCTTTCAATGGTGGATGTCGGATCATCTTCGCGGACATTTTCTGAAACGAGGTAGCGATAAAACTGACGCAAAGCCGATAGACGTCTTGCAACAGTGCGCACAGCAATTTTGTTGTTATTGCTTCCTTTTGTATTCTTTTTTTCACTTAAATCCATCAGATATTTTTTGATGTCATCAGTGGCAGCATTGTCAATTTCCTTGTTCATTGTGTTTCTAATGAACAAGCTCGCATCGGCCAGATCTCTCCAATAGGCTTGCCTTGTGTTTAGTGCAGCGCCACGCTCAGTTGTCAGCATGTCAAGGAATGCATCAACATGAGGACTTAAGTCAGGTTTTGGCATTGCGGGACGTCCAGGTTTAGCCATTAGTTTTCTCCTTAATTATCATTCTTCCGCACTTATAATATATTCTGATAGAATATAGCGTGCTTCTTTTGTTAATCCAATTTTATTCAATGCTTTATATATAAAATCAAGTGTTCCGGCATATGTTTTACCTGATTCTTGATCTTCTAAAGCTTTGTTACTCAACAAAATTACACTAGCCATAGAGTTGTTTGATGCATCTTGTATAGCATTTAGCAGCTCATAGCTAGGTACTTTATAACTCTTATTAGCAGATAACTCCATCATATTTTCATAAGATAATGCGACATTAGCATAATTGCTTAGCTGTCTGTCAATATTTTTAACATCATTAAGTATAGTACTTTGTGATTGTTCAATGATATCAACTATAACTGAGCGATTTTTCTTACTTGCTTTTGTCGGGTCAGACAATAGAAAACTTGTAATAATCAGTCTATCCCGTATTTTTTTTTCTTCTTCATTTTCCACAGTCATTTTTGCAATGGCGTTACTCCAATTAATAGGCAATTCAATACCCTCTATAATTGCGGCATGAAGAATCATTTCAATATCCTTATATCCGATCTCATATTTCTCTATAGAGGTATCAGCCAATATCTGCACGAAGGGAACAAGGGCTGCATGTCCTTGATTGTTTGCATACTCTAGTATTTCTCTTAGAGGTTTGATTATCGAGGACTTTGTCTGTGACTTGTCTATTTCGGTGTAAAGAGTAGCTATTTTTTCCAGATCAGTAGCATCACGTTTTTGTTCTTCCAGTGATTTAGAAATATCTTTGTACAATGTTCTTAAAATTTCGGGATCTATAACACCTGCACTTACACCTCTATAGGTTAGGGCTAATTTTTGTGATGTTGATATATCTTTATTGGAAAGAAGGGATTGAACGTGGGAAGCTGGAATATCTTCCAGATCCTTTATTGTTACTTTTGACAGATCAATTCTTTTTTCTGCAATTAAAAAAGCTTTGTCACTTAAAGGTAAGGATTCAAAATCAGCTGGTGTGTAGTGAAACACAAAATCCGTACTATCATAAATCTTTTTTAGTACTGAGTTATCAAGGATTTTCTTTTCATTTTTAGATATCTTTCTATCAGAAAAACTTAGTGAGCAATAAGTATTCAAGACTTGCCATTCACTTCGCTCTTTATACTTCGGGAAGAGTGTCTTGATCTCGACGCAGGCCAGAGTTTTTTCATTACTCATCAACATAGATAATATGCCGTAATAATGGAGGTCAACGTGCCCTTCGGAATCCTCAATATTCGTATAAAGTTCAAAAGCCTGGTTTTGCATTCCTAAAGATAAAAGAGCTTTTAATCGGCCTGCTAATAAATCATTTTCAGGAGATAAAGTCTCTTTATCTCCTAGTATTCCTGTATCGGCTTGAGTGAGTAAAAGTCTTCTTATTAAAATATTTTGCGTGATCCACGGTGTGTTGTGGGTAGATCTTTGCAGTAAGAGAGCAATAGATTTCCTGTCAGCGCCATGATACAGGCCATTACCTAGGCTACTAGGATTGCCTTGTTGATATAAACCACTTGATTCTATTGTTGTAGTGTAAGGTTTACTTGGGGGTGTAGATTCTTGATTATCCTGTGCATAGGCTGGGATAATACTAAGGAAGAAGATATAAAGAACCAGAATTGGCTTCTTTAGGTTGAATATTTTATTATTGCTCATCAATTTCGATTTTATCATGGGGAAGTTGTTTGCTTATTTTTTCTTGTTTTATGGTCGGGCTGGAAAACGAAACATAAATAATACCAAGTGTTAATATGATAAGAATCAAGAGTGAAAATATTCTCATGATAAAGCGCATTTGGAAGGTCCTACTTATCGTTTTCTAATTTAAAATAACTGTAGTAATGAAGAACAAGCTATAGCAAAAATAACGACACTTTAAAAGGTGAATAAAAATATACTATCGTCTATAGGTGGTAATACAGTATAAAAGCAAAATGTTTTCGTCGGATAAAATAGCACAAGCTATAAATAAGCAAGAAAAGCCAATAGTTTTGGTTGGGATGATGGGATGCGGTAAGACCCATATCGGGCGTATGCTGGCTCATGATCTGGATTTGCCATTTATCGACAGTGATAAAGAAATCGAAAAAGATCAGGGTAAACCTATCGTGGATATTTTTGATCTGGATGGAGAAGAAAGTTTTCGAAAATTAGAAAGACAAAAAATTAAAGATATTATGGGGCAGGGGCCTTGTGTTTTGTCAGTGGGCGGCGGTGCTTTTGTCAATGAACATAGCCGTAAAACAATTTTAGAGGTTTCTATATCAATTTGGTTGGATTCGGATATAGAGACTTTGTTTGAGCGCGTTTCAAGAAATGATAAAAGGCCGCTTTTAAAAACAGAAAACCCGAAACAGATGCTGGCGGAATTACTTGAGGCGAGGAAACCTTTTTATGAACAAGCATATATTCATGTTAGAAGTGATCAGAAAGACACGGAAATAGTAGAGAATATAAAGAATTCTCTATGTGCTTATTTGAATTTAGATTAAAACATACAAAACAAAAGCTTAAAGAGAAAAATGGATACAAAAATAGTTACAATTAATCTTGGTGATCGCAGTTACGAGATTTATATCGGTAAGAATATCATTCCACGCATAGATGATTTTTCGCCGCTGAGTGTAAAGAATAGAAAAAACTTCATTCTTGCTGATGTGAACACCAAACAATATGCGGAAGTTCTGCAAGATACTATTAATGAATTAGCTCCTGAATCATGCGATATAAGAACGCTGCCTGCAGGAGAATCGACTAAGTCCTACGAGCATCTCCAGCAAGTCCATAACTGGATGTTGGCCAATCATATTCACCGCGACTCGCTGGTTTTTGCAGTGGGTGGCGGCGTTATAGGGGATTTAAGCGGATTTGCGGCCAGCACAGTTATGCGCGGCGTTCCTTATGTCCAGATACCAACCACGCTTCTTTCTCAAGTGGATAGCTCGGTAGGAGGTAAGACCGGTATCAATACCAGCCACGGAAAGAATTTAATCGGAAGTTTTTATCAGCCGATTGTTGTTGTGGCTGATATCCTGACTCTTGAAACTTTACCTAAAAGAGAACTGCTGGCAGGATATGCGGAAGTCGTGAAGTATGGCCTTATTAACGATTACGAATTTTTTGAGTGGCTTGAGGAAAATGGAGATGAGGTTCTTAGCCTTGATCCTTTTGCGCTGGCCACTGTCATAGAAATTAGCTGTAAGGCTAAAGCTGCCATAGTCGAAGCAGATGAGCGGGAAGGGGGCAAACGCGCCCTTCTTAATCTGGGTCATACATTTGGTCACGCGCTGGAAGCTGCTGCCGGTTATGACGGGACGTTACTGCATGGTGAGGCTGTTTCCATAGGGATGGTTATGGAAACAGCCTCACCATGCAGTAACGTCCCG
>Ga0224501_10004001_pt1 | contig 11631 bp, 8 predicted proteins | sample SF_Oct11_sed_USG_4_FD_169105 | JGI IMG/M metagenome (GOLD analysis project Ga0224501, IMG submission 169105) | Sediment microbial communities from San Francisco Bay, California, United States - SF_Oct11_sed_USGS_8_1 | ecosystem: Environmental > Aquatic > Marine > Sediment | place: USA...
ACACGCACACAGGCAGAAGAAGGTGGCGCTGTGGTTGGGGAAGCGGTGGCAGCAATGGCTGAAATCAATGCATCGAGCACCAAGATTGCAGACATTATCAGTGTTGTCGAAGAGATTGCATTCCAGACCAATCTATTGGCACTGAACGCGGCGGTTGAAGCGGCGCGTGCCGGTGAACAAGGTCGCGGTTTTGCGGTAGTGGCAACGGAAGTTCGCACACTGGCGCAACGCAGCTCGGAATCAGCCAAGGAAATCAAGGAACTGATCGAAGACAGCGTGAGCAAGGTCAAGAACGGTAGTGAGCTGGTAGATAAGTCAGGCAAGACGCTGGAAGAGATTGTAAACAGTGTGAAGAAAGTGACTGATATCGTATCTGAAATTGCGGCATCCAGTGCTGAACAGTCCAGTGGTATTGAACAGGTCAACAAGGCGGTCATGCAAATGGACGAAATGACACAGCAGAATGCGGCGCTGGTTGAAGAAGCGGCTTCGGCAAGTAAATCAATGGAAGATCAGGCCAAGAACCTGAATCAACTGATTGCCTTCTTTAAGGTGGGTGGTTCAACAGGACAAAGCAGTACAAGTTCATCACGTAGCTCAGTTAGCTCATCAAGCAAACCGGCGACTAGTGAACGCAGAAGTGCTGATCGCCCGTTCCAGGAAAAAGTGGCACAGGCTACGAGGACTTCCGAGAAGGAAATAAAGTCATCATCAGTCCCTGCAAAGAAGACAGGTACCTATGATGATGAATGGAGTGAGTTCTAAAAACAATAGTGATTAATGTTTGAATAAATATCCCCCGTCATGGGGGATATTTATTTCAATAAAAAAAGCAAAATAATATTTGGGATAGTGAATTTCAGGAAGTTATGAAAGGAAAGGAGGGTATTATGAATATTACCATCAGGATGAAATTACTTTCATTTGGAGCAATGAGTTTATTGCTTGTATTAGCAGTAGGAATTGCCGGTTACAATGGTCTTTCCAGAGTAGATAATGCGATGGACAGTATAGTGGTAGGGTCATCTGGACTAAAGAACCATCTGGTGGCCGATATGATGCATGATGCATTGCGATCAGATGTGCTTGCCGCATTACTGGCATCAGCAGAAAATGATTTAGACCAGAAAAAATCAATTAACACTGATTTACAGGAGCATGCCACATTATTCAGGGACAAGCTAAAGGAAAATGAAGAGCTCCCACTGAATGATACAATCAAGCAACGACTTGCCAGTACCAAACCGGCGCTATCCGCTTTTATTAAAGCATCAGAAAATATTGTTGAGCTGGCATTTAAGGACAGAGCGAGCGCATTGGCTAAAATGGGTGATTTCAAATCCAGTTTCGATGCACTAGCTGATGAAATGGAAGCCTTGAGTGAGCTTTTTGAGACGAGTGAATCTGAATCGCAGGCAACAGGTGATGCTGCTGTGGTTTTTGCTGATAACACAATCATTATTATTACGCTTATTTCAGCATTTATCCTGATTTCGCTGTCACTATATATGGCATCACGTATTACTAAACCAATTAACGTCGCTGTTAAAGAGGCAGACAAGATTTCCAAAGGTGATTTAACAGGAAGTATTGAAATCACCGCAAGAGATGAAACCGGCATGTTACTTGGCGCATTAAATAACATGAAAATAAAGTTACTGGAGACAGTCAGTGTTGTACGTGATAGCACGAACGAAGTTACACTGGCGGCAACTGAAATTTCAAAAGGTAATCTGGATCTGAGTCAACGTACAGAAGAGCAGGCATCCAGTCTGGAAGAAACAGCATCCAGCATGGAAGAAATGACATCGACGGTAAAACAGAACGCAGATAATGCAGCACAGGCGAATCAGCTGGCCATTACTACGCGTGAGCAGGCAGAGTCAGGTGGTAAAGTCCTGGGTGAAGCAATTTCGGCAATGGGTGAAATCAATACCTCCAGCTCAAAGATTGCAGACATTATCAGTGTCGTTGAAGAAATTGCTTTCCAGACTAACTTATTGGCGCTGAATGCGGCAGTTGAAGCAGCACGTGCAGGTGAGCAGGGGCGCGGATTTGCTGTTGTGGCAAGTGAGGTACGCAGTCTGGCACAACGCAGCTCCGAGTCATCCAAGGAGATCAAGGTTCTGATTGAAGACAGCGTTAGCAAGGTCAAGAACGGAAGTGAGCTGGTTGATAAATCAGGCAAGACACTGGAAGAAATTGTAAATAGTGTTAAGAAGGTAACAGACATTATTGCAGAAATTACTGCCTCAAGCAGAGAGCAGGCAACCGGGATTGATCAGGTCAACAAGGCAGTGATGCAAATGGATGAAGTGACCCAGCAGAATGCGGCGTTGGTTGAGGAGGCCGCATCAGCCAGTAAATCCATGGAAGAACAGGCACAGAAATTGAATCAGCAGATCTCGTTCTTCAGGGTTGATGATTCTGCAGCGAATCAGAGTGGGTTAATGAAAAGACCCCAGACCGGGAAGAAGGCATCAGAAGACATATCGCATGACAGTGAGCCAGAACAACGGCCTGAACCTAAACGTCCGGCTACTCGAACCGGAACACATGACGAAGAATGGGCAGAATTCTAAATTAGCCTAAATAGATGCAAATCCCCCATATTCTGGGGGATTTGTTGTTTTGATAGAATGAAAACACGGGTCGAAAGCGTGTTTCCGTAAAAAGTCAGTGGTAAATATACAGGGGAAATTTCCGATAATTTCATTAAGGTGACTCGTGTTTCAGGGAAGGCAGTCACACCTTCAGAGTAAGGTAGTTCAGATAGCAAGTCTGATTCGATGCAAGAAAGTGACTGATTTGACTTGAAAAATATTGAGAAGGCAAAAGATACGGCTAGACTTATATAGATGAGTTTTTAGGGACATGCTGGAGAGTTTTTCAGTAGTCAGGAAGTTAACAGGAATCACTAAACAGAAAGACAAGCCGCTGGTCAGGGACCAGGTGAGGTCGAGGGAAGAATAATAATTTCTACCCTGTCAGGCCGGGATTGGAGATGAACACTTGGTTAAAGAGCGCGATTTTCATTTTACGGATCAGGATTTCAAACGGATCCAGGGACTGGTTAGCGAGCACACAGGCATAAACCTGTCAGACGCTAAAAAGGACATGGTATATAGCCGTCTTTCCAGACGACTGCGTGCACTGGATATAGATAAATTTCAGGACTACTGCAATTTACTGGAAGATGAGCACGAAGATGAGCTTATCCAGTTCACAAATGCCATTACCACAAATCTGACTTCCTTTTTCAGGGAACCACATCATTTCGAATATCTGGCGCAAAAAGTATTACCCGCGCTTGCACAGAAAAATGCCCATTCAAAAAAAATACGTATCTGGTCAGCAGGGTGTTCTACTGGTGAAGAGCCTTACACCATTGCAATGACGTTGCTTGAAAACATGAGTGGATTCAGAGGCTGGGATATCAAGATACTGGCAACTGATCTGGATTCAAATGTGGTTGCAACGGCGAGCAATGGTATCTATACACAGGAACGTGTAAATGGCATCAGCAAGCCACGTTTAAACAAATGGTTCAGGAAGGGGAGTGGTGATAACGCTGATAAAGTGCGTGTTGCAGATGACTTAAAAAATCTGATTACTTTCAAAAAACTGAACCTGATGCATGAGTGGCCAATGAAAGGTCCATTCGACATTATTTTCTGCAGGAATGTTGTCATTTATTTTGATAAGCCGACCCAGAGGCAATTATTTGATCGCTATCATTCACTGATGGCGCCAGACGGGCATTTGTTTATTGGTCATTCTGAATCCCTGTATCGTGTTTCAGACAAGTTTTCATTGATCGGAAATACGATTTACCAGAGGAAGGCAGACTAGCATTATGTCACTCCTGAATAGCAAGGAACATCCAACCATAAAGATGCCGCGTGCTTTACGTGGGTTCGAGCATATCAATCGGTACTGGGACAGGTTGCATGTCATCTATACAGCCAAGATATTGCCGGGTGAATATTATGTAACTATGAATAATGAGGCCATTGCAACAGTGCTAGGTTCATGTGTGTCAGCCTGTATTAGAGATATCGTAACCAAAGTGGGTGGTATGAATCACTTTATGTTGCCAGTCGAACATTCAACTAGTACAGGCGCATGGAAGAGCACCGGTCTGAATGCGGCAACTCGCTATGGCAATTATGCTATGGAACACATGATTAACGATATTCTCAAAAATGGTGGCAGAAGAGAAAATCTGGAAGTTAAAGTGTTTGGCGGAGGCCGGATTCTGGCGCAAATGACCGATGTAGGTATGCGTAATATTAATTTTGTAAAAGACTATATCAATACGGAAGGACTGAAGCTTGTAACTGCGGATCTGGGTGATATTTATCCGAGAAAAGTAATTTATTTTCCGGAAACCGGCAAGGTCAAGGTCAAGAAACTTCGCTCACTGCACAACGATACGATTATTCAACGCGAAAGTGCCTACATGCATGATCTGGAAGACAAGCCGGTTGAGGGCAATGTTGAACTTTTCTAGAAGAGGGAAGTACTACATTATAAGATTGTCATAAAAGCAGAGATCGATGTACAGCTGACACATCATAATTACAAAAAAGACTACGTGGTTAACATGGAAGCATATGAGTAAAATTAAAGTATTAATAGTTGATGATTCATCACTGGTTCGGAAAATGCTGACAGAAATATTGTCATCTGATCGCGATATTGAAGTGGTGGGCTCAGCGGCTGATCCTTATATGGCCAGAGAAAAAATAAAAACACTGAATCCTGATGTGTTGACGCTTGATGTAGAAATGCCGCGCATGGATGGCCTGACTTTTTTGAGCAACCTGATGCGCTTGCGTCCCATGCCGGTAGTGATGGTTTCCAGTCTGACCGAAAAAGGTGCCGATGTTACGCTGGATGCGCTTGATCTGGGCGCGATTGATTTTGTATCCAAACCAAAAGTTGATCTTGCTCATACACTTCAAAATTATGCTGACGAAATTATTGAAAAGGTAAAAACCGCTTCAAAGGCAAAAGTAAGGGCAATTGATCCGGCCAAGATAAAGGAATCAATTCAGACAGTACCAAAATATTCTGCTGATGCTGTTCTGGAGAAAAAAGGGACTATCCGTAATTTCAAAACAACGGATAAAATTATTGCAATTGGGGCATCGACCGGTGGTACTGAAGCTATCAAGGAAGTGTTAATGGCGTTACCGGCTGACAGTCCCGGCACGGTTATTACACAACATATTCCGGAAGCCTTCAGCGGGCCTTTTGCCAGCCGTATGGATCGTTGTTCAGCAATGACAGTCTATGAAGCAAAAGACGGACAGCAAATTGTACCGGGGCATGTCTATATTGCACCGGGCGACAAGCATTTAATAGTTGAACGTAGTGGTGCACGGTATGTCTGCAAATTAAGTGATGGCCCACCTGTTAACCGACACCGCCCTGCTGTTGATGTCATGTTCCGCTCAGTAGCCCAGAATGTGGGAAAAAATGCTGTCGGTGTTGTCCTGACCGGGATGGGGGATGACGGTGCCCGAGGCCTGAAGGAAATCAAGGAGGCTGGAGGGCCAACTCTGGTGCAGGATGAGAAGACAAGTGTCGTATGGGGAATGCCGGGGGAGGCATATAAAATCGGGGCAACAGATATCGCACTGCCACTCGATAAAATAGCTAGTAAAATCATAAGCTTATCTAAAGAAATCGACAAAAAGAAATAGTATCTCTAATCAAATGGATAATTAGGCCAGAGATGGCTCAATCTTTGAAAAAACCGACCGATACCTCTTTAAATAGGCAAATTTACTAAAAATTACAACATGTTCCGAAACATCATAAAACAAATTTGGGTACCGCTTGCAGTGAGTCTGGTTGCGCTGGCACTGGTTGGTGGCGGCATGGCTCGCGGCTATGAAATTGTCCCAATGACCTTTGCGATTGTTGTCTGGATAGTCTTTTCAATGAAATCGTTGAAGTCGGCAAGTACGGATGAAAAATCAGATGATGTAAATGAACATATTGATATTGATACTCAGGTCTTTGAGGCGTTTAGTGATATTAAAGATGTTGTTATTGATGATGGTAAGACGATTCGCAAGGAACTGAGTCGCACAAAAGAAGTGATACACGATGCAGTGGGAAATCTGTCGAACAGTTTTCATGGACTGAATTCCATGACAGAAGAATTACATGATTCAATGATCACGCTGATTGAGAAAGTATCAGGTGAAGTAGGTGAAGATCAAAGCGGCAAACAGGTTTCAATTCAGGAATTTATTTATGAAACCAGCGGTGTGCTGGAAAGCTTTGTCAATATCATGGTTGATATGAGCAAGCAAAGTATTGAAGCAGTAGAACGCATGGATGAAATGGGTGAACAAATGGACGGCATTTTTGCCTTGCTAACAGATGTGAAAGCAATCGCAGATCAAACCAACCTGCTGGCATTGAATGCAGCAATTGAAGCGGCTCGTGCTGGTGAAGCAGGGCGTGGATTTGCGGTAGTGGCAGATGAAGTAAGAAAGCTGTCACATCATTCAACCAAATTCAATGAAGAAATAAGAGAACGTATTGAAGCCGCCAAGTCATCAATTGACAGTGCACACACGCTTATTGGTGCTGTTGCCTCAAAGGATTTGAATGTTGCCATTAGCGCCAAAGGCAGTGTTGATGTCATGCTTGGAGGTGTGCGTGACATGAATGAACATATTGCAACAAGTCTGGGCAGGGTTTCAGATGTTGCAGACAAGATTCATACTGATGTTGGTGTGGCTGTGCGTGCACTCCAGTTTGAGGATATTGTCAGACAAACTATTGATTATACTTTCCCTCATATTGATCGAATTGAAGAGTTGTTTAGTAACTGCATTGAAAGCTTGTCAAGCTCGACAGATATGGATGCAAAACAACTTGAGGAGAAACTTCAGGACTTGCGTGTTTGTGTTGTAACAGTAAGGAATAAATGGGAACCATTGTTCCACAAGCCAGTGGAACAGGCTTCAATGGATGAAGGGGATGTTGAATTATTCTAGTTTAATCTTCAGAGGGAGAATAAAATGTCATTAGATACAAGCATTGATGGTAACGGTGTTGTTAACATCAATATAAACGGCAGGTTTGATTTTAATCTGTATCAGGAATTTCGTGCTGCCTATAAACAGGTGGAAAACCCTACGGGAACCACGTTTTTAATTGATATGTCAGGCACTGACTATATGGACAGTTCTGCGTTAGGCATGTTGCTTTTGCTAAGAGAGCGAGCAGGCGGAGATAAATCCAACATTTCAATAACTGGATGCAATAGTGAAATAAAGAAAATATTCTCTATTTCAAATTTTGAAAGGCTCTTTGATATCAGTTAGTCATTTTAAAAAATGTTGCCGGAAAAAAATAACATACCTGAAAGTGATGAAGTATTAGATGATGTCAGTGTAGATATTGCACGACTGAAAATACTCATCGTTGATGATGAAGTCACGAATCGTATGGTTTTGAATGCCATGCTGAAAAAGGACGGATTCACAGTCTTGATGGCAGAAAACGGCAAGCAAGCTATCGAGGTATTTAACAAGGAAAATCCTGATTTGATTTTGATGGACGTCATGATGCCGGTCATGGATGGCTATGAAGCGACCCGATCCATCAAGTCATTGGTCGGTGATCGGTTTGTACCAATCTTTTTTCTAACCGCAATGACAGATGAGAAGGCGCTTGCTAAATGTATTGAAAGTGGCGGTGATGATTTTCTTACCAAACCATTTAGCAGGACAATCCTCAGATCAAAAATTGATGCATTACTTCGTGTAAAAAAAATATATACAACATTGCAGGAACAGCATGCCGAGCTGGTTTATCACCAACAATATATAGAACGCGAGCATGAAATTGCGGAGCGTATTTTCAAGAGGATAATCAGGTCTGACACCCTGAATGTCAGCAATATCAAATATCTTCTTTCACCCGTGGCGCTATTTAACGGTGATATATTGCTGGTATCACCAAAACCAAAGGGCGGACAGCATATCATGCTGGGGGATTTTACCGGGCATGGATTGTCTGCAGCTATTGGTGCCATGCCTGTTGCTGAAATATTCTATAGCATGACTGAAAAGGGATATTCAATTCAGGATATAGCAACCGAGATCAATGCTAAACTTCACAAAACCTTACCAACAGGTTTGTTCTGTGCTGCATGTATTGTTGATGTGGATATCGAAAACAATAAAATTTCCGTATGGAATGGCGGTGTGCCTGAAGCGATCGCCTATTCAGCAAAAAAAGAAATCAAAAAGATATTTAAATCGATACATCTTCCGTTCGGTGTTGTTTCCAGCAATTCATTTAAAAATGATATTCAGATTATGGATGCGGAACCTGGAGACAGGATTTATTTGTATTCAGATGGCCTGATTGAAGCTACTGATGAGAATGGTGTGATGTTTGGTGAAGACAGGCTGGATCTTTGTTTCGCTAACAATACTGATCCTGCTGTTATGTTTGAGGATATAAGCAATAGCCTAAATAATTTCCGAGGCAATAAAAAGCAGGATGATGACACAACGCTTATAGAAGTATCATTTGATAATAATCTGGTCAGTAATAAATCGTCATATAAGAAGAACAGTGATGTCAAGGAGCCCTGCAAATGGAGTGTTTCATTTGAACTAGGACCAGAAATTCTGAAAGACATGGATCCATTGCCTGCAATTTTACATGTGCTTCTTGAGGTACAGGGGTTGTATAGTCATCGAGGGCGGTTATACACAATACTTGCTGAATTATATTCCAATGCACTGGAGCATGGTGTGCTTGGTATGGACAGCACATTAAAGACAAGTCCCGAAGGCTTTGCAGAATACTATGAAACCAGACAAAAACGACTTGAAACACTGGATAATGGCTTTATAAGGATTAATCTTACGCATGAGCCAGTCGATGGTGGCGGAAAACTCTCTATTGAATATCTTGATAGCGGAAAAGGTTTTGATTTTGGTTCTTATCAGGAACAGAAGAAAAGCAATGTTTTTTCCGGGCGTGGTATTGCTCTGGTAAAATCACTTTGCTCAGAACTTAAATATAATGAATCAGGTAATGGGATAAAGGCAGTTTACTTCTGGGAATCATAGAAGCGAAGGATTTTTCTCAACCTGTTTTAATTCTTCACCAAGAAACTCAAGTCTGTATCCATGGTGATAAATTGCGCTTAGGCGCCAGTCCTTTTCTTTCCCCAATTCAAGCTTGTTACGAATACGGCTAATGTGAGTATCAACGGTTCGGGTATTAAGCTCACCTGACCGACCCCATACACTTTCCAATATATATTTTCTGGACATCACAGTGTTGATGTTTTTAAACAGGAAAGCAATCAGCTCAAATTCTTTCTGGGTCAACTGAACTGGTTTGTCATTATGCGTCACATTTCTTGATGTTATATCGATGGAATAGCTACCGATCTCGATTTTATTGTGTCCGACCGGATGCAGGTCTGATCTTCTGGATAAGGCATTAATGCGTGCCAGCATTTCCATTTGCTTGACCGGCTTTGTCATATAATCATCCGCACCGTGTTCCAGTGCATAGACGATGTCTCTTTCGCTATCACGCATGGTGACAAACAGGACAGGAATACTCCATTTGATGTTACTTCTTATCCACTCAAGGACCTTATCGCCGTTTATATCAGGCAACATCCAGTCGAGAATGACCATATCAAAGGCTTGATCATGGGCTTCACTGATGAATTTTTCACCTTCGGTATAGTGTGTGCAGTCATGGCCTGCTTCCTTGAGCCAAAGCTGTATCAGCTCTCCAACATGTATGTCATCTTCGAGCAGGGCAATATTCAATTTTGTTTACCTTATATTTGAGATTATCGAGTTGAGTCTTTGAATAGCATAAGTTTGGCCGAATAATGCACCAATGCAATGAGTATAACCATTAAAAATATATTCAATATTAAAATAAAGGATTAATGCCAAAATGTATACAGTTTTCCTGAGTATTTAAACTATAACATAATGAAATATAAGGAAAATAATAATCTATTAATTGATGGGTGAAATTAGACAATGAAGATGAGTGAAAATCTGAATGAAATTTAGGATTTGAGCTATGCGCGGAAGAATCCAGTTATTTATATGTTTTCATTTAGTTACGCCATATCTTGCCGATAACACAGTACATAGCGGTTTTAATTAAAAACAAATATAGAAACATAAAAAAGCAATAAAAACAATAGGATAGGGTTATAAATTAATGTTTTATTAAGGCATAAATAGGATTTATGTCATATAAAAAACATATTAAATGTATTTTAAAGGCTATATAATCCAACACCCTGTTTTGTAGGTAATTATGGAGTGAAGTAGAACAGTGATGGAAGAAGAATACTCATCAAAAGACTTAAGTGATTACATTGATGCATTTCGTCGTAGAAAAGTGTCAATTGCAGTGGTTTCATTGACCATTTTTCTGATTGCCCTTGTTGTTGCGTTGGTATGGCCACCGACATACCGTTCTGCAGCGACGATTCTTATCGAAGAACAGGAAATTCCATCCGATTTGGTTCGTTCAACGATTACCAGTTTTGCCAATCAGAGAATACAGACCATCAAGGCACGTGTCATGACGCGCAAAAATCTGATGGAGATTATTGAAAAATACAATCTGTATGAAAAAGATCGTCGATACAAGACAACAGAAGAAGTGCTCGAAAATATGAGGGATGATATTGCTGTTAATACCCTCAATGCTGAAGTCATTGATCCGGTCAGCGGTCGTCCCGGTGAAGCTACTATTGCTTTTACTTTGGCATATGATGGAGATTCTCCTGGCGCAACACAAAAAGTGGCCAATGAGCTAACAACATTGTATTTGAGTGAAAATTTACGTGAGCGTACGGAAAAATCTGAAGAAGCCCTGTCATTTTTGACAGCTGAAACAAATAAGTTAAGCAAAAAGATCAGTGCTTACGAAAGCAAGTTAGCTGAATTCAAGGAAAAGAACGCCGACCTTATGCCGGATATGCAGGTAAATAACCTAAGAGTTATCGAAAGGGGAGAAGACCAACTGGTTGAAATCTCCAGTAAACTGGATTCACTGGAAGAACGGAAATTCTATCTTGAAAACCAACTTGCCCAGACAGACCCTATAGGTTCAATTACCACAGAGTCAGGATATCGTAACCTGGAACCTGTAGTACGTCTTAAGTATCTGGAGCGTAATCTGGAACAACTACGAAGCGAGTATACGCTTGAACATCCGACATTCATTGCGAAAAAACGTGAGATTGAAGATCTGAAAAAGTTAATTGCGGAAAAAAGAGAGGAAGGTGAAACAGGAGAAGTAACTGAAATTATTCCTCAAAATCCCACGTATATTGCCATTCAGTCACAATTGGCTACGACGAATGCTGAAATAAAGTCTTTACGTACTCAACAAGATGAAATGAACAAAAAACTGATTGAATATGAGCAGCGTATGGCAAAAGCTCCGATGGTTGAAAAAGAATACAGATTATTGTTGAGAGATTATAATTCAGCTACAGACAGATACAGCGAATTACAAGCCAAACAAATGTCAGCAGAAATAGGGCAGGAGCTGGAAAAAGAGCGCAAAGGAGAGCGTTTCTCTTTGATTGAG
>Ga0224501_10004002_pt1 | contig 11629 bp, 10 predicted proteins | sample SF_Oct11_sed_USG_4_FD_169105 | JGI IMG/M metagenome (GOLD analysis project Ga0224501, IMG submission 169105) | Sediment microbial communities from San Francisco Bay, California, United States - SF_Oct11_sed_USGS_8_1 | ecosystem: Environmental > Aquatic > Marine > Sediment | place: USA...
AAGACGGGGGAAACTACCGAATAGGCGAGGAGACAAACGTTTCAATTCCTGACACGTTAAGGTTAAAATTGTCCGCGTTAAAACATTTGTTGGTATTCTAACATTTATCTCTGTGCTAACACATCTTGCGGGTTGAACTTTTGTTGGTGTCGTGGGCGTTTTAGTTTGTTGTGTGTTAAAGACGTCAAACGTCATCTTATTTCCAAGGCAATCGTGTAAAGGAGGCTGATCCACATAAGCGTGATTGAGGTAAGGGCAGAAACCGTCCAATCACGTTTTCCATAACCCGTCAGTCACATGGCAAGAAATGAGTGACTGAACTGCATTTGGTGCGAGTGAAACGCTCATCATTGAGGGGAGGGGCGTTGATAATCAAACATGCAGAAGCCCGGAACCACAGCTGGTTACAAATCAGCGAGAGCGAACTAGTGAGAGAGACAAGGAGAGCGAGGCACATACGTTGCTATCACTGCTACTAGAACGATCCTGGAATGAAGATAGGATGCGGTTCAACGAGAGGAAATCCGCCCCGGATGGGGAGGGAGGGAGGGAGAAGAAGTAAATCCAAGGTATTCCGCTACATCTGGGGATGAGTGATTGAGTGGCACTGATCTTAGATATGTCAAAACTAACGAGATCCATTCAACAATCATCAGCCACTGAGAGCAGACAGGGGTCAGTAGGCCAATAGGCCTATTCGGTGATTTCCGTCATTCACAATCACACAAACGCACGGTTACAATCAGAAAATCTACAAAGTTTCAATCCCGTTGGATGTGTCCTCCCTCAACTTAATCTCGTCGGTTGGACCCGAACGATCATACGCGATTTGTTATCTCAACGTAGTAATTAAACCTTTATGCGGCAACCTTAACATTTGCCTAAACTACCACGCTAGAGAGAGAGAGAGACGGTACCCAGAGGAGGAAGGCGCGTTGACGCCTGGCCTGGCGTCTGGCCCTATCCGGGCACTCTGGGTCCAGCGCGGGCAGTACACCAGCTTCTTCAGCTTTGCTCTTCTCAGCCTCGGCATATGTAGGCAGCTTAGTGGCCACGTCGTAGGCAGGCGGCTGGAAGCTACCCACCACCTCCTGGTTACCATCATACGCTGTAAACAGAAACAACATTATTATCTAAGGCGTGAGAGATTAGGGGATAGAGTGTTGGGCTCACAACCACGAGAATCTGGTTTCGAATACAGGTCATGATAGATTTCCGTAATTCGTAAGAGCTTTTCACATTCTTTTTGGGTCAAAACAAAACCGAGCTTCAATATGAAATAAACCATTGATACTGACCCACTCGGCGTACTCCATGCTGAGTCAAAACTGGTGAAAAACAAGTCCACATATCTAAGCTAGCAGCTTCGCCATAGCAGCGAAGACACCTACGGAGGAGAGCGCTTATTCCGATACTGAGGCATGATTGCCAGGTTCCGGATTCCAGTAAACACTCAGATCAGGGTTTCCTACGGGTTCACGCGATTAACAATGGAGTTGAATAAGGGAATAACAAGGCTACTGAGTGGGGGGGGGGAAGAGTCACTGAACCGATACCCATGGTGATAAATCATAAGTCCGTCTAAGCATTCCCACTACTACAGACCATCAGTTCCAAGGAAAGCCAATGACGCTTACAATAGATTGACTAACGGCTCCCCTACCCAGCAGTCACAAGATACGCGTTGCTGAATTGACTCGAGGGAGTTGGATAACTGCATAAACATATATATCAAAGATCAATAACAGTCTCACAACTGTCACATATTCACTGACAGGCAACACGAATTCTGTGCTCCTGTATTGGACATTATGATATTGAATATGTGCTCTAGAAAAAAACTGGTGCTGACGGATTAAATATAAAAACCCATAGCTTAACTGCTTTTCGGATTGCCACTTCAGACAATTTTTCCGCAGCTGATTACGCAGGTGATTACATGATTTATCGCCGACACCGACTTCAACCAGGGTATAAAAAAGTATTTCTGTAATGACGACGGTAGATCCAACGAGCCGCTGATCACTGCCATGTAGGTGCGGACTAACTGCCATGTAGGTGCGGACTAACTGCCAAGTAGGTGCGGGGCTAACTGCCATGTAGGTGCGGTACTTGCTGTCATATAGGTGCAGGGCTTACTGCCATGTAGGCGCGGGGCTTACCGGGTGGTGGTCCAATGGTAGGCGCCATCCTCTCCGTCTGGTCCAGGCTCTCAGTGGGCTGTAACAGCAGAGAAAAACGTCTGTATAACAATTTAATCAGGAAGGTGTAATATTTAATGACATCTTCTGTCCACCAAGAATAGTGAACAACAAGAAAGATTGTCACTCTTTAGTAAGCCCCAATTCAGGGGATATGCCAGCTTACACACTTCCATGATGGATTCTTGCGGCACTCCCCATATACTTCACACACCAATCAGTTTCTGCTGATCTATCAGCCGATTTTACAATTCTAGTCGTATCATATTGAGGTTCAAAACCAGCCTTCATATGGAACAATATCAGCTTGGTTGGTTGCTGGAACTCTCAAATAATCCAACCTTATACGCGCAAAAGCTCAACCTGGTTTTGACCATTGTACAATCCACCATTTCAATCGCATTCAGCCACTCTGGGTTTTGAGGTTCAACGCCGGAATTGCCGTTTCATATAGTTCCATTACTAATAACATCTATTGTTTCGATAAATGATCAATTATAGTGCTTGAGTTGCGCACTACGTAGTTTGTTACTACCACTCCTAGTACTACAGTCGGGAAAGGTGAAAACGCCGTGACTTTTTTTCTGCTGGTGGTCAAATCAATGAGTTCCTGCAGTTCAAACTTGACCTGATCTGCTTGCAAAAGTGTCAGAATTGTGGTTCTTTTAGCATCAGATCGTGTGGACCACTACCACATGCCAAACTCTGTGGTACTAACCCAAAGATAGGCACTCGCCATGTAAAGTTTTCATTCAACAGACTACTTGTAAGGCCCTTTTTAACTGGACCTCTAACTGGTGGTTATGAAAATTCTTGCTTAAGTCCCTGTTACCTACTAAATTCAAGCCATGGATTTCTTTGTCTGTACGCATGAAGCCTTCGAGGGACTCTATAGCAGCCATTCAGCCGATGGGCTGAAAAGTTTACACGGCGCACGTCTATTTCCGGGTTAGTACCCCTGAGTTTGGCATGTGGTAGCGGTTTAGATGATCTGATACTAAAAGAATCACAATTCTAAAACTTTGGCAAATAGATTGGGCCATCTTTGAACTGTAGAAACTCATTGGTTTGACCACCAGCAGCAACAAAGCCACGGCCGTTTTAAGCTTTCCCGACTATAGTTTTATGATGTCAATTACTCAGTAGAACTGCAACAGTACCAACCTTGCTACAACAAGTCTACCTCAGTACCTGGTATTCGTGGTTTTAGGTGGGCGGGTACTACTCTTAGTATTAGCAACACCACCACCATCTGCAGAACACTAAGAGTAAGACTCTAGTCTATAGTAAGGGCAATAACATGAATAACATCTAAGCAAGCGCTTCTAACTTGCTAACTTAGTAACTAGTAACTTACTTAGGTAGTACATGTACTACTACTTAGTAACTTATTAGTAACTTACTAGTAATAGTTACATTAGTATTAATAGTACTAGCTTGAATGTTCCACTTGGACCTAGTTACACTTACACTAGTGTAAGTGTAACTTACAGCCAATCATTATAATTATATTAAAGGTTGAAAATGAGGATTAAAGTCAATCTGAACAGATTTAACCATGAGCAAGTGAGACACACTCACCGTGACTGAAGGAGTCACTGAGGACTGAGAGCTGACTTCATGATGATGATGACGACGACGGAATCGAATAAAAATTAACATGATTAAACATTAACTAAGTAAGTTTAACACATCGACTGATCGAGATCAACAAAATCACAAATGATTCTATCAGTTCCACGACCACACTGCTAGCATTACACAGGACAAACCTGTACTATAATATAGCAAATGACTGAATGAATACATACGCGTGATTGATCCGCACCACTAGCCATGATTTGGATGCTTGGAAGGGTTGTTTTTAGGTTTGATTTGAACGCCGATTTCAGTTCTTCTTTGAGAAAATCCAGCTGATGGAAAATGGCGAGGTCCAAACATAACCTTTTGACCTTTCAGGGCAACGTGGATTATGCACAGTTTTAACTCGCACAGCTATCAGGCACGTCCGTTACTAAACTGTCGATGATTAACCATGTACATAAAGAGTAATATATCCGCAGACATTCTGCGATTTACTTTTACCTATTTATCATTAGTCTATGGAAAATACTTGTGAAATAAGGAACATCTATTATATTTAAACATAATATTTGGGTAATGAGCATAAGGACTATCCTTGAAACACCGAACAACCCTAGATCCCGTTTGATGTCAAGGACGAATAAGTGACCGTTAGAGAAATCTACGCCGGCTGCGCTACTCTGCAGTCTACACTACACTCTACAGTACATGGTTTTAACACGGTTTTCTAGACGTAGGCATAAATGTATGGACTTCGTTGGGCCAGGAGAAGTTTAGGTCGCATCAACAGACAGACTCGAGCCTTAGGCTTATTTGGAAGAGAAAATGATTCTCAAACAGTTTGGAATAATGCTGTTTCAGCTGCTGAGAAAGTGGTGGGGTACCCAACCAGCGTGGTGAGCATGAGGTTCTGGCTCAGTGATGAAATGTCAAATGTAACTGTCAACATGCGAAAACTCATTGGATCGCGCCATCCCCTCTGGAAAACAGCCAAAGGAATCATGTTTGATACTAACAAGACGATGCAAACAAGGGGACTCGTGGTATTACTTATGTCCAAAGCGGGTGGCTACCCAAAGATTCCGCAGGCATTTGAGCACCACATATTGGACGATCAGTATAAACCCATACAGCCTGGAGAAAAAAAAGAAGGGGATGGGATTCTGCAAAAGCAGAGGTCCTTAGCAGAAATAACAGAAATGATATATACTGCTTTCACATTGCATAAAGGAGTAATGGATGTAGACATATCAGCCGAAGTAACGCCCGAGATGGAGGATTTACTTTATGGAAATAAAATGGCTTTATTATCTGGAGATTGTTTGTTGGCTAAGGCGTCATCAGGGCTGTCAATGTTAGGTAGGTGATGCTTAGTTAAACTCTCTGTAGGTACAGTAGGTTTTGTAATTTTAACTTGTAATAATACCCGCCTAGGAGTAGGACATATTAGTGTTACGTCGGTTCATAAGGGGGCTCACCTGAAGTCAGGTAGAACTTGGGGCGGTCTTGCAGAGAGCTAGTAAGGTGGTGTAAGAAATCACTGGTAGTGATAGTTAGCAAATCAGGAGAATAAGACAGCCGTCTAATTGGGCTTTAGATAACATTGCGCCATTGGGTTGTCAAGGTCAAAGGGGTTGTAACACCATTATTTTGCAAAACTTACATTGTTTGGTATGATGATACACAGATTGTGCCATCGGCGTATATGTGTATTTATACTAAAAACAGAAGGTTCATTAAAAATCTTGCTATTAATAAAAACCTATATATCATCATATGCCCATATACCTGCAGGGTACCTGCCTACCCCTGACACCGGTCAGGATACCTGCAGGGTACCTGCCTACCCCTGACACCGGTCCAGATACCTGCAGGATACACGTCTACCCCTGACAGCGGTCAGGATATCAGCAGGGTACCTGCCTACCCCTGACACCGGTCAGGATACCTGCAGGGTACCTGCCTACCCCTGACACCGGTCCAGATACCTGCAGGGTACATGTCTACCCCTGACACCGGTCAGGATATCAGCAGGGTACCTGTCTACCCCTGACACCGGTCAGGATACCTGTAGGGTATCTGCCTACCCCTGACACCGGTCCCGGATACCTGTCTACCCCTGACACCGGTCAGGATACCTGCAGGGTACCTGCCTGTCCATGAAACTGGTCAGGATACTTGCCTAGCCATGAAACTGGCAAGGATACCTGCAGGATACTTGCCTATCCATGAAACTGGTAAGGATACCTGCAGGATACTTGCCTATCCCTGAAAACTGATCAGGATACTTGCCTACCATGAAACTGGTCGCACGTTCATGGTAACAACCTGTTAGGGGTTATGTTATGATCGAGGGTAGACGTGCTTTCAGAGTTGTGTTCCCCAATCTTAACGGGAGGCAACTCCGCATTCATTGCAACGACAGCGAGTAGTCTTTTTCCAACAAAAAACGAATCTCGGTCACTCGTATAACTATGGCCCGAATGGACCAAATAGAAAGAAAATGAGATCTAATTACTAAAACCTAGTAACTTAATCATCTTTACTCCCGCACAACATCGAGTAGAACTCCAAGTTGAATGTAACATTAGAGAAAACTGATATTATGAGAAGTGCTTTGCCGGGTTTTCCCTTGCCCTAAACAGAGGCGGTTGCGTTCAGGCCTCTATCGTTGCGCAACAATGGTACTAACGCTCGCTGACAGAGGTAGAAAATTGCAGTCTGAAACCCTATTTCTATATTTTTGTTGAAAATTTTCTCTATTCAAACTTGTGTAACTATAGGTCTAGTATGCACCTGCAAGAGATTTTTCCAAACATCAGCGCGTTAGCCGAGAAATCAATGCGAACACCAACAGCTCTCGGTTAACTTCCTATCTCAAGGCTGATTTTGTTGCGTCGACAGTCTGAAAGGTTCATCGCTGAGGGCTCTAAGCACACGCACTGGATAGACCTATATCTAAGCTTCCTTTTGGTATTGGGACCATTTGTTCATGGTAGGCTTCAAAATATGAACACAAGAGAAGACACTTTTGGCCATGACATAACCCCTTTAACTCAGTGATGCCATGTAGAAAAATTATCATATTGCATTATTCCCAATCTTTCAGCTGCCATGCATGATGGTCATGTTCCTTCTCTCGTAGGTAATACTTATGTGGTTGAGGTGATGGCGAGTGCTATAGCAGATCTAATGGAAAGCGGCTGCTACCTGGATGATAAACTGAGAACGAATCCTTCATATAGACTCACAATTCCCGATTGGGAAGAACTCGTTTATAAAAAGGGTGGCTGTCTGTACGCCAAAGCCTGCCAATCTACTCTCATCCTAGCTGAACATCCGGACTATGTTACCAAATCCGCTCACGAATTCGGCAGAAATTTTGGTATGATCAAACAAATAAAGGCGGACCTGGAGTCTCCTGACGATAACGGGGACTCTCGAAGTAACATCCAGGCGATAATGGACACTCAGAGTATAGCAGAACTTAAACGAATGTATTTAGATCGATCGTTACAGGCGTTAAATGCTCTTCCTCCGAGTGAGACCAAGGTTGCGCTGGAAAATATTGTGAAAACTTTAGATTCCATAATTTAAGTGAGTCATTAAAACAAGTCTTGGTCGATGCTAATTGTCATTCCATACAGTTTTGTTCATTACCCTTTGAGTCGTGAGTGAGTTAGGTGAGAAGGGGTTTATCTATTAGGGTGTCGAATTGCACTGAATGTGAAAGCCCCGCTGTTCTGGGGGGTGGTGTTATGATCCTTGATGAAACAACTACGGCCTGTAGAGCGACCGAAACAGGACCATCCATTCAGTCTTGTAGTTCATGCTTCACACTGAATCAGCGAGTGTTCTGGTATAGTGAAGTTGGCCCTGGGCATTATTGTGAACGAATTTGAAGTTCAATGTCAATGGACCCTTGCTTTACTTTTTCTGTACCGAGTGGCCTACTGAGTCATTCATGCACCGTTTTACAAGGTACGACATAGCATTAAGCGGTTTTCTTCTTGCACCCCCATGCTCCTTAGAGAAAATGACTTTGTCGGTGGACCTGCTTCGATTTGAATTCCATGGAAGCTGAATCGATATTGGATGATAGACCCAAGTTGAGTGTTAGTGATAAATAGAATTGCCAGATGACTTGGTCCTTCAGCATGTGGCGGGTGGTGGAGCAAGGCAAAGAAGAGCCAGCGCCAAGTCGTCATGGTTGTTTGATGTTACAAGTGACACATCCTTTTATGCACTGACTTTCAATCTTGGTTCATTCATGAGTTGACAGTTAGGGAGCAGCTGCGGCTTAGTGGTTAGAATACACGATTTGCACACAGTGAGTCGTGGGTTTAAATCCCAGGAAAAATCATTGGTGGTGACAGGAAGGGCATCTGACCTTTATTCGCTCCAACAAAGTCTCCTTGTTAGGCAGAGAGCAAACTCCATGAGTCCATACAGGAAATAACGGGAGTATAAACAAGATACGAGTGAGCAGTTAAAATTTAGGAAAATGACAAGTTCGCCCTCACCAACCGTCACATGCCGAAGAACCAGTTCACCTGGCTATGGTAGAAGGCCTGATAACTTGGAGTTGTGGTATCATATACCACGGGAAACAACTCTGATGGGGGGGGGTTTCAGTTGACCTTGACCTATTTAAGACCATTTCAACGCCACAGAAAGGCCGCAAAGTACTTGTGTTCGAGTTGGAGGTTGCGGTGTATCCAATTTTCACTGAAAATCCCAAGATTGCTGCAGACCTCTGGAAGCTATCGTAGAAGAAAAGAGCGATCGGAATATATGACGTGACTAAATTGATAGCACACAGAAGCATTCTCAGGATAATCTACTGCGGGTTGATTGACTGAAGGTCTTGACACTGGACTGGAACTGGAACTTGGAAGGCTAGTCTAGAGACAGACAGACTGACTGAGACTCAAAGTCACAGAGTCGCACTCGCAGTCTGAACTGCATGAGTCGCTGAGTGACTCTACTGCTTCCTGCTAGCAACATTGAGTCTGTGTCTGAATACAAAACGGGAACAAAGAGGAGCCACCCGAGTTCGATCAATGAGTGGTTGCCTGTAACTGTAAGTGTAAGACTAAGACAAGAGGTTAACCGTTAACATTACTACTTCAACTTAAGTTAAAGTTCAAGCTCATGTTATTTAATTAATCAATCGATGTTGTTTAAATAATTTTGAAATTACTCTACTCAGTCTACTGATTGAATAACTGAACTGCGAACTGTTATTCTGAGTCAGAATGACTGAGTGACTCGGATTCTGAAGCCATCCTAAGGCTAATGGCTAATCCTTACAGTTTATACAGTTACAAGAGTCAATCGCGAGTACAGAGTAGATAATGTTAGCGAACTCTTATTATTCTGAGTCGGAATGACTGACTGAGTGGATCTGATTCTGAAGCCATCCTAATCCTTACAGGCTTACACTTACACAGTTACAATTTATACAGTTACAGTAACAAGAATCAATCGCAAGTAAATAATGTTAGTGTTGCGGTTGTCACTGTAATATTTGTCACTTGACTTGTGTAGTCTGATCAAGCAATCATCAGCCCCATCATAAAACATCAGACTCAGTCCCTGGTTGAATCGTACTAGTAGTTGATCATTGACTGAGTGACCCAGTGAGTGATTCAGTCACTTGCGCGATACTTAGTCAGCGATTTGTCACCCTCACAGGAATGGCTGACCTTACAGTTGCTGAGTTAATCACAGTCACTGAGCCAGTAAGTCACTGGTAATAACTTATTTGTGATTAGTCGCTTCTGCGCTGCCCGAATGACCCGAGTGGCTTGGGCACCGAGTGACGAAGTGAGTCAGTCTCGGTTAAAATGGCACCAATATCCTAATATCTTTAGTCATAGTAGCTTTGGTGCTGTATAACCAGTTAAGATGGAATTCACTCGATGAAAGTCACTCTTCCCTAAGGCGAACAGTAACCCTAACTGCCACTGACTGAGTCGGCTCTTCAGTTTCATTGACTTTTCAGACTGCATCCCCATTTCTCTTGCTCTTTTGCTCTCAAAGTGAAATTCTGTTTATCTTTTAATCGCTGACAGCAGTTGAGCACAGATGACCTGTGTTCAAGATGTAACAAGTAAGGATCGGTTCATGGTATCAATTGTTTAGAGCTGAATCACTGCTTTGCGAACCGTCCGACCATCCTAATTCTGTGATGCTTATATTGATACAGGTCTGCCACATGAGATTGTCAGACGTAGTGTGATACTAGGAGAGAATCGGTCAGTGCGTCTCGTGGATGGACTGACTTGGTAACATGGCAGCCGGACAGCACAGTCCCCCTAGTAGCCGGTCTGTAGAGAAGACTCTGGAAGACGCACAGAGTACAGGCCAAATCGATTTGAGTAACAGGAAACTACAAGAATTCCCAAAATGCTCTGCAAACTATGATCTGATTGATACTGTCGAAGCTAGTAAGTGCCAGTTTTTAGATATTTTGGTGTTTGAATCACGACTTCAAAGCTTATCTAGTGACTCTATCCTAGAGACACTGACTCATCACTTTTATCTGACTTAAAGTTCAAGGACCTCTGTGAATTAATTTGATATTATCTCTCGAGGGGACTTTTATAACTTGCGGATGTTGAGACTCGTTACGCCTCTGGAAATTCAATGGGCATTTCGTTGATTTCCTGGATTGGGTTTCGCGTATAATCATATGGCCAAATGTCTCCGGATGTGTCACAAAGCGCCGACTCATTAAAATGCATAACGGATCAATGGCTTCAGTTCCTACATCTGTCTCATCCAATCTTATCTGTCATCTCCATTCACTAAAGTACACAATCAATAGTTACTCAATATTTGTTAATGTCCCTGTCACAAGTGATGGAAATCCTGTCCCCACACCCCAGGCAGCTACATTAGGCCATAGAGTTATAGCCATTAAGTTATTAGACAGTAGGGGCTATCAGTATGCACCCCACACCCCAGGCAGCTACATTAGGCCATAGAGTTATAGCCATTGAGTTATTAGACGTTAGGGGCTATCAGTATGCACCTTTTTCTGTTATGACCTCTTCACTGTTACTGCGAAGCTGACCAATACTTGTTTTCTTGCCAATTATGGCTTAGCATGGAGCCCCGCAGGTGACTCAATATCAACGGACCACCTCATGGTGAGGCTTGGGTTTGTTTTGAGCTAGGATTATGCTGTGAGGAGCTCATCGTAACCGGGATCTGACTCCAAGTTCTTATTGTTGGAACCCAGTGCTCTACCGTTACGCTATCCCTGTCCTTCAGGCACTGTTGGAGTGTCAGTAGTACTACTAGCCTACTAAGCAGAGTTTCATCAAGCAACCGCACTCATTCTCCGACTCAGTCATGATAAACTCAAACTAGGAACAGATTGCGTTCACGCTGACGACTTTGTCCCGGCTCCCAAGGGAGATTCAATTCATTTACACGCGATTCGCTGTAAGAAAGGATTATCTAGGGAAAGCGCCATCAGTTTGTGAGTTATGCGACAGCTTCAAGGCGGTTGGCTCACGAAATCATAAATCCCTTACTCTGAGGCCACACTCTCCTCACTCTCCATACTGCTTACTGTGCACACGGGATACCTGAGGGCTATCATTATTCTCGTTATGACTTATGAATAAAAAATGAAGGCGATCAATTGTCACCAGAATGCACTGAAAATGCCTGTTTCCGTCTCTCGAATCACCTGTAGTTTATCATGAACTAGCACTCCCAACTACCATAAACATCCGGAAGGAGTGACAAACGGCTGCCCGTCAGGAAATTACCCAGGATCTGAACTGACTTCATGGCCTCTCCTTCCATCTGGGCTTATACGACACAGC
>Ga0224501_10004003_pt1 | contig 11629 bp, 4 predicted proteins | sample SF_Oct11_sed_USG_4_FD_169105 | JGI IMG/M metagenome (GOLD analysis project Ga0224501, IMG submission 169105) | Sediment microbial communities from San Francisco Bay, California, United States - SF_Oct11_sed_USGS_8_1 | ecosystem: Environmental > Aquatic > Marine > Sediment | place: USA...
TCGGGATAGGATAGGAGTGGCAGTCATGTGACCTATCTATACCATGAATGTCAAGATACTTTAATGAGCTGCTCACATGATTGCAAATAAAACTGAATAGTACATTCTCTGCGAATGTTTTACCAATTTGATTAGCTCTGTCCTCTGCTCGCTCGCTTATGTCAGGAGACAATTATTATTATTTGACTTACTTTTATTATTAGCTTGAAAAAGATACAAATACTTTCATGTCTTATTTCATTCTCAGTTTCTCTATCTCTCTACCCTAACATTGCAGCATTCATCGATATATATATACACATGTATATATTACACCATGCCCTGGGAATCAGGCGCCCTCTGTACTAAGAATTTCCATTGTTATAATGTGCAAATACAGCATTTTACACCTTCAACTTGAGGATAAGGTTTGCATTAGGTTGAAGGTTTATGGGCGAGATGGTATATGACTCCTTTGAGTGTGTACATACTGCAGCTACTACAGATAACAGTCTTGTTAAACTAAACCTGTACATTTTCAAAACATGATCAAATGCATTGTGATCACAGATGTGTTCGAGGTCATTCATACCATCCTAGTGCTGATGGTTGCAAGTGGGTACTTCTGCCATAGGAATTGGTTTCTGTTTCTTCATTGCTATTCTATATTTTCAGTTCTGTCCCCATGCCCTTTTCTACTAATCATGCATCCTTCAATAACTCTAGCAGGATAGCGTAATCGTTCAGCAGGTGGAGCGCTTGGCTTTAGGAACTTGTCCTGCCATGCCACTACAGTGAGGGTGAGAAAATGACCTCCTCGCGTAATCTTTAGCTTCTATCATGCCTAAACAAGTCTCAGGCTTTGGAGACTTGACCAATATGATGACCAAGCGCTGGTGTAGATTAAGAAATATAAAATCAACATATATTTATATGCGCTGCACTCCGTTTGTGATAATTTCAGATATCAGGATAGCTCAGTGGTACAGCACTGGGCTTGCAACCGTGGGAACCTGGGTTTGAATCCTGGTCACAGCAACTACGGCTGTAAGTGTGAGCAACTACCGCTGTAAGTGTGAGCAACTACCGCTGTAAGTGTGAGTGTAAGTGTAAGTGTACGTGTGAGCTTCTCGGATATATCCTAGGTCCTCAAGCTTAGGATGTCCGGTAAATAGGATTGCCAAGTGCTCAAATAGAACACTAAATACAAAAAAACTTTTAGTCCCGGAGTACGCATGATTTCAGGATGGTGACTATTCAGTATCCCTTACCTTGACATCATATTTAGCGGCTGTATCCAGCAGTAGGGGAATGAGACGGTCTGGGGGCTGGCCTTCATCATCAGATGCTCCGGGAGGATACCATGAAACTGTTACCACCCCTGCAGATAGAAACACCGAAGGTGCACTTAAGCGTGTCATGGTAGCGATGTGCGGCAAACTGCTAAATATTTCCCCACTGTATTCCAGAAAGGGTCTGGTGGGAGATAGCGATTTGAATGCAAGCCAGATCCTCAGTCAAACATTTTATCCGCAATTAGCTGAGTCTACTCTGGGCAATAAATCACACAAAATATAATGAAACTCTGATTATCAGTCGCATGTGAATAATTTGCGCCATTTCGTCATAACATTCTGGACCAATGTGTAACTTTATTGTATCAAAAGAGAACATGAAAAGTGTAAATTTTTTATAACAGGTGAAGTGGTGGCATAGTTTCGTCAGGCCTCTCAGCAGAGTCTTATTGAGCATGGAATTGTTCTCAATGATAGGTGGTTTCCGACAAGCTAACAAAGTCCTTGTGCGCTAGGTAAAGGAGGGCTCTATGATTATTTTAATTTGGTTGGCCTCTGCAGCAGCCAAATAAACTCAAACTGTGGGAACGGAAAAATTTACGTTTGCCACTAAATAAAAATCGATAGTCCGTTGTCTTTGTCTGCCCAAACACACACGGTAGCGAGTCAACGTATTTTTCGTGCCATTGCATAGTTTGCACAGAGTTGCCTCCTCTTTAACACAATCGAGCGGCTACAGGTCAATGGAGAAGAACTCCGCAGAATATGTTTTGAGATCTGGTGCATTGACGACCCATCGAAATAACATCAGGGCAATTAGCAGTGAATGCTAGCTTGTCTGAAAACATCTAATGACTCTTATGTTTTGAAAGCTGCTATACACAGTATTCCGATTAGCAAAACTCCCTTAGTTTCTATTAGCGAATCCTTCACTCACCAATTCTCGCCTTTCTGATGTCGTACATATGTTGATCCATGATATCAGGATCTGCCGAGCTGTATGGTCCGAGCTTTGGATAGAAGTTAGCCCCGATATCAAGGGGTGGGGAATGACGTCCTTTAGGATACCGGAGATCCACCTGAGCATCCCAATGAGGTAGATATCTACAGGTATGGTTTATTCTGATTAGGTTTTTTCTCGAATGACACCTTTACTGTTATGATGAAGCTGGTGGTTTAAATATTATGGCAAAAAGGTCAACGCGAGGAGCTCATACTCACATACTCGCTACCCTCCTCCCTATTCAAAAATCGAAACAAGCTAAAAACTGTGTGGACTGTAGAGAATAGAACAGGATTTTACTTTATTTAGCTGTGGTTTTGAACATAGACTAAAATTTAGCACAGATCATAACACATACACATCCTTTCTTCTATTCTTAACAATGAAATCTTTAATTTTAGATGAATAGTTCTCATCAGTTGGGAGCCTGGGTTTCCACAGCATAGTCTGTTGGTTTGTTCCTGGGGAGATAAGTCCATGAACATAACTTTACAGACTGAGAATGATGTTAGCTACCACAAACAGAGTACATGCAGTGGGACCCACCTGTGGTTCCAATGATACCACTCCTTATCTATGGCTGGTGCTCCATACCAGATGTAATAGAAAACATGCACATCATAGTTAGCAGCCAGCCACGTGTTTCTATTATAGGCTGGCCTTGTGTCGGGATCATGTAAGGGTTTCACACCTTCCCTATAATTAATAGATGGTAGAAGGGAACATCAGACTGTGATCTGTACTGTGGGCACCTGAACAAGACTAGAGAAAATAAGCAAGTGCACTATGGGTAAAAAAAGATATGGCTCGGGTACTATGCAACCCGTAGGCATATTAAAGGAGTCAATATCAGGAGTAAATCCAAGTCAACGCTGGCTACGTTAACTCCCGTTTGTCCCAAGACGGGTGCACGTTCATTGAGGAGGATGATGATGACCATGCAAGAAGTAAGACAGCACACGATCCGTCTATACCATATCTAAAATGGATGTCCATCCGAATAGCAGGGAGGGCTCAGAGATTCTGGGTCATACAGGCCTCTTAGCTACTACTTGAACAAGCCTCAGACTTAGAGATCCGCTAAATGCATGTATAATGGCCACAGGTCCCCGTAGATATAATAAATCATGAAAGAAATCATGACAAAATAGACTTCTGGGACAGGTAACGGTTACCCGGGATCCGGTTCGATCCGATCCTCGTCCTTGTTTGCCTTCGCAGACTCCACAGATGCGTGTAAACCTTCCCCTTCAGCAGGAAGAACAGCCACTTTGGGTTTTCTGATCTCATGTTTATGTGAGTGAGCATTGACTAAAACAAGATGACTGGATTCAACAACATGATGCTGGGTTTTGACTACTACTGAGTACTGACACTTGAGAGAGTAGCGTACACCTACGCTCCACCTAAGTGAGGCATGGTCACGGAATGATAATAAAAGATGTTCATCCGTTGGGCAGCTTAGCTTCGCCCAAATAGCCAAACGAGGCATCTCACATAGGCGTATGTATGATTAAACATCTATGGCCATGACCGTTTGCATGTGTCCCCTCGATGCATATGATCATTCCAAATGACCAAATAGTGCAATCGAGTCTATATAACCATTTTTCCAAGCATGTCCTACCTTGAGCTAGGTATCCCGCTTTCATGACCAGTACTCTCAATGGGGAGTTGCCCTGTCTTGCCAGAATATGGTTTTTTCCCCAGGCCCATGCCTCGATAGCAGTTTTAAGCAGAAGTTGAGTTAGCATGAGCCACCATCATTTGCCTTGTAACATGTTAATGGGGGAGTGCTGTACGTTACCGCGGTGCTAGCCAGACCGGTTTGGAGATTAATACATGCTTAATTTGATGAGCTTATACATTAGATGTATTGTTCAACCCTTTAACATGACATCTTCGCTTTTAGACTATAAAACTTAGTATGATGTACATGACTTTATTGAATTGTTAGTAATAAGATTTATCCTCACCTGGATCAACTTTAAGTACATTTGTCAAGTATGTCAAGCTGTAGATGATAGCGGATAGAACAGCCAAAAATATCAGTGGCTTCTGAAACCGATGAAGCTTCCGTAACATTGTGGTCTGTAAAATTAAATCTAATGAAAACCAAATTCTAGCTATCAGTATCAGGGATCGTATTGTCAACAGTATTCTTCCCAGCATTCATTATCACAATGAACAGACACGGGCGTAATCCCAACTCAGTGAAACCATGCTGATCATACCCCCATGGTAAACCTACACGGCGGTTAGTTACTAGGGTTTGACCTACCTTGATTTTCACTGACTGAGCCAATGATTTTTCTATCGCCATCGGAACTAGCAAATGACGACTACGGCAGTTTTCTCTTACTCGGCCACTTTTACCAATGACTGATTGAGTAAGTCACCAAGCAACTCAATCAGTCAACCATTCGCTGGGCCACTCAAGTCAGAAAACGACTCAAGTCTAAGACAGGTCAGCCACTCTTACAGTTACACTTACTTAGTCAGTGACTTACTTACAAGTTACAGTAAGTGAGTAACCGTGAGTTACTCACTCAGTCAGTGAGTGAGTGATTCCGACTACCACTGGCCGAATAAGAGCCGTTTTTTCCCTTATTGGGCTTGCCTGGGAGGTTTTTCTCAAAGCTACGCTTGGCGTAACTAAAGCACGAGTAAGAGCTTACCAAGCAAGGGTGAACATAGCAGACCATTGGGGCTTAGATTCGTTTTTCAAACCATTGAACTGGAGACTCCATAGTTGGGGATTCCCGTTTCCGAGTTAATCCTGTGAAACAATCTGATTCGTGCACAGTTTGTATTAATAGTACGAATGATTTCATTGAACGAAAACATTATCAAGTTGTGACAACTCGCATTCTGCTTAACTATCTGGCTTCACATCAGGGCACAGAAATAGAAAGCCTGGATTGGCCAACCACTGCTAAGCACTTAGTGACATAAAATGCCATTCCTGATTCCTCTAGGTCACTGCACTACTCTACGTGGGACCAAAACCACACATTGCTTAGATAATTCCCTGCTTTCATAGCTAGACAGGTCCTTATGGTATCGTGAACAGCTGGTAGATGGTGTCCAGGGCCAGCCACCCGATTAAAAAAAAACCTGCGAGTGATTAAATCCAACTCATGTAAATGTTGCTGTAAATTGTAGTTTTAACCTTATATTTACATACGGAGTCCCAACTAGTATAGCCTGTAAACTACAGATATTACAGATATATGTACTGTTTTCAAAATCATGATCTCAAACAGTTCAAAAAATTAAGATCTTTGCCAAAAGTGCATTGGTGCAAGTGGCTTCATATTGTCACTTACCATCATTCAGGTGGCTGAGGAAGATTAACTCGATCCGCATGGGGTGAAATTGGATTCACTTTCATTCGTAAGAATTCCTCTAAATAAACATCACTTCAATTAACTGGGACAGTGGTGTATTAGCTGGTAACTGTTTCAGGTGCATATTTTCCTGACATGTCTTCAGGCACTGTAACCTTAGTCTTCATTCTTCCTTCAGTGCTATTTCTCTCACGTATTAGTGTATTGCATTTCATGCGGTGACAGCGGTATAGCATTCGATGCTTTGTAAAGGGATAGTCAGCTGAATCATTAGCCTTCAGTGGCATTGTTTGGTTTCATTTAGCTCAAGTGCATGTCACCATATTGAAAGGTTAAATGTAAACATGTAATCTCACTCCTACTTAGGTTTACAAGTTGTGTGTTCAGGTCTTGTGCCCTGTGACATCACTGCCCCTGTGATTCACATGACAAAGCTGACATCAAAATTGTTGTCGTGTGATGCAGTTGCTACTAGTTAGCCCTTCAGTAAAAGAGCATACACCTACACTATGCAAAGTTTTTTTTTAATTTAAAGAAAACAGCAATGATCTGTACAAAACCATGACCTCCTACAAACAGTAACCCTGTGTAAGAAGTGTTTTTTAAGAAATAGATATATTTTAATTTCCAGCAACGAGAGGCCAACGTTCTTGGGAGTCGTCTGTCCAGTGCTGCCGAAATCATCTGATAACATTCCATAGAAAGGGGACAATCAAATTATCCGCTTATTCGTGACTATGTGCAATTTTGTCTACCTAATCGTATTAATGCATTACTTGATTATTATGGTTGCCTTTTTAGTTTCGCAGAACATGACTAATAACAGATTTTATAGTCAGTCTTCACAAACCTCATTGTCCCCCTTTGACAATGTGGTATAGTAGTTTATATTGCCATTTATGTGGCAAACAACAGAGTTTATTAAGCTTTATACATGTATTGTGATTTCAGTCACAAGAATTGTAAAATTCTCACAATTTTTGTTATATTTGTAATATTTGGTGTACAGTCTTTTAGCCACACAAACCTGAAGTGGTATCTCATTACAGAACCAATTTCCTGTCATAATCATTTTATATTTGCTTTTCTTTCAAATAACTATCTAGGTGCTGTGCAGCGTGACTGCTGCAGCGGGGCATACGATACCTACCATTAGTAAGATCAGCAATCTCTCTCTGCACTGCACATATAATACACCATACTGATAGTATGTGTCAGAATAATTAAATAATAATGTCAAACGTATCATTAGGGTATACAAATCAGGTGGCAGACTAACAAGTGACAACCAACCATGTGACATATAGGAAGATATCACTGAACCAGCTAAGCTTTCCTTATAAAGTTAATACATAGTTTTATGAGCTGTTAACCTGAGGTTTAACACATCATGTACACAGCATGGTACCATAGCTGTATTGTGACTAGCGTAAATTAACTGAAAAATGCAATAAGAATTACTGGTTGAGAACATACCTAACCAACTGACCTGACTTTTCAGCTTGTAACAGGCTGGGGTGAAGTGTGGCTTATATGGGACTGAGAACTTAAAGCAATAAAACTGTTTCTATTGCCTCTCTCACTTTACCCCACCACATGCCAAAAGGCAAGGCCACTCTGACAGGTGGCAGGTGGCAGGCTGGGGTGGAGGTGAGGGACCCATCAACCGCCACATATCGAAGAGCCAGGTCACCTTGCTAAATGGATACATTTTTAATTTCGGAGTTGCCTGCTCTTTATATTCATAACGACCTATGCTAATACCCGGCGTTGTGTAATATTGAAGGCTCATTCAGGCATTGGACTTGCTAAGGGGTGCACTGATAGCTACAGCTCCCAGGTAAGAACTTGGAGATCTTCTCCATACAATCACTTCCAGATCAGGAACTCGTTAAACTTCAATCCGCATTTAAAGGCGTTTATAAACCTCTACCAATGCATAACATAGGTACATGTTGATATTGCCTACGAGCTTTTTTTTTCTGATTGTGTGTATAACAAACATACAGGCAGAAACTGCTGACTAAAATCTCTATCAGCAGCCGAGTAGAAATATAGATCACATTGGTAGCAGGGAAGTGGTGGCTTAGTGGGTTTAAACTCAGGGGTACCTGATTCGATACCTGGTTTGGGCATCACTTTGTGCTTCACCCTTTTCGAGTTATGATATCGAAATTAACTAAAGGAGACCCCTATACAGTAGCGTTCTACAGACCTATGAGGCACACCAAAGATTATCCTGGGAAAAATCGGTGGGTTACTGGTGCAGTCCATATAAAGAAAAATGGTCGCCAGCAAACCAGAGCTTTATAATTAGGTTTATCGGTGCAATCGAGAAGTGCACATCCAGATTTTATGGCCAAGACTGAAAATACAGTTGAATTTTAATAACACAGATTGTGAAGGAGATTTTGACACCTATATAACCAAAACAGGCGGTCAGCCATCTGTGTAATAAGATTTGAGAGCACTAGTTAATTTATACTCTATTCACTGCTTGTATGGTGACTCTACATTAAGATCTTGATCTCACAGAAGTCACCCCCAGGCTGTCCTAGTATGAACAGGTGTCTGCTGATAAACTGTCAAGTTTTCCTCAATTAAAACTAGTTTCTATGGCTTGAAATGCCTTCTGCACAATGCTTCATATACCGCTTGTAATCCGGCTTAATCGCCGTGCCGACTTGAGTCTGTTGTGGTGTCCATCCAGTGATACTGTTCCATCGAAGATTTATTTTCGTGAGGATAGTCAACTGTATAGGATAGTGTAATGTGATTAGTGGCTAAGGCAGTTGCTTTATGATAGAATCTTCATTCAACCCCTAGTCATGCTGAGTTCCTGTTGGGAGTATGTAGGCTATTTAAGAAGGAGAGCCTATCTCCTGTATGCATTGATTACTGCTGCCGTAGCAGCGGGTGGTGGGAGTCGTACACAACTTTAGGTCTTAATCCTCTATCAAGAGCTCAGGCTCTGCTGATTATTAGCCTCATTACTAAAACCATCATCAGGGTTTTCCTATCAGAATTATTATCAGATATAACACGGTTTTGTCTCTCGGCGTATGGTCATCACAATTGCATTTGAGAGACGATCTGGGGGGGGGGGTGGTTAAAGCCCTCGTCACTTGAACTGAAGGTTCTGGGTTCCAACACAGCTTACACACAAGGTTTTTGAAGGGTCTCTCTATTCACCCATTGGTAATTGGCACCCAACTTTCTTCACAACTGGGAAAAGTAAACGGCTGTGAGGAAGAGAACTGGGACCCCATCTTGGTTGCTTCACCCTTGCCAGTACATGTTGGCACACATGTTGGCTCACTTAACAGCCACTTCCCCAAACATACTTGACTGAGGAACCACTTTTACCTTTGCCTTATTGTACCAAATGGCTTGATGAGTGTGAGATGTAAATTATACCTATAGGTTGAGTGGGGCTTTAGGATGAACTGTATAATTATATGCGGGCGGCTTTAAGATTCTCAGGGCAGGTGTGAAGGCGCAATATCCCAGTCACAATCAGAAAGAGCTATTTCTATGTAGCAACGGAATCCATGACGTTTATTTCATCTCGGTATTGCTCAGCATAGATAACTTTATACTGTGTTGCTGGGGAATCAAAACTATTTTATTAGACGGAGGCAATCAGTTTGGGGGAAGCATTAAATGGTTTACCAGTTCATAGGAACTTTATTACCAACAGATAAAATGCCGTTACGTTACGGGTCTGACCTTGCAAGAGGCTTGCCAGATTTATGTTGGAAGATATTAATTTTTTGTCTGAAATTGCTCTCCAGAGCTGCATAGCTGGTCATGGCGTCATAGGAAGCCGGAGTTAATGGCCAATGCGGTCAGTGGCCATTATGGTATGATCTGGCATTCAATTACTAAAACTCTGCATGGGCTATGATAGATTTAGCTGCATTACATGTATCGAAGTGTACCAGGTATATAAGTTTTGCTAATAATCTACCCTGCATTTTCTTGGCTCGGAATCTCTAATTTTTTTCCTAAAAGAAAAATGCTAAGTTATCACGACTGACATATATTTGCATATACAGCTCAACATAGGCAGTAAGATTTCTCATTTATGTCTTTAGAAACCAGTATCTGGGTTCCAATTCTCCACACGCTGCATGTAATTCTTATTATTCGGCCATGACACTTGCAGAACTATAATGGCAACAGTTTTAATGCTCAAACTGTGATACTGCAGCTCATGCTTCAAGCACCTGTCAACTTATGTCAAGCCTGAAGGGGTAACAGCTTTATTAGCCATGTTATAAGCTCTCATGCAGTTTACAGACATTTACACCCCAGCCGACCAAGTCGATAGTAGGCTTTAAGGTGAATTTGATAATTGCACTTTGCACTACACTTGTCTATTGTTAGATTCGTCTGCGAGCAACCCAATGAGTGTTATGACTGCAAATGGAAGTTTGTCACAGTTTCCCATGAATAGACATACGATGATCAAACATTACCCAGCCCAGTGACATGAAGGCCTTTATGTCATTACCCAGACTGGAGGCGTATTAAAACAGTCCTAAACATTAAATGGAATCGCCAAATTTTTGTAACAAATGCACGCGGTTTGATTATAGGGTTAGACATCAATCAATAGGTGCATTCGCGAGATCGGTTTTTTCGCGACTGAAATGAATTTTGGTCGCAAAATCTGCTGAACTGCTCAAGAGCGTGACCGAAAAGTGCAATTTAAAGAAGCATCTTTCACTTTTGGTCGCTATCTGCAACCGAAATAACGCGAACGGAATTTCACAACTGAAAGTAGGCATTAGCGGGGAGGTGTAGGCAAATGTCAAGGTTCCCACAAAGAAACTTGATTACTACTTTGGGATAACGAATAGCGAACGGTCGCTCGGGTCGCTTGATCTCGAATGAAATTTTTATTCCGACTGATCAAAATCATGCGAATAGACCTAATGACATAACCGTGTCACCGCATCAATGGATAATGAAGTGAGGAGATGTGGGGCCTATGGAAACCCCTACCCATAGTGCATGAACATCTCAACAATTGAATGCCCTCTACATGTATGCTAGTGCAATAGGCTAAATTATATTTTTATGTCCAGAATACATGCTCCAACGGTGAACCAATTGTACACATAGCAGACTACTCTTAAGATCAAAATCCCAACCAAATTGCCCATCCCGAATAAGTATTATTGCTTCTATGGGACACACCATCGATCATTCCCACAACAACTGTCTGAAAAGAAATACTTTTTCTCACCAAACTCTGATGATGCCCAGCTTAGGAATTATATAATAAGTTTCGCTCTTCCAGATTGTCACACCCTGTAACATCTCAGTGTTTACTATAGACGGGAGTTTTACATAAATCAGTAGCTACTCAAATATGGCCAACTTCTCCTCAGTTATCCATTGCTCTCTGATTAAATATTTAAAGTCAACAGGCAAGTGCTATACCATATCGGCTCTGAGAATATAATGGGAAATTTACATTCCAATGAATGCTTAAAATGAATAAAAGGGGTTCTGTATTGTGAGACTACTATGACCTATTATCTTCAAAGAGAAAATGGGTATAGCCATCATGGTTATCATACGAACACGAAGATACACCCACAAGCAGATGTGTTATTGTACCAAGCAGCATTTGCCCATCGTACTTAACGGATCTCCTTAAGTCGGAGGCTTGTTCTGGCTAGCAAATAGGTGTGACCCTGGCATAGATTCACCCTCCCGCAAGGATATTTCTGTAGACCCAGATATGAGAAGGATGCAAACCCAGGATCTAACAATTATGAGCTAGGCTCTCTAGTCACTAAGCTATCCCACTATCCCGCTATCCCGGTATCCCGCTATCCCGCTATCCCGCTATCCCGCTATCCCGCTATCCCGCTATCCCGCTATCCCGCTATCCCGCTATCCCGCTATCCCGCTATCCCGCTACCCCGCTATCCCGCTATCCCGCTATCCCGCTATCCCGCTATCCCGCTATCCCGCTATCCCGCTAT
>Ga0224501_10004004_pt1 | contig 11628 bp, 6 predicted proteins | sample SF_Oct11_sed_USG_4_FD_169105 | JGI IMG/M metagenome (GOLD analysis project Ga0224501, IMG submission 169105) | Sediment microbial communities from San Francisco Bay, California, United States - SF_Oct11_sed_USGS_8_1 | ecosystem: Environmental > Aquatic > Marine > Sediment | place: USA...
GAATGCTCTCCTCTTCGTCGTCCACCACCTTCTTCAGGTCGCAGCCCTTGTCCAAGTCCTTGTAGGCACACAGGGTCTGGACGTTGCCCTCTGTGTCTGGATACTCGTCAAAGCGGTCGCGGTACTCGGCCAGGGCAGCCTGGAGCAGCGCCAAGTCCTGAAGACGCTGGGCATCGCGAGCCAAGGCGTCGGCCTCGCTGGAGGGCGTGGAGGTAGCGACCATCAGCGGCGTGGGCGTCTCGAGGGGGGCCAGCGTGGGGACGATGACGAGCCGAGTGCCGGGCGTCACCTCGATGCTGGAGCCGAGGGCGGGCGGTGGCCCCGTGTCGCCGCCCGTGGCCAGGTCGGTAAGGAGGATGGCGAGCACGATGACGCCCACAAGCGCGCCCAGCAGGGCGAGCTGCACTCGGGGTTGCCACAAACGCCCGGTGAGCTTCGCTAGGTTTGGCAAACGTTTGGACTCCGTCACGATCCTATGCTAATGCCTGCGGCGTTTGTCCGCCAGGCGGCGAAGGCACCCCCGGCCAGGGCCTTGGCCTCGGGGAGTCGAAGACGGGCAGGTCCCGGCGCACGATAGCTCTGGGCCTCAAAGCTCGGCCCGGGGATGGCTAGGGGCTGGCGCGGGCCAGGCGGGGGCCCGGAGTGCCGGCCACGTGGAAGATAACGATCTGAGGGTTGCTGTAGACGGGCTCCAGAGCGCGCCCTGCCATGGACTCGAACTTGGCGATGCCCTCGGCCGGGTAGTAGAGACGCTCCACCTGCCCGACGATGACGTAGCTGACACCGTACTTCTGGAGGATGGCTTCCGCCACCGCCGGGTCCGGCGTCGAATAGAAAGTGTTCACGTCGCCTAGCCGCTCCTGCACCAGGTGATCGAAGCGCCCGCGCTGCTGCGTCTGGTGCCAGTCCCAGCCCAGGACGGTCGGCAGACCCGTATATATCGAAATGCGAGAGCCCCAGCGGTAGAGAGGGGTGTTTCCCTCCATGATGATGGGTGAGCCCACAACTTCGTTGCGCAGCCAGATGATGGCATCGTAGTCATACTTGAGCTCGATGGGTCTCCCATCGTCGTAGTAGACGGCCTTCTCCATGAAGGCCAGGCCGTTGTTGGTGGTCCCTCCGGCCGCCACCAGCGCCTCCCCCTGCTGGCTGTCATCTGGGAACCGATCGTCGATGCGCACGCGCCAGCGGGTGGCCTCGATGGGGTAGACAATGGCGGCGAGGACTAGCACGAGCAGGCCGGTGGCGAAGGCCAGTCGCGGCAGGCTAGCCGCGGGTCTGTCGAGGCTGGTCCGCAGTCGCTGGCGGAGCGAGACCCAGCGGGGCGCCAGGGCCGCCGCCAGGTACCAGACGGCGAAAGCCGACGCCAGGGCCAGCAGCGTCCAGATCTGTAAGTAGAACTTGAAGACGGTGTTCTGGCGGCCGATGTCAGGGTCGAGGACAGCAACTTCTACGCCGGTGCTCAGGAGTAGGGCCATGGCGACCATACCCAGCACCAGCAATCGGAGGTGAGCGTCCGGCCGCTGGCTGCGGACCTCCTCCCATACCAGGAGGGCCACGACGGCCAGGCCGAAGAGCGAGAAGGCAGCCACGGGGATGGTGTTTGTGAATATCTCCTTCAGAAAGGTCCCCGCAGAGAGGCCGGTGATGGTGATTCCGGGTATCAGACCGGACACGGGCCCGGCTAGCCAGACCACGGCCGTGGCCGCGGCGAAGAAGCCCACGCCCGCCACCACCAGCGCCACGACCGACCGTTCCACTCCTCGCCGCCGCACGGCTCGGTAGGCCAGGAACGTCAGCAGAGATCCGACCAGGAAAACGAACAGACCGAAGTGGGAGAGGTACTGTTGGAAGGGTGTGCGGGGAAGCGCGCTCGCGTCGGGCATGCCCTGGAAGCCGGTGGCAGGTAGCTCATAGTTGCGGCTGAAGGGCTGGAATAAGGCCCAGCTCAGAAAGGCCAACAGGGCGCCCATTAGGAAGGTGCGGCCAAGCATGGGGACGTCCACTCGGCCCGCCCGCGCTCGCTCGGCGATGAAGACGGCGACCAGGGCTACGATCAAAAAGGTAGGGTAGTCCCAGGAGTTGATCCAGCGCAAGGCTCCCACTACCAGCGCCAGCAGGCCGACCAGCCCCAGCGTGGCGTACAAGCCTCCCCGACCGGTCGGGGAAGACCCGCTTCCGTCACCCGCGTCTGACCTGGCGCGCAGAACCAGGGCCAGCCCAAGGCCCAGGGAGAGGATGGTGAAGGGGATGGCCATCAAGTGTGCGTGCAGGTCGGCGAAGAGGAAGGTGAAGTAGGGGAACTCGGTGATGGCGTTGTTGGAGGGGGCGGTATCGATGGCGCGGCTGGGCGCCCAGTAGTCGTAGCGGGCCAGCTCCGCGCCCCCGAAAACCACCTCCTTGATGCCCCCGACGGTGCCCACCAGGCCGCTGAGGAGTGGCACGCCGCTGCCGAGGTGCCACTCGCTGTTCGCCGATAGTCGGTCCACCATGACATCGGCGCTTTTCAGGTTGCCGGCCAGTGTCACCAGCAGGGCCGCTGTCAGGCCAGCCAGGACCGCCGTCCAGGGAGGGATGCGGAGCCAGCCGGGGCGCCGCCGGAGCAGTCTCCGCGAGGCCGCCGCCAGATTGTACCCTACCGAGAAGGCGGCCGCCACGCTGACAGCGAAGAAGAGGGGCACGGCCAGGTTAAAGGCCACCTCCGGCACGATGCCCGTCAGCTTCGTCAGATTCCCCGTCATGAAGTGGCCGAAGTAGTAGTAGTTGATGTAGCCGCCGCCGAACCACGGGTCGTATGGAGGAATGGTCGTGCTACGGGTGACGGCGTTAAGGTAGGCGAAGTCCATGGGCTTCTCGCCACCTCGAGCGGCGTGCCAGAGGTCCGGGTTGTTCAAGCGGACGAAGTAGAAGAACAGAAAAGCGGCCAGGAACAGCGCCTCTCCGAAGAGGATCAGCCGCCAGTGCTGCCGGACGTAGTCGCGGAGCCTATCGCGCATCCGATAGGCAGCCAGGGCGCCCGCCAGCACCAGCAGAATGAGAATGGCCAGGGAAGAGCCCTGCGTGAAGTCGAAGACCTTAAGGCTGGCCCCCAGCCAGACGGGATAGGCCAGAACCAGGACAGCCAGGGGCTTCGTCAGCAGGTAGCCGCCATCGGGTAGGCTGCGGAAGAGGAGCATGACCAGAGGGACCAGCGCCAGGGCCGCCGCCTGCACCACCAGGAGCCAGGTCACCGCCGGCAGGCGGTTGCTGAGGCCATTGAGGTCGAAGAGGCTGGACCAGGTGCCGCCGGACACCTGCTTGTCCAGGTCATCGGGGCGGAGGAACAAGCAGTTCTTCTCCGCCTTGACAGGCGGCTCGGTACACCGTGCTTCGAAGGGCCCGTCCGTCAGGATCGACACCAGGTGGTCGCGGGAGTACTCCGGCGTCTTCTCGAAAAGGATGACCTTGGGGTGGTCGTAGACGGTGAAAGACTCCTCGGCCGAGTCGTCGGGAATGCTGATGCCGAAGAGCCGCGGGTAGGACGTAAAGGTCTTGATCTTGCGGAAGCCCAGCTCTTCGTTGAAGAGAGCGTCGTAGTAGCGGTCCATCATCGGGTACTTGGCAGGGTAGCGCGTCAGGGAGTCGTAGGCGCGGTTGCTGCTTATTGAGATGTAATCAACCTGGTCCAGGAAGTCGGCCAACCGGGCCAGCTTCTGGGGGCCGTCCTCCTCCACGACGTTAAGGTTCACGATGGGGTAGGTGTTGCCGTCCGGCAGCCTCATTGGCACAGGGTCATCCCATTCCTCGGCGGCGAAGGCGGAGCCAGGGGGGACTTTCTCGGGGTTCTCGTTGACCCAGCGGCTGGCCTCGACGCGGGTCAGCGGACGGGTGTAGATGTTGGCGTAGGCCAGCCCCCAGAGCGCCGTGAGAGCAACGACAGCTATCACCGCCGCCTTCGCGGTGCGGGCCAGGCCAGGCCTGATTCTGGGCCAGAGGGCGCCCAGCCAGCCGAAGCTGCCCTCTCGAGCCGCTTTCCAGACATCGAACAGCAGGTAGGCAGCGAAGAGGGTCAGTGGCGCGTAAATGGGCAGGAAGTAGCGCATGTACAGGGAAAACTGGCGGCCCATGAAGAGGAAGTAGATGGCCACCCAGAAGGCCGGTAGCAGGTGGGAAGGTTCGCGTCGGAAGGCGGTCCGCCAAAGCACGTAGAGGAAGCCGCCCCAGGCAGCCAGGCCGAGGGCCGGCCCCATGCCCCAGAGCACCATGTTCTGCAACGGGTGCAGATACGACGTGCGACCGATCCACTGAACCGAGGGCGGGAAAGCCGCATCGCCGCTCAGCAGGTTGTTCTGGTTGCGCTGGTCATCCACCCAGCGCGCGTTGAGGACAGACCAGAACTTGAGGTTGGACCAACCCGGTGTGTCGAAGGCGTAGGGCTGGGCGACCCGGAACGCCAGGAATGCGATGAAGATGGCCAGTAACAGGCCGGCGGTCGGTCGCGCCAGGGATGAGAGCGCCGGTCCACCGGCTCTCCTTCCGAGGGCCCAGCGGCCCATCTGGACAACGGCTGGCCAGTGGTGGATCAGGGCCGCCAGGCCGATGACAGGCGCCACGGCCAGCCCCGTCACCTTCGAGGAGGTGGCGAAGCCCAGGGCGAGGCCCGCCAGGGCGTAGTTCCATCGTCCTCCCTGCTGGGCGATGCGAACCGAGAAGTACAAGGTGAGCGTAGTGAAGAAGGTAAGGAAGGGATCGACGACGAAGAAGTGGGCGTGCTGGATGGGGAAAGCGGCGATGGCCAGCAGAAAAGCCGCCAGCAGCCCTACCCGCGGCCCATACAGCCGCCGGCCGATGAGGAAGATGAGCAGCACCGTGCCAGCGTCGAAGAAGGCGGCCAGGCCGCGCCCCACCAGATGCGTCTGGTCATAGGAGGTCTTTTCCACCCGCCCAGGGGGTACGACCTTGTCGAGGACAGGCTGCGAGGAGGCCCAATCCAGACTCTCCGAGATGACCTTGTTGAGGAAGATGGGCAGCGTGCCGTAAACGAAGCTCCCGGTATCGCGATTGTAGGGGTTTAGGGGAGAGGAGTCGGTGTCGAAGTACTCGCCGATGCTGGAGGGCACCCGCAGGCCAGCGGAGACGGAGGTGATGTGACGCTCGTCCGGGTGGAGGTGAGTATCGTCGTCCCAGTTGACGTTGACCAGTCTTAGACCAAGGGCGAGCACCAGGATGGCGGCCAGCGCCAGGCCCGTCGCCGAGGTCAGAGCTGCGGTCCGGCCTTGCACGCCAACTGCTCCCGTCTCCTCCATCACACGATCGTCTGTCCCGGCACGCTCGCGCTATTATAGCCCGCCGAAACTACGGGCGAAACTGAACAGCGGATTGGCGGCAGCAAGCACCTCCCTCGCAGCTACCGGCTGGTCCTGGATGACTTTAGCCAGCCCTATGCGCCCTGAGTCTATGCCGCTACCGTCTCGGCATGGATCTCGCCCGAGCTCCGTCGTGCGACGTCACCCGATTCGATGACTCGGCCAAGCTGAACGTGACGGTGCCGACAGAGAAAGAGAGTGCCGCCACCTGAAAATGGTAAGGTACACCCGCTCGTGCCGTGAATTCGACCTGAGCGCGACGGTCGGGGAGATGTGCGCTGCAAGCCACGGGAGTCAACGAAGAAAGCTCATCCCCCTCGTAGACGGCCACTAGCGTGTCGGCCAAACTTCCTATGGTCTGTGCAACTACCCGCGTGTCTGCGCTCGGCGTGAACGAGTACCAGGCTGTGTTGGGTACGCCGCCGCATGGCATCGGGTTGCCGGCTTCGGGTGGCCCGGGCTGCGGCTCACCGGGGTCAAGGGTGGCTGCTTTGGTGCTTACGGTGTCGCTGAACGGCAAGGTGGCCACGGCAGTGGAGCTCAAGAATTTGTCGTTGCCGGGGGGCGGCTCTAGTGTGGGAACGCAGGTGTTCGGGTCTGACAGCTCGTAGACCATAAGCACCTTGCTCTCCCGAAAAGACAACGTCCTTGTGATACCACCGGGACACTTCGTCCTCAATATGGGTAACTCCTCCTCGCGGTGTGGCATGAACAGATAGGCTGAAGGTGATGGGCTCTCCACGTCGGGTATAGAGTCAACGTGTGCGTCAAACACGTCAATAAGCTGGCGATCGTGGAGGGAGAACCCCACGAAGTTCACCCAAATCGAGGGGGCGCCGAACCAGTAGACGCGGGTGTCCTCGGGCAGCGTTTTCACATAACGAATTGTTACATGCCGTATAGGGGCTCCGAAGCTAGTGTCGTGCGTGGCCGCGTCGAAGTAGAGGTTGATGTTCTGGGTGGCCAGGAGGGCGACAGCTATTAGTGCCAGGGCGGGCACGGCCGACCGCTTCCAGATAAGGAGATGGTTGAGGAGCTGCCAGAGCCCGACAGCGACGAGGCCGGAGACGGCGGGGATGGTCACCAGCAAGCGCTGCCATTGTGTTGGTGGAAAGGTGAGCGCTCCGCCTAAGACCGTCGGCACCACGAGACCTAACAAGAGCAGAGCATACTCTTTCTTCTCAATGTGGAGGACGGAGTATACGAAGCCAGCTATGAAGGGCACAGCGGCCAAACCAGGAATAAGGGGGTGTGGGGTATCGTAGAGGTTTGCAAGAGCAGGAGACATGGGGTAGTAGACGAAACCGCCGAAGGCGTGAAGGACCTGATCCCAAAGAATGGATATAACACTCCTGCCCAGCTCCAGTTGTTGTTCGTACCATCCCGAGTGAAAAAGCAGCTCGCCACTCGGTCGCGCTGTGAACGCCTCGGTATGGGTCAGGTAAAACGCCCCCATCGGCATGGCCGCAAGACAGAACGCAACCACGGCGAGCGATATCTTTCCGAGGTTGTCGTGAAGGAATCTTCTCTGGAAGATAGTGACGTAGATCAGGTAGGCGATCACCACTAGCGTAGCGGCTCTGGCCGAGACGTAAGCGTAGAGGGTAAGGCCACAAACAAGTCCCAGCGCCGCAAAATCGAAGGGGCGCTGGCTCCGCGAAGCCCTATACGCGAAATACATGGCGGAGGCTGCTGCCAACGTGTCCCAGACGCTCATCAGGCCGGCGCGGCTGAAATGCAGGTGGAAGTGGTAGCCAGCCATGAACAGGGCGCCGACCAGCGCCTGGCCGCGACCGAACATCTCTCGCAACAGGAGATAAGTTACCACCACCGCCGCCGCGCCCACCGGTGCAGACACCAGCCGTATGGCAACCACGCCGGTGCCGAGCACTCTGAACGCGCCAGCTACGACGAAGAAATACGTGCGTGGAACATCCCCCCAGCCATACCCCCAGCCGACGGCGAACATGTTCCTGATATTGCCGGCGACGACGTCCGGTCGCATGGCCTCCTCGTCCGGGTTGGTGAGGAATGGAGCCGCATCAAGCTTAACGACGCGTAAGCTGAGGCTGACGGCCGCCAACAGAGCCACGACAACCACTTCAGACAGCAGGATGCGGGACCACTTGGGGCCGGTCATGTCCAGACGTAGCCCCGCCAATCCGCCCCGCGGTACGAACGCGATGACGAGCAGCGTCAAGGCGCCCAGCCACAGGCCGAGGGCCGGCCAGTAGTTGGCGCCAAGATCCGGGCTGAGGCCGATACGCGCGGCGAGGTAAGAAGCCGACAGGGCAACGGGCAGAACCAAGAGCCACAGGGGCAACCCCCCTACGAGGTTCGCCGACCGCTGGATCCAGGTCGGCGCCCTGCTGCTCCACATGCCCAGCAGGTAGCAGAGGCCCATCACCGCCAGCGCCGCCGCGCACGCGGCGAACAGAGCGGTCAGCGAGTCCATGGCGACGCCTAGGCTGTGAGACACCGGCATGACAGGCGTGCGGGTAGCCGACCAGAAGCTCAGGCCGCCTCCCATCAAGGCAAGGCCGAAGGCTACAATCGACGCCGAGATGGATCGAGCATGTGTGTTGCTCATTCTGGTGGGCATTCTACCATGGTCTCTCAGGGCGGCCAGCAACTATGCCCACGGGGCGTTATGCCGGGCGGGCCACGGCGTTTGGATTTAGGAGTCACGGCTGGCTTGCCACCGCTTCCGCGTGTTAGGCTAGGGTCTGATTGCGAAGGGGGATGCCCTTGCCCGGCGACAAGAAGGTCATCGTTACCATGCCCGCCTACAAGGCGGCCCTCACACTGGAGAAGACTCTCCACGACCTGCCGCGGGAGTCCATCGATGACATCATCCTGGTGGACGACGCCAGCCCCGACAACACGGCAGAAATTTCAAGAAGCCTCGGCATCCACACTGTCGATCATTCGGAGAACCGGGGCTACGGTGGCAACCAGAAGACCTGCTACGATGCGGCCCTCGCCCGTGGCGCCGACGTGGTGGTGCTCCTCCACCCTGATTATCAGTATGACCCGAAGATGGTGACGGACCTGGTAGCGCCCATCATCTCGGGTGAGGCCGATTTCACCTTTGGGTCGCGCTTCCGGCGCCACTGGCGGGATCCCCTGAAGGGAGGCATGCCTCTCTATCGGTGGGTCGGTAACCGAATAACGACTCTCATCGAGAACTTGGTTTTGGGGACCCATTTCACCGAGCTGCACAGCGGCTATAAGGCGTACAATCGCTGCTTCTTGGAGAACATCCCCTACCACGACTACTCGGACGCCTTCGTGTTTGACAGTCAGATGCTGGTCGACGCGGTGCTGGCCCGCCGCTTCCGCATCCGTGAGGTGGCCATCCCCACCCGCTATACGGAAGAGTCCTCCTCGGCAAGCATCTATAACTCGCTGGGATACGTGTTCCTGACGGTGATCTACGCTCTCCGTCGCCGCGTCCACCGCCGGCCCCAGAGCCAGGTGGACACGCAGCCAGGCCCGTAGAGCATGGTGTCTGAGCCTCTCGTCGCGACTATCCTGTGGTACAATAGCCGCAACGGCTTGCTGAGCTAACGCTTGGAGCCCCATGCAGAGCGAGACCAATGCTGCCAGCTTGATGAGCTGTCCGGTCTGCGAATCAGTGCATCGCGACGGCACTTTTCAGGCCAAGGGCCGTCTCATCGTGACCTGCGGCAGCTGTCGCCTCCAGTTCGTCGATCCCCTGACGCCGGCGGCGGAGGCAGCCCTGCAGAAGCTGGGCAAAGTCTTCATGGAGACGTACATCCGGGAGGAGCCTTCTTACCGGGCCTACTTCAGGAGAAAGACGAACGATCTGCTGAAGGTGATGCCTCCCGGCCGGCTCCTGGATGTGGGCTGCGCGACAGGTGTGTTCCTACATGAGGCGCGCCGAGCCGGCTTCCAAGGAACTGGGTTGGATCTTCTGCCCTCGGCGGTCGAGTACGCACGCGACCGCCTCGGGGTCGACGCCCGCCTCGGCCTGCTACACGAGACAGCGTTTTCCAGCGGCCAATTCGACGCCGTCACCCTGTTTCAGATCATCGAGCATGTCCCCGCTCCACGCGACTTGGTCAAGGAGGTCGGTCGCGTGCTGAGGCCGGGGGGTGTGCTGCTGCTGACCACCCCCGACCGGCGCGGCTTCCTAGCCCGCGTCATGGGTCGACGCTGGTTCGAGTACTACAATGAGGAGCACCTGACCTACTTCGAGGGAACGAGCCTCCGGCGTCTGCTGGTGGACAGCGGGTTCACCATGGGCAGTCTCTCTACTGAATTCGGACGGGCGTTTACACTGGCCTACGTGGCGGAACGCCTATCCGACTTCTACTACACGGACCGTTCGGTGGCGAGCCGGGGCGCCCGCCTGTTGGCTCGGCTCCTCCGAGCGGCGGGAGGCGTGACCCTAAGGGAGCCCTGGCAGAGCCTATACGCCATGGCGCGACGGACGTGAGTCCCACTTCGTCCAACCCCTCGGTCTTGATGAGAGCCAGCAAAGCCCCGGGGGATGTCCATGAGGTCTATCAGCCTCAGGACGGCAGCCAGAAAGGTAACCAAGGCCAAAGGGAGGCATGCCCTTCTACCGTTGGATCGGCAACCGCGTCACTACCTTCATCGAAAACCTGGTCCTTGGCACCAGGTTCACGGAGATGCACAGTGGGTTTAAGGCCTACAACCGCCGCTTCCTGGAGGCCATCTCCTACCTAGATTTCTCTGACAGCTTCGTCTTCGATAGCCAAATGCTTATCACCGCCGTTACCTGCAGACAGTTCCAGATCCGCGAGGTGCCGATCCCGACCCGATACGCCACCGACTCCTCCTCTGCCAGTATCTACCAGTCACTCAAGTACATCCTTCAGACGGTACTGTTCCTGATCGCTAGCTGGCGCCGACGCGCTGCTCTCAAGCGTCGAATCGCCGCACGCCTCGAGGAGATCGACGCCGCCGGTTAGGCGGCAAGCCCCGCACCAGCGGGGGAATGAAGCCAGCGGAGCCGTCTGCCCTGAAAGGGGCTCTGCAAGCCCCCTCTCAGGCAGACGGATGGACGCCCTGGGGTTTGCGGCAGCGGATGCAGATGATGGTGATGAAGGCCATGGGCGTGACGCGGGCTTCCCAAGCGCAAACGTGGGACCAGAGATCGTTGAAAGCCTTGTAAGGCGCGAACCACCAGCGAGAACCGCCGGACCGAGGCCCGCGACGCTCCAGGTGGGCGAAGAGGCGGACCATCAGGTACGTCGCCACCTTCTCCAGCACGCCGGCCACCTTGCGAATTTCGAGCTGCCGGAAGCCGATGGCCTCCAGCATGCTCACAAGGTCCGGCAGGCGGTATCGGCGGAAGTGGCCGACGTAGCGGTCGTCGAAGGTGTAGTAGTAGGGGTGCAGCGGCACCGTGATGGTAAGCTGTCCGCCGGGCTGTAGGACGCGGTAGATATCCTCCAGTGCCTCGCGGTCCCTCTCGACGTGCTCCAGCACCTCGGAACAGACCACCGCCGGCACCGACTCGGCACGGAATGGGAGCCGGCTTAGGTCGAGCGCCACGAAATGCCCGGGGACGCGCCGGCTGAGAAAGCGCATGGCAGCGGGGGAGATGTCCCCGTATACGGTGGACATAGAGGGAGGGACGATGGGAGAGATGCCGGACCCCAGGTCCAGCAGGATCTGCGCAGACCGGTCGCGCAAAAGGTTGCCCAGCAAGCGCCTCCGCAATTGGTAACTAAACAAGCGGTTCTTCAGCTCGAGGTAGGTGCTGTCGGCGAAGAGCTGGTCGAACTGGTCTTTCACGGCGGCTCTCAGCGGAGGCTGAAGTACTGGGACGGGATGTAAGCCCAGTCGCCGTCCGGCGGTCGCCAGGAGAGGAAGATCTGGGCGCTGCCGATGCTGTTGGTGAAGATGACCTCGATGTCGTGAGGGCTGGCGAGCAGGGAGACCTCCTGAGTGCTGCTGCTGTGCGGCACCGAGGCCAGGATCTCCCTCCCATCGATCAGTAGCCTGCCCTCACCGATGGTGGACATGCTGATGCCGTAGGTGCCGGAGGTTGGTACCAGCAGCTTGCCCTTCCAGTGCACTCCGAAGGGCCCGCTGACCGGCAAGTCGCCGCCGTAGCGGAAGGCGATGAAGGGGTCCAGGCGCTCCAGCACCGGCGGCTCTGCGAACTCCACTCCTGCGTAGTAGGACGCCCGCAGTCCCCAGTAAACCGACGGCGACGACAAGAGGCCGGCCCCGGGCACGGACTCGAACGCCGCCTCATTGGGCCGTTGCCAGTAGAGCTGGACTC
>Ga0224501_10004005_pt1 | contig 11626 bp, 12 predicted proteins | sample SF_Oct11_sed_USG_4_FD_169105 | JGI IMG/M metagenome (GOLD analysis project Ga0224501, IMG submission 169105) | Sediment microbial communities from San Francisco Bay, California, United States - SF_Oct11_sed_USGS_8_1 | ecosystem: Environmental > Aquatic > Marine > Sediment | place: USA...
ATTCGTAGCTGTTTCCAAAAAACAAAAACCACACACGTACAGATGCACACAAAAAAGAACACCATAACCAGTAGGAGTCAACTTTTCCAGCTTTCTATTTTTTCGCAATCAAAACATTTCTTGTTATGAATGCAGATTACCCCTCCGCACTTAGGGCATCTATATTTCTCTCTTTGATTTTTGAGGAATTTGTCGATTCCATTCTTTTTTTATCTCGTCAAGATTTTCAATCATGCTCATTCCAAATTTTTCCCTGTAACGTTGATCTAAACGGCTAAGTCGATAACATGGAAAATCGCTACATTCAAAACAAAATCCTACCTCACTATCCCTCAATCTTGCACAATACCCTTTAAGAAACGCACATCGCTTATTACGAGGACGACACCCAACACAATAAATAATTTTACCTCTTTTCCTAGGAATATTTCTTGAATAAGCCAAATAGGCACTGCAAATTCCGCAATTCATTCCACAAGGCGCAATCAAATCCCTATCGAACTCTTTCATAGCATAGACTTGAAAATTCTTACCTCAAATACCTTTTCCAACTTGCCTTAATCTCTTTTTGAGTCATTTCTTCCGCAGGCATACTGGCTTAACCTCTTCCTTTAAATGAGTCATTCGAGTAGAAAGATTTTATTGCGGAAAGACTAGCATAGTACAATCTTCAGATGATGAATACGAGCAGGGAATGGAATATTCCGGCTGTAATGACAGCAAAAAGGTTACTGATGAAATATCTTAAACTGGAGTATGTAGGGTGGATGGTTTGATGAGGGTTTTGTTTGTGTGTTCTGGTAATGCGCATAGGAGTCCGTTGGCTGAGGCTTTGTTGAAGAAGGCTAAGCCTGATTGGAGTGTGTATTCTGCTGGAATACATGTGGCCATTCCAATTGCGGATGAGGTGAGGGAGTTTTTGAAGAGGGAAAATGCGGAGGAGTTTTTGAAGAGTGGTCCTGAGAATTTTGGGGGTAAGAGGCTTGGTGATTATGATGTTATTGTGGCTATGGAGGAGGGGCATAGGGATTACTTGTTGAGTTTGTGTCCGGAATGTGAGAGTAAGATTATTGTGTGGAATGTTAGAGACCCATACTTTATGGATAGAGAAAACGCTTGGAAAGTGTATGAGCAAATCAGGGAGAAGGTTGCAGAACTGGCAAAGTCGCTGTGAAGTCTGTTTTTGGTTTTGCTTAAAGCTTTTCGTACATTGACTTTCCAAAACACGCAGAACTTGTTTTTTGGTTGGGGTCTCAGTTTACAGCCATGTTTATATGGCTTTTCAGGTAAGTAGATATTGGGTGTGTGTTTTTGCCGAGGGGAGGGTTGCCTTCTGGTGGAGTTTGCTTACGTTTATGATTGGATTAGGCAACGGCAGAATCAGAGTGAGAAAAGCAGAAGACAGAGAAGAAAGTTGAGAAAGAAAGTTAAGAAACTGACCAGGAATAGGAAAAAGGGGAGACGCAAGGAACCGAAGAAGATAGTGAAGGCAGTTGAGAACGTCGAAAAACGTTTTGTGGAAGAGAAGAAGCGTATTCGTGGAATGAAATGAGTTCGGTTCAGAAGTGGGCTTGCTTTGGGGGTAAAGTTTTATCCAACAACAACAACCAAACTTCAACGTTGACCTGCTTCTTAAAAAGAGAGAAAAGAAAAGCTGCTGGTCATATAGCGAACTTGCCGTTTTTGTAGAATAGCTTGCCATCTGCATAGATTTCTCCATCTTTCTTCATGTCTTTCAAAATATCCCAGTGAATCGCTGACTTGTTCACGCCGCCTGTTTCAGGAGCTGGGTTCAATCCAAGTGCCATGTGGACTGTTCCACCAATCTTCTCATCGAAAAGCATGTTCTTTGTGAAATTGGTTATGCCGTAATTGGTTCCAATCGCAACTTCTCCAATTCGGTCAGCTCCGTCAATTCCTAGAATTCGTTGCAAGAATTCATTCCCTTTAGTAGCTGAGGCTTCTACAACTTTTCCGTTTTTGAAAGTGAGCTTTATGTCCTCAACTTCTCTTTCAGAAAAAATGCCTGGGAGACTGAATCTGACTGCGCCGTTTGCTGAATCTTCGATGGGGCTTGTGAATACTTCGCCGTCCGGCATGTTCTCTTTCCCGCTACAGTTTATCCATTTTCTGCCTTTTACTCTAAATGTTAGGTCAGTGTCCTCTCCTAATACGTGCATTTTATCTATCTGGTTTAGAAAATGGCAGATTTTCTCTTGCTGGTCATGGATTTTCTTCCATTCTGCAATTGGGTCTTCCCTATCGACCAGGCAGCTTTTGTAAACAAAGTCTTCATATTCCTCGAGTGACATAGCAGCTTCTTGTGCTTGAGCGTTTATTGGATAAGGCAAGATAATGGACCTAAATTTCCCTTCAGAACTACGTTTCGTGAGAATTTCTGAACTCTCTCTTCCAGAAGCTCTACGCAACTGGATTTTTGAAGGGTCTATGCACGTTAGTTTTTTAGGGTTTGGTTGGCACTGTATGCGTATTTGAACATCCATGTTCTCGTCCATGAACTTCGCGAAAGGTGAGTAAAATTCCAGCTGGTGTTCCTTTGCATGTTTGTAGAAAGTGTATGCAACATCAAGTTCAGCCACGATATACGGGTATGCATCGCTTAGCAAACATTCTCTGTATATCTCCTTGATTAGAGGAAAGGCTAGTTCGCTTCCTTGTATGACCACTTTTTCTTTGGGTTTCACGTCAACACTGTATTTAACACATAGCTGTGCAAGTTTCTCAACTCTTGGATCCAGCATCTAACTCACTACCTAGAAGAAGGAGATTAACCACTGAGTATATTCTTTTTTTGGTAGTTATTGGTTTGGATAAAACTTTACCCCCAACCAACCAACTTCGACGAAGTGCGGAAAATTCATAGCTTAACCGAACAGCCAAAGGTGCGAACGCAAGTCATAAGAAGCTGAAACTAATAGATTGTGAATTGTAAGCTTTTGGAATCGAACGTAGGTAAAGCGTATGAAGACTCAGCCTGAGTGGGGTGCAAAGCTTGCATTGTCTTGTTCTCTTGTATTGTTAGGCGTGGTTTTGGCGGTTTATGCCATAGTTGGGTATATGAGGTTGGATTTGCCTTTCCCGATTGGACTCGTAGTGGTGCCTATTGATGAGGTCGTTCTTCTAGCGATTGTCCTTTTGTTCGCTAGGTATAAAGGTGCAAGTTTGAAGAATCTGGGCTTGAAAAAGGCTAGTCCTAGAATCTTGGCGATTGTTTCGGTTGCTGTGGTACCTCTTTACTTGCTGGGGGTAGGCATTGTATCCTTCCTGACAATTGTCTTCGGTCCCAGCCCAATGGCAGAAGCTTATGCTGAGGCGGTAATGCCCAGAGACGCTTTCCAACTGACTGCCTTCATTGTCATCTCTCTGGCTCTAGTTGGACCCATTGAAGAGTTGACTTTTAGGGGGTTTGTTCAGAAGGGTTTTGAAAACTCGCTTGGTAAGATGAGGGGGCTGCTGATTGCTTCTTTTTTGTTTGGACTTATGCATATTACTGCTTCTCCATATAACGTTGTTACCGCCTTTGCGGGCGGTATAGTTTTGGGCTATGTATGGCAGGAGACGGGTGAAAACACCACTGCTTCAGTCGTGATGCATGGGATATTCAACGCAATAGCATTCATTCTTGCGTATTTTATTACTGCTTAGTCTATTCATATTGCTGCTTATAGTCACAATCTACAGAAGAAGACAGTCTATGGCTCTTAGAACATAAAAAAAGCGGGTTTGGTTGGAGCAAAGTTTATCCAAAACCCATCTGCATCAAACAAGCCCGAGTAGCTGTGATGGAAATGGAAACAAGAAAAAAGCGCGCGCGATCGGAACAACGGAGAAAGGACAACAATGGGAACATTTTGGGCCTAGGATAGCCATTCACTAACAAGATCCTCTTGCCATTCTTGCACGGCTCTGTCGAATCCTTCGAGCTTGCTGAGCTTTTCCTCGAGAGCTCCAATTGAATACTGCCCTGCCAAACGGATAGTCGTTCTCACAAAACTGTATGCCTCGTCCCAGTCTCCAGCAATGTATGAGATTGTATTCTCTCCTTTCCTTTTTGCTCTTGGGATGGTTTCGCACAGATCTGTTTGTTCTTTCCTCAAGAATGAAACATCTGTTTCGATAGGTGTGGCAATTCGCGTTGGGAAGAACTCGTCTATTCTTGAAAGCGCACGTTTTGCTGCTGTCTCTATCAATCTTCGAGCTTCTGGTAGAGGTGAGCAATTGGTTGTCTTACAATCAACAGAAGTCTTGACTTGAACCGCCTCGATTCTAGGCAGAAACGTTGAGGCTTCCCTGATCAGCGCTTGATCTCCTGTTACCATAATCACAGGTATACCGTATTCAGCGAGTGTATAGGCGTCGATGGCTGTCTCTCCAACAGGTTTGCCGTTTATCCTTATTCTAGGTTCCAAGGTTATGGTGTGCCTAAGGAAACCGTCTTTGGTGTCTGCCATCGCGTGGAATCCAATAAAAACCGCAGCATCGACAGACTTGTCGGCTGCTTCTTTCAGTCTCTTGTAGACAGGTCCTTCCTGAAAAAGCTTTACGTTTCTCTCCAGTTTCTCAGGAATTATGTTCTTGTTCGACCCGCCAGAACCATGTGAATCGGCGACTAGTATCTCCGTAGCGCCTGCAGCCCTGAGTCCGCGAACGGCGGCATTGACATCCTCTGTTACATGAACCCTTCCTTCCTTATATTCTCTGGAACCGTACTGGATCATACGCACGTTGTCAATCCCAGAGATGCCTTCTATATCATTCACAATCAGAATCTTGAAGTTCCCTCGAGTTCTTTTGTCCAAACGTCCTCACATCAACTTAGAAGCATTTCCGAAGTTTATAAACTAGACTCACATGGTGTGACTACAGTTTGTGACTACGCGCGCCATAGAAGCCCATGCATATCTTAGCGCGCGCTATCGTAGTGCAATATATTGGAATGGATTATGATTCGTCCATTGTTTGGGTTTGGGTTTGGTTTGGGGTAAAGTTTTATCCCACACGGACAACTCTTTCCAGCCTCTCTTTGTTAAATTGTTCTAATCCGTAGAACTATAAGCCTCGCAGAGATGAAGAATTGTGAGGCGCTAGGAAGTTGAGTGCTAGGCTTCTGTTGATGTCTATTGCGGTATTTACTGTTTTGTCTTGTATTACGACCCTTGCATCTTACTTTTACTACACAAAGCCATTCGCTCTTGATGCGGAGTTCGTGTACAGAGGCTGGCCGCTTTGCTGGATGACTGAATCATGGTCATATTGGACCGGACCACCATATCCTCATCAAGTCAGTTTTCAACCGACGAACTTTATAATCGACTTCGTATTCTATGCAATTGTTTTTCAGATACCATCACAGCTCTACCTGTATTCAAGAGAGGTCAGAAAACAAAAGATCGTAGATCAGCAATCTGGATGAAGACATTGGTTGGTTGGGGTAAAGTTTTATCCAGAATAGGGTTGTTACTTGCTTTCTTGAAATGCTCTTAGGTGAAGTGCGTCTAACAGGGGATTATGTGTTGAGTTTGTGTCCACAATGTGAGAGTAAGATTGTTGTGTGGAATGTTAAAGACCCGCACTTTATGGATAGAGAAAACGCTTGAGGCTCCAAATAAATGATTGATTATGCGTCGACTTCAAAAGTCTTGCTAAGTCTCTACTGTCGACATATATTGAACGCGAACAGGTAATTCGCTTTGTTGCGAACTCTTTCAGTATTTTCTTGTCCAGTTCAGAGAGACGAATCTTATCTGTCATAAGATAACACACAATATATAGGGCTACAAGGACAGACATGTCTTGCTGCACTCTGAAAGTTTTAGCGCGTGCGAATAGATTACATTTTGTTGGCGCTGAAAGAAGTAACAGTGAAACAAAAAGACTAAAGAAATCAATTGTTAGCAATATAAGTTTCATTGTATGTTTGGGCTTCAAACAGTGATTGGCAATTATCAGTTGTTCTTTTTTCTACATTTCTCGATTCTACACCGAGTTTTGTAAAGCTGTGCAATTGTCCAGTCTTTCCCGCTAACCCTAGCGTGAATATCAATTAACCTAGACGTGATCCATTCTTGCATTTTGTGAAGGTATTTATCGCCAGACTTGATCAATCCTTTTGTTTCTCGCTCAACAAACTTGTTTCCGCCATATACTGCAACTTCTTCTATTTCTTTATTATAACTGAAAATTTCTGAACTCAATCTATCGGTGTTTTTGGTGGCAAATGGATCTGCAAGAATTCTCTTTACAATTTCCCGAACTGCTTTGGTTGTTTTGCTATCGAGTATACTCAAATAGCTTTGTAGGTCAACATCATTTGTATATTTTACATTCAACCCTGTCACAACCGTCTCAATTGTCTTGTCGTGACCTGGAAAACTCGCAAAAACATTGTGTTTCCAGAGTAGCAGGGCAACCTGATTTGAATACTGCGTCGATATTTCTAGAGGCAATTATTTCTGGGATATTACAAAGCGCAAGTTTTGGGGAACTCATCCGCAAAATATTATCTTTCGAGATTCCATTCTGATACGCTAGTCTCAAACACGAGGAACATGCTTCCGTGACCTCTGCATCTTTTTTGTTTATTTCTAAAGTATCTTTTCTTGCAACATAATTTAGTCCTTCACATGTTTTGCAATCCTTGACAATCTTGTAGCGATTCATATTTTTTATTAGTCGCATATGCGCCTGCGAAATTCTTGGAATTCCAGGTTCGAGAAAACGCTTAATCAATTCGGAATCGTAAATTCCGTATTTTTCAGGAAAATATGGAATAATCTTCCCTGTATAGATAATTTCTTTGAAATCTTCAAAAGTAAGGCCATTCGACTTCTTGAAATTCTTCAGAGACAATAGCTGTTTGTGATATACTGGGGGTATTGAATATACTATTTGATCGTACAACGGAAGTAATGAAAAAATCGAAGTTCCTATTTCTTCCTTAATGATCGAACAATGTGTAGCTGTTGAATTACTCCAGTGACCACAACGCGGTGGTGCAACAAATACTAGTGTTTCGTTCAAATCAAAGCCAATTATATCCCTTACTTTTAGCTTTCCGGAAGCAACATCTTAGAAATTTCGTTTATAAAACTCCATGTTTTCTTGGTCAATTCTTCCAATATTGGATATTTCAATCCCTCTGTGATTATTACATCATTTGCTTTGTAATTAACTTTTTTTGGCGCCCATCATTGCTCACTTCAGCTGACCTGCGCGATTAGTTATAGCGCATAGTGCTAGAATAAAATCAAAAAATCTAGGGGGTCTACCAGTATTGGCTGATTTTTCACTCCTGGAATACGCCTCAACAACAAAGCGTTAGAAGCCAAAGTTCAATGTATATATAAGGGGGGTCTAGTCGCCACAGAGAGCTAGAGGGCAATTGTTGTTCAACAAATGAAATTTTTCGGTGTAGAACAAATCTACTGCCTAACTGCCCACTTTTGCCCTAATCTTGGGAATAACATCCTTCTGCATCTGCACTACACCAAAAGTCGTAATCCTATACCTATCATCACCAGTCTTCACAACCATATCACTCTTAACAAGTTCCCCAAGCCGCGTACTCGCAATCTTTCCACTCTTCCCCAGCTTAGTCTGCAACTCCTCCTTCGAAACCGCATTCTCACCAACCAAACCCAAACTATTACCCACATAACCAGCCAAAAGCCACAACAACAAAGTCTCATTATCCGTCAACCTATCCTTACTCACAAGCAAATTAGCACCTTCTTTTGAAAACGCAATCAAACCCTCACACGCTTTAACAAGCCCCTGCAAATCAACACTCAAAACAAGCCTCTTCGCAACCTCAAAAGAAGGCAAAAACTCACCAAAAAACCTGTTAAGGCTCAACCAAACATCCTCAACACTACCACTAAACGTCTGCTCAACATCACCAAACCTAACATGAACCGTAATCCGCCCAACTTCACTCACTCTTCAAAACACCAGCCATTACAATCATATTAGGCGTCAAATAGAGGGGTCTAGAAACTTTGCACGCACGCACACGCCTTCTCAACCCATCTTGCCCCTAAGCCTAGCCAAAACATCATCCTCAATCCAACGTTCACCCTGCACAGTCAACTTAAACTCAGGCCTACTAGGATCAGGCTTAAACACTTGACCCCTCTTAGTCATCTCATTCAAACGCGCAGGAACCATAGACTTAATCCCACTTGACTCCAAAAGCTTCGTTATTTGCGCCGCCGTGTTTTTCTTTTCCTCTGAAGTATACAATATTAAACCTATCGCTTCATAATGGGTGAGTTTTTCACGAGTTATTATGACAGGACCCTCCGTAGTAAATTCAACAATGCCCTTTAGCTGAGCTGTCGATGGAACCAATCGACTTGAAACAAGATTTGCAACTTTTTCCATGAAACTCTCTGGAAAAGTCTCAAGCACGTTAAGCACTTCCTGTGGACTTTCACCTTCCACCACAATTTCGCCAAAAGGCGTCTTTATTCGGGCTTTCACCTTCTTCATTCCACATCTCCTCTCAAGCCAAAGCTTCCTTTTCAGCGAGAATATAAACGTAGCCAGCGTCAGTCTTCCAACGCATAACCTTTCCCTTCCTGACAAGTCCCATGAGAACTCCTGCCAAGATACGCCCAGAAAAGTTTAGCTCATTAGCCTTTAATGCATCCTTTAATTCAATTATTGTGCGTGGACGCCATTTTCCCCAATCACTCTCAAGAATCCTCAAAAAAGCCTCATCACATTTCTCTGTTCGCAAAACCTTTGGATATTTATGCATAAGAGCCTCTCTTTTGTCAGCTTCAGTTTTGACCATGAGCTTCGCCACCGTTTTAGATTTTAAACCCTCAAAAGCCCCGTAAACATCCCCAATCAAACTTGGCAACTCCTCAACAGTTCTCAAAACTTCCTCACGAGTCCCACTAATCTCCAACTCATACTCACCCATCCTCACACGAAAAACGAAGCTCCCATGCCCCCCTCTAACACCTTTACCCTTCAAACACATCCCACAATATAAAAGAGCACTAACCCCTTTTAGAATTTGCGCATTGCGATATATATCTCGGAAATAGGAATTATCTGTATTAAATATTAAGATACGCTACTTTAATTGTGTAGCCACATCATAAGGCTAGAGGAATATGCTTGGCTAAAAAGGGAATATCCATATGGCTCTTCAGTTCCTTAACCTTTATAGCTCTTTTACATCTGACTGAAGCAATTTCCGTTTTGTTTTTTAATAACGAAATCAGACTTCTTCAACTTTATCCTTTCATAAACGAAAAGTTGCAAGCCATAACGCCCATATACATATTTTTAGGTAAGCGCCGCTGCAACCTTCATTTTATGGGGCATTACATGTGCAATAGTCTTCGCGAACCCTGTGGAAACTTTCCTTAATAAGATACTTTCAGACGCTAAGACACAAGGCACGGTTGAAGCCCAATTACTAGAAGAGAAAAGCGAAATACTTGATTCAATGAGCGAAACAATAGAATCAAATAACGAAATTTTGGCACAGGTTAGGGACCTAATATGCAACGTAAGAACAGAAGTCAAGGAAATTCACCCATTAATGGAAAGCGTGGAGAAAATGAAAACGGAACTAGGCAGTTTAAGGAAAGAAACTAAAAAACTTGAAGACAAAGTGAATTTTCAAATCTTGTGCCCGACATGTGGCAAACCATTACTGCCAGAATTTAAGATATGCCCCTACTGCGGTGAAGACATGAAACTGCATCAAGCTTCTGTCATTACACTTAAGGATTACAAATGAAATAGTATGCTAATTCAAAAATTCCCTGAGCTTTTCCTTCAATACTTTACTTGCTAGAACAACGTCTATTTTGCCCCGCATACTCTTCATGACAATGCCCATAAGAATGCCAAAACTGCTTTCACCACGTTCTTTAATTAGCTTCTCATTGTCCGCAATTACTTTTTCAATGAAGGTTCTTAACTCGCTCTCAGAAACTATTTTCAAACCAAGATTGTTGATCGCCTCCTCTACACTCTTATCCTCATGCTGTGATAACCAAACAACAACATCCCATAAGGCTTCCTTCGTTAGCTTTCCAGCACTTATGCTTTTGAAGATTTCACGTATTTGATTCTCTGAAACTTTATCCACCTCAACGTCGTCGCGTTTTAACGCCCTTAAAGTTTCAGTCAAAAATGCTGCAACTGTTGTTGGTGAAACACTGCTTTCTTTTATGATGGTTTCGAACAGTTCGCTATTTTCTGAATCTATAATCTGCCTAGCCAATTTCTGGTTTAACCTATACTCTTTCATTAAACGTCCAAGTTTTTGTTCTGGGAGTTCGGGCAAGCGTGAGCTAATCTTCTTTATGTTATCTTCTGTTATGTGCGTCAGTGGAATGTCTGTTTCTGGATACATTCTTGCTGCTCCTGGCCTCGGTCGCATGTAGCGTGTTGTTCCATCAGGGTTTGGTGCTCGGGTTTCTTCCGGCACACCTTTTATGGCCTCGCGGGCTCTTTCTATGACTGCTTTTAGCGCGTCTCTATCGTTTTCTGGGCTGTCTGCAATAAATACTATGGCGTCTTGTTCTTCGGCTTTGGCGGCTTCTTTTAGCTCTTCGGCTTCTTCTGTTGTTATTCCGTAGGCTGGCAACTCGTCTGTGTGAAATATTCCGCCGACTCTTCCCCAGAAGCGTGCCCTATCAGCCATCTCTGTTCCAAGACGTAAATTTGGTGTAAGCTCCCTTTTCAGAAAGCCCTTGAATTTCGGAAGTTTCACCGCTAAGACTTTTTGATTTTTATCTAGGGCTTTACGGATAACCTTGCATTTTGTTTGCTTAAAAACGTCTGTTACATCAAAAAACTCTTCTTTTATCTCCTCTCCTTTCACTCTGCGTTCCTTTAGTTCTTCACTTATTTTTATGAGGTTTAGTTGGCGTTGAACTTCATATTTTACAACAAGCGAGAGCAGTTCAAGTTCCTGCAAGCCTTTGATTTCTATTAACGCGCCGTTTGGGATTGATATATTTATGTCTTGACGGATTGTACCTAAGCCTCGCCTAACTTTTCCGGTAGCCCTTAAAATTCTTCCAATGACTAATGCGACTTCTTCTGCTTCTTTTGGCGAGTTTATGACTGGGGCGGTTGCAACCTCTATTAATGGTATGCCCAAGCGGTCTATACGATAGCGTAGTGTGTTGCCTTCTTCATCACCCATTTTTCTTGCTGCATCTTCCTCTAGGCTCACATGCTCGATGGAAACTATTTTTTCCCTAACTTTCAACACACCATTTAGGGCTATTACGCATGTCCTTTGGAAGCCCGTGGTGTTCGAACCATCTATGACCGTTTTACGCATTACATGAATTTCATCAACGGCCTTTGCCTTCATCATTAGGGCTGCTGTTAAGGCTATTTCAACTGCTTCTACGTTTAAAGGATGAGGTGGCTCTTCATCCATCTCGACAAGGCATGAAGTTGCCGTGTTAGCCTCATAGAGAATTTTCACTCCTTTTTGGAACTCAAAGTAGGCTGCAGGGTCTATTTGACCTAGCTCGCTTTGTGTTGGGCGAAGTTTGCGTAGAAATGTGATTTCTGGTTCTTCTCTGAAAAGTTCTGGTTTGCAGCTGCAGAACAACTTGGC
>Ga0224501_10004007_pt1 | contig 11625 bp, 10 predicted proteins | sample SF_Oct11_sed_USG_4_FD_169105 | JGI IMG/M metagenome (GOLD analysis project Ga0224501, IMG submission 169105) | Sediment microbial communities from San Francisco Bay, California, United States - SF_Oct11_sed_USGS_8_1 | ecosystem: Environmental > Aquatic > Marine > Sediment | place: USA...
AGCGGACAACGCTGGCCAATCTGAAAAATAATGCATTAAATACACGCGCACAAGCCATCCGTAAAGAAGGTAACCCAAGTGTAACAATGCGGCCATCAGATGTACAATTAGTCCAGTTTTCAGAACTCAAACTAAATCTAACCACCAGAGTACTGTAGAGCCAAGGAGTTATCCTGCTCGACAGTCAACATGATGATCACCCAATACATTTTCCCATCGTACATCATATGGTGTGTTGGTATTTCAGTATTTATTGCTAACCCTTAGTACACCATAGCATACAGAGAAAGGTATATCAGCATTTACAGACGTCTTCCTCTGCGACCACCCTTCTTTCTGGTACTGTCTGATGGGATTGGGGTGACATCCTCTGTAAAAACATGACAGTGCAAGATTAGTGAAACTGTCACTCCGAACAAAACCTACAGAGTGGGAACAGCTTGGCTTCTCAGACTGACGTGCAAATAATAGTGATATCATCACAGAGTCAGCGAAATGCGAATGTTTCATCATCATCTGAAGCCATAAAAATTTTTTTTTAAGCTATGGGAACTATGCTTTGATTTGGAGAATAAAAACTCTTTACGTTATAGCAACTGGTATTCTTCGATAGCTCACACCACCTTTTTTGTCAACAATGATTATTAGAATACTACTTACCAATACGTCCGATTCTCATTCCTGATCTGGCTAGAGCACGAAGGGCAGACTGGGCTCCTGGTCCTGGGGTCTTGGTTCTAACAACATGAAAGGCAAATAAGAAACATGACTTCACCACTTCCATGCGACAGGCGGACGCCATAACAACACTTCCATCAGACGTCTTTTCCAAATATAACTGGCATATCAAAATCGACAAGCTTGACATTACCCTATCCTTATAGCTGTTGCGATAAGCAACACTGACCTGTTTCCACCGGTAGCTCGGAGTTTGATGTGGAGGGCGGTGATACCAAGGGTCTTGCACCTCTCAGCAACATCCTGAGCGGCCAACATAGCGGCGTATGGTGATGACTCATCACGATCAGCCTTGACCTTCATACCACCGGTGATTCGCACAATTGTCTCTCTGGAAAGACGCAAAGAGGTAATTAATGTCTCGCTTTCAGTCACTATGGGAGTCTCGGGGGGTTGAGACAAGAGAATATCTCAATCAGACTGACGTGCAAAGGTGATAATCTCATCAGAGAAGTCAGACTTAGCGAAGGTTTATCATCATATAGATATTCAGTAACTGAGCGAATCAACTACTCATAGAGGATGGAATACAGGAATCTAGTTCTATGTTTACATCTCTATGCATTTTCTTCTATAGCGTTGTACACATACCTGCCAGAAAGATCAGTGACGTGTACAAATGTGTCGTTGAAGCTAGCGAAGATGTGAGCGACGCCAAAGACGTTCTCGCCCTCCTGGACTTGAGGTCCAAGGCTGATCTGCTCAACAACCTTCTCGGTTCCCTTCCTTTTTGGGCCCATGGTCACTACAAGAATAATAAAATAATACATGTAAATAAAACATCACAGACCCATGCTACACACACACAGACATGACGATGCTTTAATTACCAATTGTTTGCCACTAGGTTGTGAGCACCTACCGACGAAATATTATACTACTCGACATATCTTTATCGTACCACAGGTTAATACTGAATACGTTGACTGAACTGCTCAAAGTCAAAAGCCAAATTTAGACTGATAACTCGAGAAGGAATAAACGGAGTGTGGTCCACCATCCAGTCGTTCATCTTCGAGAAGACAGCAACATTTTATGAAAATTGCCGACGTTTATATTCTGGTTCGGTCCGTTTGCGCTATTGCACAACTCCTTCCATTACGTCCAAATATGAATTAGCAGCATAACTTCATCGTGTTAAAACTCTCTGGGATATAAGCGTACAACTGAACTTGTGGTAGTCACACACCTTCGCAACGCACGTTAGATAAAACTGAACGACCCCGTCCAAGATGAGCACTCGACTTGACGTATCGATATATCGAACTTATCGACGGAAATGTCTGAACAATATAGATCTTCTATAAGAACAAACCTTTTTGCACAGTGTGCTAGTGTTTTAGTAGCTCCAACACACATGTTAGAGTAGATGTCAAAGATTAAAAAAGAAGTATCCAGGCAGACTTACCTTCAGATTTCAACGGAAGTGGAGAAAAGAACCGTTCTCGCGCGATGCGAGAAGTTACGCTAAAAACCCTTTCGCTAGTAGACAGACAGCTATAGCGTTCTTTGAATACCCAATCAATGAGATATCGTAATACACGCCCCGTCCGTGCTCTTGACTGTACGATCAGCTGCGGTCGTGTAAGGTTAGAGTTTGTTTGGGTGGTGATCTAACCAGCTTTATTTTAGTGTTTGTGTCTGTCAGAAACAGGCTAAGGCATAGATTTCCGGCTACAAGAACCACCAAGAGAATAGGTGGGTATTTGAATACATTCGTCTGCCCAGTTTACGTATATCTTTATATTTTAACTAAGTTCCCAACCATACTGATACTCAATAACTCATAACTCAATCTCCAGCCCAGGCCAGAGCACACCATCCATTCCATACTCTTAGTCCATAGTTCACTGTTCCGAGCCAGACTCACGAGTTAAGGTCAGAGTTTGTCACTGGAAAAACTAACTCCTGGACTGCCAGCCCAATGACTTAAATGAGTGAAAGCCAATTCTGAATTGCTGTAGAACTTACAGTTACAGTTGAATTATGCCCAACTGGACTGCCACACTTGCTAACTTAGTAACTAATCCTGTGACTGTGAGTTTGTGCTGTAGTGTAGACTGTGCCCCACATCTTCGTAATACGGATAGTTTAGTTTGTTCCATCTAAATTGTAATACAGGTCTACACCAGTAGGCAGTACACACCAATTTTAAGTACTCTAGGCCTAGCTATAGATAATTCTATTCAGCATTCTGTCAATGTATGAAAATTGAAATTGGAAGGGCTATCGATGATTGACATTGAGTGATACTGATTGCAATTCTCAGTCATTCACTCATTGTCATTGATATTGCTAACTATTGCTCTCATCTGCTGTGGAGACTGGATTGTTGTGGTGGGCAGTGTGTAAAGTATGCGAAGCAGCGGTAAATGAAATTTAAATGTTTGGGTTCAACGTTAGTCTTTCTTTGTCTCTTTGGCTCAGCAAGCCATTTGCAAACCTTCTGCTAGCATCTGTGTGCCTATAGAGGGGTAACACTATGGGATTAGAGATAGACTTATCAGACCCAGACACCCAGGAAAAGCAGTCTCAATAGCTATTTTGTATCAAACTGTAAGCACTGCAATGGTTTTTTCCAGCACCAACAAACAAGTAGACTACCACAGCCTGCTACAATCGAGAGTTTTTCCCAACACAATCACCTACCTGAGTGCAGCATCGTACAGAGGCCCCAAGTTTTACTTTTATTCCCCGCACCATATCACTAAGCTATTCGGTGCATGCGATAACACGGCTTAATCCTGGCTCGGTGGAGACCAGCTGCCGCGGGGCGAGCTATGGAAAACATGAATGGCCAGTTCTTCTCCGTGGATATGGCGGAAGATGGCAGCTATTCGTTTGACAGCGACGGGTTTGATGAAGAATCGAACTGCTCATGGATCAGCGAGCCGGAGAGTCTGCATAATGCCTGGAGGGATTGGAGCTGCTGGAAAAATGCCAAAGCCAGCTCTTCTCGAAGGCAGAATGTAGCCACTGCATCAGCGAATGGTACGTATGACATGTTATAAGCTCTATGGGGTCTGAAGGTCACCAGTCTGCATGAAGGTCACCAGTCTGCATGAAGTACACACAACAACAAAACAAAACTGTGAATCATACCTTCAATCTATCTGGGAGTTGTTGGTAGTTTTGCTATCTACTTGATGATCTCATCTAGCGGATCTTTTTGACTCAAAGTACTTTGGGGCACAGGAACTAGGTTTTTTTATGAAGAAGTTACGCTCGGTACCGGAGTTGATTTGTGCTCACAGTCATAAGTGAAATGTTTAACTGCTGACTGATTGTGTCATCCCTGTTTCGTTAATACACTCAGAGGCTCGACTATGAGTGAGGAGTAGCCTACATTAGCATAGGTATAGGTCGGCGTCAGTCGTTTCCGATTATAACGAGATGAAGTGAAAGATGGGCGAAAGATGGGCGAAAGATAGGTGAAAGATCGTGACTGACTGCGGTACCTTCTCCTGTCTCACGATCAGTGAGAAGTAAATTACGGGGTTTTGTTTTTCGCCTACAGGATCGAGTGTGAGCTCCTTGATAGAGCTGGCTGCCAAATCCGTAGCGGCGCACATTCCATTCGCTGTTGTGGAGAGTTATCCTGAGCCAATACCGGAAGATCTGCAGCTGAAAATCGCCTTCTGGAGTTTTCCAAACAGCGAGGAAGATATTAGGTGAGATCGCCGCGTATAAATTTGGGGGGGCAGGGGAGGCCTTTTAGTGTAGCTTCAGACTCGCTGTAAAACTGTTCTCACAAAGGCTCAATATACTATACACCAAAATTATGTAGACAAGGGTTTTCTGACCTGCGCACTACATACTGCCGCTGTTCTATTTAAAGTGTGCACGTAATATTTTCTCTTCTGGTTTGGATGTCCTGCAATTGACCGACTGTTCAGTCGGAATCTCGCATTGAGCGTTCCTAGAGTCTGGTTTGCAATTTCTCCTTAAGGCGCCTTTTCGTTCCATCGGGTGCCCGGCGTCTCTCAGACAAAATGAGTCCGATCGGCCTCGGAAGCCCGACTCATCAACCAATCAAATGGTCTTCCACGGATTACCTAGCAACATTCACTTGTTTCTTGTCTCCCACTAGGATCATTGGAAAGGGAAATTTGTTTGATTTTGCAATAATATTCATTCGACTAACAGCACTAAGTTGTACTGGAAAGAGAGGCAACCTGTAGTGAAAAAATTGAATAGCGAGTTGACTTTTTTGTTAAAGTTATGGGCAAAGAATGGTTGCCGTTTCCCGAAACACAGGTTTGGCACATTGATTGGCTTCAAAGTAATCCGAGATCATGTGTCCGACGGATCTGTTGGAGTGGAAACGGGCCTCGGATCCAAGGTCCGATGCCAAATCAGACGCAAACTGATGGAGTGAAAAAGCGCCATTAGTTTAGATTCATCAAGTCTAGAGGACAGTGAGGTCTTTGCCTAACAGCAATAGACTTATATATAAGATTATTAACTTTCAGACTTTATTCTTGCTTGGCCAATGGCTGCGCAGATGAGTACACCAAAGGAGAACAGCTGTACAGAACTGGTAGTGTCAAGGACGCTTTGCAGATAGGTAAGGTCCGACTGCTCGCTCGTCGATTGAATGATCGCCTGATAATCTAAGAAGCCGTCTGTTAGCGTAAAGCCACCAATTATCTTTAGATAAGACTCGCGAAGCTACTGAAGTGAGCGCGCCGCTCTATTCCCACTCCCCACACAAACAAACGCAAATGAGGCCGAGGAGTTACATTCTGTCCAGTGCGCTATTGAGCGGGTATAGTTTTGGATTCGAAGGTGGCAATACGATGGAGGTCAAACGAACTCTTGTCGAGCCAATAGTTTAGCTGTCAATCCCCCCATAGCTTAGCGAGGTTGGTCAAATGTATTCTGATGAAACCTTTATCACAGCCAATGGTGCTACTGTTGATACCCCCCCCCCACAACATAGTAGCAAGTGCTGTTACCAAGGATCACCTGACTAGCAAGCTGCCTCATGCTCAACAGGTACTTTGTAGGGCGAATCCTGATTTGTGTGTTGCAGGCTTTCATTTGAGTGGTGTGGTGTACCCGCCGCGCACCAACGATAGCGGACCGATTAAGGACGGCTACCGAACCAGTGTTGTGTTTGATCGGCAGCGTATTACGGGGAATAACTGCACGTGTGATCAGAAGTCTTGGTGCCAGCATATAGTGGCCATCTGTCTGCATAGGATTAACCAGGTGAGTAGCCCCGCGAACAGCCCACCCCACACACCGCACACTGCAGTCTGTCATTGTGATGTAGTGAACCACCTGCCACTCTGTGCCGATTTAGTCGTCCAGTTAGTATGGCATTGTTTGCGAGGCTGCACTGGTCAAACTGGTCAATATTAGAGTATAATGATTCACAGTGCACAGCACGGCAGCCGTAACCCAATAAATCAGCACAAAGGCCTTTATTCTCTCGTCGCTGATACATTTAGCTAAGTGGACACAAAGCCGGCTAAACGCTTAGCCGGTCATTATAAAGTGGCATGGTTTTTTTATTACTAGGGCCACTCGCCATTAGGCCTAATGAAACCAAGTCTTTCATTCGTATCTATGAGATAACTGAACTTTCTAGTGGGGGATTCATCTGTACGAAATGCTTAGGGGTGGCTAGAAATGGTGTAGTGTGCGCCTAATTGTGCCCTATTGTCAAATTCAGTGCACAAGGATAAAACTGATCAACCAGGCGTGCACAATAGATTTCAGTTGAGATACAATGTTGAAACGGGTCACAGTCCTCACTGATTGAGAGTAGTGATGCTATCTGCACTGGCTGGATCCAATACAGAAGTAGGCCTAACCACCTGGAGTATTGAGGCTATCTGCACTGGCTAAGATGCGATACAGAAACAGGCCAAACCATTGAAACTAGTGAGGCTATTCGCTCTGGGTAAAATCCAATATAGAAACAGGTCTAACCATTGAGAGCGATGAGGCTATATGCACTGTCTAAAATCAACTACAGAAACAGACATAACTGTTGAGAGTAATAAGGCTACATACGCTGACTAGATACAATACCGAGACAGGACGAACCATCCAGAGTAGTGAGTCTATGTGCACTGGGTAAAATCCAGTATAGAAACAGGCCTAACCATTTAAAGTAGTGAGGCTATATGGATTGGGGAGTTGTTTTTTGTCTGCGTCCGTTATCAATTCTTCACGCTCGTTCAAAGATTACATTCGGCCATCCATCATTCATAAACTTGTGCCCCGGTAATCACTCATTCATAAGTCAAAACGAAATCTCTTATTTTTGATAATTTAATATCGGTGCCTCGGCTGCATACCCTTTTCCCCCTATTTTCAGTCAAATCTAGTAGCCTTTGATAACCCTGGGCTTGTAGAAGTAGAAGTGGTGGTTTATTCCTCGAATATAAAGTGAAAATCAACAACTGCTCTTTATGAATCAATGAGAATAAACAACACCAGTAGTCAGTAACTAGTAGTCAGTGACTAGTAGTCAGTAACTAGTAGTTTGGTGCCTTTTCCCCGGATACTATGGTATGAAAGTTATATATAAAAACGCTAATGTAAAATATAAAATATCGTTTTGTGTTTGCGAAGAAACCGGCAAAAAGTGATAAAATATATTACTACCCTCACTCCTTCACAGGGGACGAGTGCACCAGGTTGCCTAACAGCTTAATCAGTAATATTGTACTGTCCGTTGTCTAGGTGAAGCAGGTCAAGTTGAGGGCACCTATCTCTGAGAGCCTGAGTCGGCTGGATCGCGGACAGCTACAGAAGTTTGCCCAGTATATGATACACGAACTGCAGGATAGACAGATACTGCCCACCGCCCAGCGTCTGCTTGATGAGCTTCTCTCCACTCTACCTACCGCTATCAACTCACTAGACGGAGCTCCTGGTAAGTCCCATCACCAGCGTACCATTAATTTGGGTAACTATGTGATGCTCCTAGGTCATCAGATGGCGCTTTTGGGTCACTAGATGGCACTTTTGGATCACTAGTGGGCGCTCTTTGGTTATTAAATGGCGCTCTTGGGTCACTAGATGGCACTCTTGGGTCACTAGATGGCGCTCCTGGGTCTCTAGATGGCACTCTTGGGTCACTAGATGGCGCTCCTGGGTCTCTAGATGGCGCTCCTGGGTCTCTAGATGGCGCTCTTGGGTCACTAGATGGCGCTCCTGGGTCTCTAGATGGCACTCTTGGGTCACTAGATGGCGCTCTTGGGTCACTAGATGGCGCTCCTGGGTCTCTAGATGGCACTCTTGGGTCACTAGATGGCGCTCCTGGGTCTCTAGATGGCGCTCTTGGGTCACTGGATGGGGCTAATTGGGGGGGGGGTTAGATGACATGCTTACTCATGCCCGACTAACCGGAGCCTACCATGACCCCTTGGTGACCGTCACCCAGTTACCAGGGCTGTGGGGACCTGAAACTGTAACGGATCACTCAACCCATCGCGCCTTGTTTCTTTTGTGCCGTTCAGGAAATCCGCCCTATTGCGAAACACTTGTTGTATTTTAGGAGTTTTGATCCTAATGACTAGGCTTTGTTGTAGCCTGTTGACTTTCAGCTGTTTGATAAGTGGGGTAATAGGGGAACAAAGAACTAAATATCATTACACTGTCACAGTCATAGTATCAGGGTATATCCGGAATGAGAACAAACAGCTTGTGGGTCATTCACTATCTTCAAAACAATAGTATCGCAGCATTCATCTTCCCCCCTGATTGTTATTGGGTCACGATCTAGTGTTCAGTGCTGTGATGGCTGGTTTTTAGATCCGACAGCTGGTCCGGAAGGTGACAGTCACGCTGCCTGGTACATGGACCAGACGATTCTACACGAGAATGTAAAGAAAACACTCGTCAAGTTCTGCTTGCCTTCTCCTGTCGTCTTTAGGTAAGATTCCCACTGGCCCGTGTCATGTAATAGTGGCTTACTTCTCAATAATCAGTAAAAACAAGTGTCCTTTATGAGTCAACAAGTAGAAATGGAATATGCAGCAACATCAGTAGTCAATGGGGAAGAGTTTGGTGTCATCCGTACCTTGAATTGAAGCCACAAGGAAGGACTAGGAGTATACATGCGTATATGACCCGAGTGCAGGTGACTTCTATCCTTCTTTTGTACACGCAGCTATCCTGCAATTCTCCATCCCACCAATGTGAAAAGACGTGTCACAGTAGCTTGTCCCCTCAGTCATATACAGCTGTTGTTTATACTGCTGTGATCTAATCGGAAGTGAATAACCAGTAAACACATTGCCGGCGGGTGTGTCGTTGACCTGAACGACTCGCTTAATGTTGATATTGTCCAACACTGCTGTGTCGTCATTTGAGAGGGGTCATAAAGTCTACACAATGCGAAGGGCTGAGCAAAGCAGGACATCCGTACTAAATGCAGTTAGCTACATAAAACCTCTACAATGTCATTTTATAAAATAAGAGCAACCTTATTAATGAGATCAAACGGAACCTACAAAATTATTTTGAATTGATTTTAACACCACGATCAATGGCTGGTTTCCAACGCAATTAGTCCAATCAGCCAGGTATTGATGCGCGCTTACTCGCATGCCTGGATAATATGCATTGATTAGTGAGATGTCTGCTTTCCTGTCCACAGCGATGTGCACCAGATAACGTCGACAGCACCACCCGCTGCCGCTGAGCTGGCGAGCATTCTGAAGCCGCTGAGAGGTCGTGAGCCGGAAGGAATCTGGAACCTTCTGTCTATAGTTAGGGAGCTGTTCAGACGTCAGGACAGCAACGCCGTACCACTGCTGGAGATACTTACTGATGAGATGTTACAGTGTGAACAGGTGAGGGAGAGAGGGAGGGAAGAAAGAAAGGAGGGTGGATGAGCGGAGGCGGGGCAGATGGCCGAAGGAAGGGCAGATGGGCGGAGGGAGGGCTGATGGGCAAAGGGAGGGTGTAGGGAAGGGATGATGGATAGGCGGAGTGAGGGAAGGGTAGGAAAGTGGCGAGGGGAAGGAGGGAAGTGGAGGAAAAAGGGAGGGAAGAAGGCTTAGAGAGAAAGGGAGGAAGTCTGGGTTTGGCAAGCACAGGATTTAGGGCATAGTGAAAGGGCCCAATAGAGCTTATATATATATATTTATTAGGTGCATTCGCATGCTCGGTTTTTTCACCGAATGCCACGACCAAAAGTAGGCGTTAACGTAGTAGATAAGGAAAATGTAACCGTAAAGAGACTTGATAACTACGTTGAGATAACGAACCGCGAACGGTTATTCGGCTCTAACCGACGAGTTAAAGTTGAGAGAGGACAACTCTGATCCAATCGAAATCCATCCTAAACTCGACTGCGCTTCCTCGCTGCAAAATTTTGGTAGCGGGCACGCGAATGTACCTATTATGTGGGTTCCTTCTACATCCGAGTGTTACCCTAAACTCTCAAAGACTGTCTTATCCCATCCTAGGGAAGTCATCAGCCAGGGAATAGCAGCCAAAGCGCTGAAGATCCCTCGGATCCGACAAACTCTTGTCATCTCTCTCTCTCTCTCGCCAGATTAGCATGCGGCAGAATAGCCGCCCTAACGTTCCACACAACTCTCAAAAAACGCTGATTCCGGGCTACGGGCATTCAAGCCCTTAAAACCAGAAGCCCTGTCTGTAATATTGTTCCCTATCTGTTTCATCTCCTTTTCGAATCTACAGTTATTTATATTTATTTTACTTATATCATATTGGCGGGAAAGCATTTACATGTATTTTATTTTTCACATCTTGACATAATAAAGGTACATACATACTCCGGTACTATTATTACTCTTGTAGCTGCTGGTTTGGTGGTTTGCTACGCATATCTCCTCCTCTCAGAATACCGTTAACACCAAGACTACAGGTAAAGTGCCGCAGCCAGTTCTCTCTTACCGGCAATGCCGAGGGGATCCATGGCAACAACAGCGAGTCGAAAAATGATTCCCTGATGTCGCTTGGTCAAAAATTCCAGTCGCATACATGATGCCTGTAGGTGTAGTAAGGTTAGGTGCTTTGGTCCATTGTATCAGTAGCAGGTTGCGGAGTTCGATTGATGTTAGCCTGCAGGAGAACGCATATAGAGCACAGATTTATCCTCATGGATTGAACTTCTGTTAAATAGAATTTTCAGTTAAATGCTGTCGAACTGATGAGATTTTAAGTTGAGCTTTCCTATAAATTCCTCTCCTTTTATGTTGAGGGAGTCGCTGTTCTATAGTCATGATAGCTGAGGGGGGATGAATGTATCTCACTGTCCTCTCCATGGCCCGGATCATGATAGCTGAGGGGGGATGAATGTATCTCACTGTCTGTCCTCTCCATGGCCCGGATCATGATAGCTGAGGGGGGATGAATGTATCTCACTGTCTGTCCTCTCCATGGCACGGATCATGATAGCTGAGGGGGGATGAATGTATCTCACTGTCCTCTCCATGGCCCGGATCATTATAGTTGAGGGGGGATGAATGTATTTCACTGTCTGTCCTCTCCATGGCCCGGGTCATGATATCTCAGGGAGGATGATGTATCTCACTATCTCTCCTCTCCATGGCCTGGGTCATGATCGCTCAGCGGAAAAAATGAATGTATCGCACTGTCTGTCCTTGCCGTGGCCTGGGTCATGAAAGCTCAGTGGGAGAATGACTGTGTCTGTCTTCTCTGTGGCCCTGGTTCAATGCCCGGCCAGGGCGGAGTATTTCAAGGGATTTTTCTCTGGTTGATCACACTCTGCCAATCTGTCCTGAGCCAGCGTGGCAGAAAATGGCCCAATCTTCCCTCGATGGCACCACACAACCTGTGGACATAGAGGAGGAAGGTCTATATCCAACCATGGGTAGATAATGGCTGAAAAAGGCTCGTTATTGTATTGGTTTGGGTCCTCTCTTGGTACTT
>Ga0224501_10004008_pt1 | contig 11623 bp, 6 predicted proteins | sample SF_Oct11_sed_USG_4_FD_169105 | JGI IMG/M metagenome (GOLD analysis project Ga0224501, IMG submission 169105) | Sediment microbial communities from San Francisco Bay, California, United States - SF_Oct11_sed_USGS_8_1 | ecosystem: Environmental > Aquatic > Marine > Sediment | place: USA...
TACTAGCGAGAGAAATCAATCAATCATCAACTAATAGTTAGGCAAAACTGCCCCAAACTAGTTGTGGTATATAGGTCTAATTAGAAAGGATTTACATCCGCTATAGATAGCCTATACAACGGTAGAGATATACGCTATAGATAGCCTATACAACGGTAGAGATATACGTACACATCAGCTAGGTACGAGTGAAGCGATGTCTTAGTGCATACTTAGCCTTGCATTGGGGATTCCGGGTCCGATTCCCAGTTTGGGCAAAGATTTTACCCTTCACAACATCCTCGTCAGTTTTGGATTGTGGCACTGAATGAAGGAGGCCCTCCGGTAGACTTTCTTTCTCGCAATACCCTCGCCGGTTTCAGATCACGACATTAAACAAAGGTCCACCCATAGAGTTACCTTCTCTATGGAGCACACAGGTGCAAGCAGAAAGTCTACTAATGACTCACCCCAAATGCAATGAGTTGAAGACCCAGTCGGACATTTTCTGCACCACTCCTGACGATGGTCAAAATATGCACTTTTCAGACAATTTCCTGTTACAGACATAATTATTGATCCAATGTTCGCACAAATAAGGCTATATTCCACTTTAATTCACCTTGAAATATGGAAGGAAATAGCAATAAGGAATAACAAAATCCTAGCATTAAATAAACACAAAATCATAAACAGTGACATGTTTGATATTAGGATTGAATGTCATTGATCGCATACAGCGACCATTGACATATGTCTAAAACAGTGACCAAGTAGTACATCTAAATAATTGAAATCTCTGTCATTTAAACTCAAAGTCCCTTGAATTGAAACTCTCTAAAACTAAATATGTGTATATGGAGGTAGATAAAATCCCATTTTTTCAAAGTATCAAATTCAATTTTTTCTTTTATTCAGATTTGTAGTAGTCATTGCAAGGGTGTCCTTTAAATCAACAGGAGACCTTTGTACTAGTTTACAACACTTGGGAGTACTAACTGCGTTACACGATGTTGGAGGTTTTAAAGGAAATTCGCTCCAACGCTTTGTTCGTTCATATATCATTACACTTTGAAAAATTATTTTGTTTCATACAAATGGTACGTATCTTGTACTGCCTTCAGGGCATAGTTGGTCATTCATCCAAACGTTTTGATCAGGAGATTAAATTTTTGACTTTTTATGCTGCCATGTGTTGTGTTGCCTATCAAATGAACTTAGATGGACTAACATGCATAGGGTTACTGGTAGTTTTTGTGTAACGGTTGATGGAAATCAGAGATTTTATTTAGTCAAACAGACGCAGGCGTCAAAAAAAGTCCGGGGGTCATGGTCAAAATCCATGTTAACATAAAAACATAGAAGTACTGTAAAACGGAAGTGCGAAGCAGAGCTAGTTTTAAAATCGCATGAACTAGTAACGTAATAAATCTTAATTCAAACTGGTCCTAAGTTCTTCCAATGTGGTTCTTTAGACTGAGTGTTGTAGCCCGAATATACAATAATAAGCGTCCACGGTAAAAGCATTGGACTTGCAACTGTGAGAACCTTTATTCGAATTAGGTCATGGTGGACCATCATTGTGAGAATGAGCTCCTCACATTCATCCTAGCTCCTACTGTTCCAATAAGCCTCAGGTTTCATAGGTCCATTCAAAAGGATGGCCGAGTAGAAAATTTAAGTTTGTTTTTATGGTATCATCTTTAAATCCATAAAACCAAATACAAGTATTAATTAATCTTTTTCTTGCAGAAAGTGTAAATGATGGCTGCTACGCAGAAGAATGGCTGTCCTCCAGCCTCCGCAGGGATAAAGCTGAGTGAGGACTCGAGCACAAGCAGTGATACCGATCACGGAGAGGATGTCGCGATACCAAAATCAGTAGGACTTCTTAGGTAATCACACCCATTATAACTTAAGAGATAAGGAGATAAAGAAGATCAATTCTTTGTCTTAGTTCCTACTCCACAAATTGAATTTGGTTCTGACCCTATATAGGTACCGGCGGACTGTAGGGAGACACGTGCGAAAGTAATCTTCTTTCGTATCTTGGCTAGGTCAGGGATTTCCAGAAATTGGTCTACGGAGTGTTTGATTCAGTGTTTCCCAGGGCGCAACATAAGGGGACTTTCCACTTGCACCAGTGTGTCCCATAGAGAAGGTAACTCTATGGGAGGGCCTCCTTCGTTTAACGTCGAAATCCGAAACCGACAACGGTGTAGTGGGAGACAATTTTTTTGCCATAACTGAGAATCAAACCAGGGACCCCGGAGTCTATGCAAGCTATGCACCAAGGCTAAGCTACCAGTTTATAAATGGTAACTCCTCTGAGTATATAGTTCAGGAGCTTGATAACTGCAGGAGTTTGTATGGCAAGGCTTTTGTATTTGCATTATTTCTTTCTTATATTCACAAAAATGCAGAACTGAGGTATACTGGCATGCACCCTAGGTACCATCCATGCAAAACAAGATGATTTTATCCCATCTTATAAGCCAGACATGGCCGATTTTCAAAAGACCAACAGCATCTTCAAAATTGAAGGTATTTTTTTGGCGCAGGGTCACTGCGTGACCATAAACTGATTGAGTTTATACTCTTAAGCTTTTTATTTTGCGCAGTGACCTATTAAAATCGGTGTGGCTGAGATTAAATGCATCCGGAAGATGGTTTGCTCACTGTTCACATCTTTTCTATTCAATATCCATCTATTTATGAGTGGTGGCATTCTATTAGGTGTGAACTGAACTTCCGGTGATTTGGGCTGAAAAAGTTGCATTCCTGGTTGCTTCCGTTCCGCGATCTTGTTACGTAGGATAACAGGATAATCCTGCGACTAAACGAATTCACTCGTTGATCTCGGATTCAGCTGACTTCCTGTTGTGAGTTCTGCACAAAGATTATACCAAGATAACTATCTCCCATTCAAACCGATGGAAACAGGCACGGTGAGGGCGCAGGGTGCCCGTCGCTGTACTCGTTCGCCAGATTAGTCCGCCCAGTCGCTGGGTGGCTACCAATAGTACTATTTAATAGAACTATTGGAAGCCAATCAGCCAATCAGTGACTGGATGGACTAATCGGGTAGTACTTTAGAGCCCGAACTCAGTGATAGTGTACTTTTACCATGCTCAACCCGCTTCTCACTCTGCTTAGCAACAGATCAAAATACTTCGCAGTCAGCCAGCCCAGTTCTTTCAGTTTTTACAAAAGCAGGTTATACTCCCACGGGCTGTGGTGTCACTGTGTTCATTAACCAAGTAAGATAAGGGTCACCAGGCTAAATACAGAAAGACTATCCATAGATTAACCTTGGGACACACCATGAGCTGTTCTGGGACTAAACTTCTGCCTATGCAGAGCTGTGTAAAAAAGGTCTATCTAACGGTCGATAGCAGAATTGCTCTGTGAAAGAGCACTGAGCGAGCAACCGTGAAAATCTGGACTCGAAGCCCAGTCATGTCATGCTCCCATTGTGAGTATGAGCTTCTTACATTATTCCTAACTCCTACTGTTCTAACAAGACTCGGGCTTAGGAGGTCTGCTAAATGGGACAGGCTGAGAAGAACAATAAATTCGAGTTGAAAAAATAGCATTGAAAATAATACATTAATCCTACTAATTTTAGCGCGATTGGTCTGATAGCTGGACAGATAATTGGCAGTGGAATCTTCATTTCCCCAGTTGGAGTGTTGCGTAATGTACACTCTGTGGGAGCCTCTCTCATCATTTGGGTCATTGGTGGCATGTCAGCATTCGTTGGCAGTAACTGCTACGCCGAGCTAGGCACTATGATTAAAGAATCAGGTGAGACCATATACCTGTATATAACTCTGTGGGTGCAAAAGATGCTCTAACTGGCCCAAAAAGCCTCAGGCTTGCTTCGCTGAGGAGTTTCATAAAATAGGATGGCCAAATGCTCAAATAGTATGTTTTTAAATAAAAGCCAGATTCGCTCGATATGCGAGACGCTTAAAGCCTAACTATATGAGTGAGATGCTCAGAGATTAACTCTATAGATGAGATGCTAAGAGATTCATTCTATGGATTAGAGGCAGAAATTAATTCTACGAGTAAGACATTCAAAAATTAACTTTGTGGTTCTGACACTTCACCACTTCATTACTTGAAATTCTTTTCTATAGATGAATATGAAGGCTCAAGGCTCAAGGCATAAACATGCAGCAGTTTTCAAGTTTCACGATTTGAAACAGAATTTTTTCTAGATAGCACCTCCTCTCCAAACTGATTTTCTCATCTTCTGTTTATTTATGTCAGAGCTTCTCATAGTGAAACTCAGTGATAAAAAAAATCTCTTAACACTTTCAGCACATTTTAGCATCTGTTAGGAGCATGCATGAAACTAGGATTATAGTTAGTTTTTCTCCTTTTTCGTATGACCTCTTTGCTGTTTTGGCAATACTGTTAGATACTTGTTATTTCATCAGTCGCGGCTTAACATGGGGCACTACAAGCGGGTCAGTATCAATGGCTCGCGCTGTAATGAGGCTTATTTTTGTTTTGAGCTAGGATTAATGTGAGGAACTCATATTCACAACTCCACCCAGCCTTGCCCGGAATTTGAACCCAGTTTCCCACTGTTGACAGCCCAGCACTCTACCACTGGGCTATTTCACTACCCTTATCCAGCTAAAGTGTGGTATTTAAGGCCCAACTCAGCACCAGTCAAAGATTATTTACTGAGTGTCTGGTTTTATCAGTAAAAATCTGATTCAATTAACTAGAAATTAGATATGCTGGGGTATACCACTGAGCTCCCATTGTGTCTCATGTAGGTCAAATCAAGGATCAAGTCATTGGAAAATTTGCCATGCGATGTACGCGTGTAATCAAAATCAAATTATCACCTGGTAGTGCCAGAAAATTTAATACAAACCTCTTGCACACAATTGCATTTCTAAGCTAAATCTACCAATGATTCCATAGTAAAATCATCATTTCAATACTGAGTAGAGGCCCGAGAGGGGGGGGGTGCAACAATAACAAGCTGCGAAATGTGAAAAGGTTTATGCTAACTAGTGACTAGTAACTAGTAACTAGTGACTAGTGACTAGTGACTAGTAACTAGTGACTAGTGACTAGTGACTAGTAACTAGTGACTAGTAACTAGTAACTCGGCCGCCATTCACACCCTCCCAGGACACCTGCTGGCATGATATGAAGCTTTGAGACTGAACTGCAAGCCCAGGGAGGTTGTCAGTCATCCGGGGCTACAGACTTTTTACAGTATATAGAAAAAAAACTATTTTCATGATAACTAGTGACGTTTGCTAATCACGTCACTGATGTTGGTGCTTGACCACCTTCGATAACACTGATAACGCTTTTAAAACATTCTAACATAAAAATATTTTGGTCACGAGACTCGCACAACATTTAGACCTCTGGAGTAGTTTTTCTTGGCACCAAATTAATGTGCTAAGAGAGCCTGTGCCCTTGGAATGATAACATCTTAGGTATAATCTATGCCCACTGTTCAGATCCAGCAGTCACGCTATAGTGCCAAGAAAACCACAGCCCTAAAATTGCATCATCTACATAGTAAATAAGGCATGGGGTAGTCTACATTCCCAGCTAGTGCCAGAATAAATGCTGGGATTGAAATGGAAACAGGAATAATAAAAGATGTGGAAATGTCCAGCTCCTGGGAGATCGATCAAAGGAAGTGATTAGCCATTTCTTCCTTGTATGCAATGAGTGTAAGAAATTGCAGTCGGTCACAATCCGGCAAAGACCGCAGCAAGCCTGGGCAGGGTTGAGATAGTTGAAGCTGGTCATCCCAGGGCCAGTTTCACTCCACCAGAATTCCTGCTGACTCAGCGTGAAGCATGATCTTCAAGTCCGAATGGACAGTCCTGATTGTGATACAGCGAGAAATGGTAGTAAATGGAGTTCTTTATTTTTTGATGTAGAAGTCCATTCAGACAACAATTAGTCCACACACTTTCAATTCGAGGTGTTAAGGAGGTCCCTGTGAGTCGTCTAACGCCCAATATCACATGGATTCTTCTATTTGCGTGGATCGACGGAATTTCACGTAATACCAAAACCACAATTCTCTCAACTTTGTGGAGTTGTCTTCTTTTTACTCAAGTTAGCTGTGGCTTTGTAGTCTAGGAATCTATTCCTAACAGACTATCATCTAATCGCAGCTCCTGTTGAGTAAGAACTTGGACTCAATGTAAATTATCTTTTTTTGTTCAACTCGGACTCTTGGGAATAAGAATGTTACGGGTCATCAGTATAAATTAACCACTGTGATATTCTGTCCACCAACCCATTGCATCTTATCATGCCGTGATTTCTTTCAGGCGGAGACTATCAGTACATAGGGAAAGGATTTGGAGAATTCCTCTCATTCCTCTACCTGTGGGCATTTGTGTTTGTGGTTCACCCAGGTAACCGTGCTGTCGTTGCCTTGACATTCGCCACATATCTACTGAAACCGTTCTTCGTGACATGCGAACCACCCAAGTATGCTGTGATAATGCTTGCTGCTTTCGTTATATGTAAGTAAATGTCCACCTACATAAGTGAGTTGGTACGCCCCTGCCTTCTTGAAATGTTCTGAATTTGTTGCCAACACTGTTTGTATGTTTGGCAGGGCCCGCAGGGATACTCCGATACAGATGCATGTCTATTGCTGAATCTTTTTCTTACTTGGGTATTATATGAATAAATTAATTTTCAGTGCTCACTACGCTGATAAACTGCATCAGCATGAAGGCTGTAACAAGAGTGCAAGTTATCTTCATGGTCACTAAATGCTTGGCTCTAGCCATGATTGCCATCACAGGGATAGCATATCTTGCTATGGGTAAGTGAACGGTACATAGACATTAACTTCTCATGGGTGGAGTTTAGTGGATAGCATACTAGGCTTAGGCTATTGATATGAATATATGGATCGGAAATCGCTCGTCCCAAGGTCAAGCAAACTCATTCGCTTGTGATGTCACAAAAAGACTCAAACTACGCAGGAATCTCTACAATTGTATCATAAGTTGTCTTACCTTTATGCCAACTCTGCATTATTGTCCATTCAATTTACGGCGTTGCCAATCTATATTTTTTATCTAACTGGCTTAGGGACCTCAGGCCTTTCACTCTCACTCGATTAGGATCGAGATGTTAAATAAAGGACACACACCCTTAGAGTAACCTTCACTATGGTACATGCAGGTGCAAACATCAAGAGTTATCCTCTCTTAAAATTGCAGGATATCCAGGTATTAATGCAATAAGTATTGTCACAATCACTGTCAGAGGGAGCACCCACTTAGACGCCTACAGCATAAAACCGCAATCAAACGATATCATCAAAGCCGAAATTGAAATTATCTCCAATTTTGCAGCTTCCTTATAAAATCTCTTATAGAACTGGTACTGGACAACTGGTACAAATCTCCTGACCACTCCTACAGTAGCTAACTATGTATGTGTTGAACTATTGCTCCAGAGTGAGGCATTGAGTGGGTGATATGAGCACTCACTGCATGATTTTCTTACAGGAAAAACAAGAAACTTCGCCGATCCTTGGGAAGGAACCAGTAAAAATCCGGTAGATTGGGCTAAGGGTATCTACAGCTCTGTATTTACTTACGCTGGATGGTAAGTGCCAATTTGGTTAGATTTTCAAATGTTAGACCCAAAAGCTTTGAGATAAAAGTTAGCTCACAAGTTAAGCTTGATTGCGCTATCAGGAGCACAGGCCTAGATCATGGGCTCCCTGGAGTGAGCGTAAGCTCCTCATAACCAGATTGTGCATTGATTAGAATGCTCGGCTTATCATAATCAGATCCATGGGTTCAAGTTCTGGTCATGTCTGGGGTATATTTCCGTTAAGAGTATGGGCTCCTCACATAATTTCCAGCATCTACTCCTGCACAGCTATCTTCAGACTTAGGATGTCCAATTGCCCGCGTAGACAGCAATGTAACTAAGCTATTATGGAGTTTCAAAATGATCTGGTATAGCATTCCAAATTAAATTTCGATCCAAAAATCAATCCAATCTATCGGGGTTTCCATTTGATTGATCTTTAGAATAGCGAGGTAGGTCAGTATCTACAGCATGTGGCTCATTGATCCTTATAGGTCAGTATCTACAGCATGTGGCTCATTGATCCTTATAGGTCAGTATCTACAGCATGATAGAGACACTGACTTACCTCGCTATTCTAAAGATGCATGCGGCTCATTGATCCTTATAGGTCAGACGTGGATTGGCTGTTTACGCGACTTTCTTTTTACAGGAATTACATCACGGCAGTGGCAGAGGAAGTTAAGGAGCCCAGTAAGACACTCCCCCGTGGTCTCTGGATCTCTGTGCCTATGGTAACACTTCTCTATGTCACTACCAACTTCGCTTTCTTTGTTTTGTTGGATACTGAGCAGATGTTGGAAACCTCTGCTGTCGCCGTGGTAAGTCTGGTTTCAGTGATCTTACACTAGGAGGATATAGATCCAAGGGCAAATAACTCTCATTGCTTAAATACGGGAATTATTTTGTGCAGACGGTGTCTCTTGAAAGGTCGATGTATGGGGATAACTCCTAAATTAAAAATCAGCTGTAAAATTCTTGATTTAACCAAACCCTCTCATCATACTTGAGACCTCATATAGAATTTCTTTCAGAAAAATGGATTCGGTAATGCCAAGCATCCATCGCTCCAGAGCATGCTTCTGATTAGTAGAAGATTTGCTATATAAGATGGACGTGTGAATGAGTACAACACTAAGAAAAGCTTCGGTCATCTTTGCTCATTACATACTCAGATTACGCAGGCCTACTGATAGGCTTGTCAGTCAGTTTCAGTGTAACATTACAATCACTCCGATAGAAAATTTAGTAAACCTACATCAGTCCATACCAGCTGACATGTATAAAATGTTAATAAGATTATCCATGTCAATGTGCTTTTCCAATCGGTTGCTGACAGCTGGATTGGTACAGAGGACTAAATTAGAAACCCGATAGTTATTTCATAACGGCTGATTTTCTCTAGTTTACATTCTGTTATGTCTCTTTATTACTAAAGTATACAGAACTGGCATGCTCCATTGGGTACTATATCATATGGCGCGTCAAAGCCCATGCTTACTAAAGGAACCAGTTTTCTCTTTTATCACATGCAGCCCCGTGGTCACAGTTAGAAACCCGCAGATTTTTTATAGTCGGCATCCACGCAGCTGTAGTTGTTTTGGTTTTTTCTGTATTATGTGACTATTCTATATAGTGCATCTGTGGATCATAGCAAATTAAATCAATGAGATTCAGGCTCTAAAATAAGCTGCTTTCTGTTTTGTAGACATTTGGAAATAAGGTTTATGGAGTTATGTCTTGGGTGATACCTGTCTTAGTGGCATGCTCTACATTCGGAGGACTCAATTCCCTGACGTACACGCCATCCAGGTTTGTGTGAATTTATTACTACTTTTTGTTTTTGTCAGTTTTGAAACCATGTAGTTCTACTTCATTGAGGTTCTCGAAAAAGACTAACTCAATTAATAATTGAACAAAAGGTGTTGAAACACTTCAGAATCATGGTAGAATCCCGGATGGTTAACCTAATAATTGGTGCAAGAAAGGGTAAATCCTATAAAATTGCCATAGGTAAGTGGATGACACAATGATTTAACCATGGCAGCACAGTATATGATCAGGGGTATGCAGAAATTGACCAACTAAGTGTTAGACTAGGGGTTTACTAGGGTGCACTTGTGGCTTACACCTAATAGACATGCACTATTTGCATACCTACACGCATATCACATCAGTAGACTGGAGTTTCACTCAGCGCTTTTTATTTTATCAGCCACTCTGTCAGCACTAGACATGTCTGCAAGGTATCGTTGTTTATAGTTCTTATGCTACTGGCAATAACAATGTGGTTAGAGTTTTTTCTAGTTGAGTGCTTGTCTATGTTGCAGGTTGTTCTTTGTTGGAGCAAGAAATAACCATATGCCACAGTTCCTGCACACAGTTAATGTTAAATTCCTCACACCGATTCCATGCCTCATAGTTCAGGTATGTTATAAAGGGTGAAGCAGTGGTTTAGTGCAGGTATACCCAACCTTGTTCGGAAACTGAGCCAAGCGTTTGGGAGCCAGCATTATAATGAAGAGTTTTCTTTCCTTACCAATAGGGAGACGCATTTGATTCCAAAGGAAAATTCTTGGGTTTTTCACCAGTCTGTGTCTGGAGAAAGTTAGAGGGGAGAGGGCTGAGCACACTGAGAGCAATTTTCAGCCACAGGTTGGGCCCATGCAAAGGCTATACTTGCTCAACCCCCAGTTCAGGTGCCCATTGCCCTTCTACGCATAGAGTTAACCTGTCCACACCACTGGAAGCAAGCTACTGGCTTAGTGATGATATACGTGTAAAAACGTGATCTTACTTTATCATTCAATTCATCCCATGTTTAAAGCAGGCCTATTTAACAAAATCCTTCAACTGGGTTATTAGCTCAACAATCACTAGTCATTATACCACTGTGCTCCCTAAGGTCTATGCGCTCCATTAAGGCAAAAAGGGCATTCCTGTAGCCAATTGCTGTGTGGGAAGTAGCCGTTAGAGAGCTGAATTGTACTGGTAATAGTTTAGCTGAGGTAGGTTTGCCATTCCTCTTCCTCACAGCCTCATCCTCTCAAGTCTGGTGTCTGAAGTTGAGTACTCATTTATGCTGGGTTGACAAAGAAAGGTTTCGAAAAGTCCTGCACGAGCTGTCTTGAAACTGGGAACTTCAGCGCCAGGGACAATCACTCTAATCAGTCAGTCATGGCGCTGGAGTATAACACCAGTACAAGCCAATCATAGTGGACCACCGGGAGATTTTGATATGGTGTCAAAGCTCTCCTTTTACTATTGGTGAACGTATTTTATTATGGAATTATGCATTGAGTCCTTTCTTTGCTATTTAGATATGTCCATTGAGTTTCCTATACATCTCTTTTGTAGGCTATTATAACTCTAGTAGTTTTATTCTCCGGTGAAGTCTTTGTATTAATCACTTGTATATCCTTCGTCGAGACCAGCTTTATAGGACTGTCCATTGCCTCTTTATTATACATGAGAAGAAAACACCCCGAATGGAAACGACCAATCAGAGTAAGTCAAGAGAGTATGTACAACTTCTGATCCACGATCAAGAATAGTTAACCAGATAACCTGGCTTCTTGGCATGTGGTGGTTGGCTCGCCACACCGCCTGCCACAGGCCGAAGAACCAGGTCCCCTCGTTCGGGCTGGTCGCACAACTCAGTAGCTATACTTCCTAGCTTCTATTGCTCCGGAACGAGCCGGAACGAGCCGGAACGAGCCGGAGACTCACTAAAAGTAGTTAATCACCTTTTCATGAAAATTTTACAGATTAACACTCCATGTTTCCCTGGCACTGTATTTCTTATCAAAAGAACAACTTGGGAAACGAGTGTTCTGTTGTACAGCTTGGATAATTCTGACCCATACCGTATATATATATATATATTTCTACATATACTAGGCTCTGTTTCTCCCTTCTGCATCTGATTGACTGTACTACTATTTCTGATTTCCTTGAGAGACCTATGATCTCAAGTTATCCATTTAAAATAATTATCAGACAAAAAAATATACAAATAGTT
>Ga0224501_10004009_pt1 | contig 11621 bp, 5 predicted proteins | sample SF_Oct11_sed_USG_4_FD_169105 | JGI IMG/M metagenome (GOLD analysis project Ga0224501, IMG submission 169105) | Sediment microbial communities from San Francisco Bay, California, United States - SF_Oct11_sed_USGS_8_1 | ecosystem: Environmental > Aquatic > Marine > Sediment | place: USA...
TTTGCCAAAAGGAAAAGGGAAGAAGTGGAAACAGGCAATGTTAAGGCGCTCCAAAACGTAGTGGAGCTGGCAGTGAGAAGTAAGTGCTATTATTTCCATCACGTCAGCACCGCTTATGTTGCGGGGAAGAAAACGGGAAGGTGCGAGGAAGAGTTGGTAGAAACAGAGCAGTTTACCAATATTTACGAGGAGACGAAGTATCGGGCGGAGAGATATGTTTCGAAGATATGCCGGGAGGAAGGGATAAGACTAAATATATACCGCCCCTCCATTGTTTATGGCCACTCAAGAAATGGAAAGTCCATCAGGTTTAACGCACTTTACTATCCGGTGAAAGCGCTCCTTTTCTTAAGAGGGATCTATGAGCGAGACATACAGGAAAGGGGTGGGAAACAAGCCGATAAAATGGGTGTTAGGGCAGGAGATGGCAATTCAATGTATTTACCCATTAGAGTTGAAAAAAAGGAGAGTGGTCGAGTAAACCTCATCCCTGTTGACTATTTCGTGGAATCTTTTGTGGCAATAATGGATGGGTGCTTGGACGGCGGCGTTTTCCACATTGTATCACGTGAGCCCAAGAAACTTGATGATCTTATCGAATATACAAAAAGGCTCTTCAACATAAGCGGCATAACGGCAGCATACGAAGAGGATTTTGACAAAGTCCCAAAAAATGCTCTCGAAATCCTTTTTGACAGCTACCTCGACACATACCATCCTTACCTTCGAGACACCCGAATCTTCATCAACGAAAAGGCAGAGTCAATACTTCATAAGAAAAATATCAGCTGTCCCGACCTCAATTTCACCGTATTTGCCAAATGTATGGGGTATGCAGTAGAAGTCGAGTGGGGAAAGAAATTATTTAAAAGACCTACACAAAGCAATATGAATGGTTAGCAAACGTTTTAGGTGAATTGGAGAGAAATGAAATTGCAGGAACATATAAGGAGTCCCATTTTCCGTGACGGTAGCGATAGAAAGCGAAAAACCTTCTAACATACACAGAAGAAATAGAGCGGATAGCCTCTCTCCGCAGTGACAGGTCATCGTACGCCACTTATATAGAAAAAAGGTACACCGTTGAGCTGACCAGCGAAGTTATTTACCAGATTGTCGATCCCGCTAGTAAAGTGACCGTCTCATTAATTTTGTATCCCAGGCAAAATAATTAATCACCAATCAGTATAGTATCTCCAAGAATCCACGGCGGTTCTAATACATCAGCTCACTCTTTGGCTCAATTCACGGTTGAGGCCCCTCTTTCTTTACCGGGCAAACATGAAGAATTTCAGGACTTCCATGAGGTTCTCATGTCCATTTTCTTAAAAAAACTCTTCACTATCTCAAGCAGACTGTCTGGAGAGTGGAAAAGCACCCCAATCATAAACAAGCCTTTTGAAGGATTTTGAGTCCTGGGCATGGGAAAAATTAGGGAATCTTAAATTTCCCAACATGACCATTCAGCCTGGATCATTCGTAGCGCAGCGAATCCACCGGATTGGCCACCGCGGCTTTGACAGACTGGAAACTGACCGTGAAAAGAGCGATCATGGCCGCAATCAATGTGGCTGCTGCAAAGAACCAGATCCGGATATCTGCCCGATAAGCAAAATCCTGCATCCATCGGTTCATGATGATATAGGCGGCCGGACAGGCGATCAGGCTGGAAAGAATAAGCCACTTGAAAAATCCCCTGATCTGTAAAACCACTACTCCCGGGATGGAAGCCCCCAGAATCCTCCGGATTCCGATCTCTTTTGTTTTTTGCTCAGCCGTGAAAGAGGCCAGGCCGAAGAGCCCCAGACAGGCAATGAATATGGCTATCATCGAAAAGGTGATGAAGCTCTGTCCCAGCTTTTGCTCGGACCGGTACATCCTGTCGATTCTCTCGTCGAGAAAGGTGAAAATGAAGGGATAGTCCGTAAATTTTTTATAGATGGCTTCGATGCGCTTAAGTGATCCCGCTACATCCTCCGAGCCTATTCTTAAAGAAAAATAATTGACTGTCGCATACTTGTTCAGATAATCCTCATCCCCTTTATAGATGAGAGAGAGGACCACAGGTTTGACCTCTTGCTTCAGGGAGGCAAAGTGAAAGTCTTTCGCCACGCCGATAATGGTTCCTTCTCCTTTCCAGTCCTTGAATCTTTTTCCGACAGGATTTTCCATGCCCATGGCTTTGACCGCGGTTTCATTCACGATATAGGCCTTCTCATCCGTAAGGTGCAGTTTTGAGAAGTTTCGACCGTCCGCAAGCTCGATGCCGTAAAAATCCAGAAAGTTGTATCCCACAAACGCATTGTAAAAACTGGGATAGGTGACATCCGGCTCTTTCCCCTCCCACTCGCAGCCGCCGCCTCCAACAATCGCGTAAGGGAGATCGTCGGATACCGTGACATCCAGTATTTTTGAATGCTGTTTGAAGGCCTCCAAAAGAGGCTCATAATTCTGCCTGAGTCGCTGGTCCTGCATGCGGACAGCCACGATATGGTCCTTCCTGAATCCCAGGTCTTTTTTCTTTATATAATTAAGCTGGCTGTAGATGATAAAGGTGCAGATGATGAGGCTGATGGAGATGGTGAATTGAAAGACAACCAGAAAATTTCGGATCCGGTAAGGCTTCCTGGAATCGGACTGGATAACTCTTTTTAATACATCAGCCGGCCTGAATCCCGATAGGAAAAGGGCGGGATAGGATCCGGCCGCAAGTCCAACGATCATGGTTATGCCTAAGATCAAAATAATAATGACGGGGTCTTTGAAAAACAGCGATAAATGAAAATCCCTGTCCATAAACCGGCTGAATGCGGAAAGGAAAAGCCTCACAAGAAGAAGGGAAGCTCCGAGGGCTATGAGAGCGAGAAACAGGGATTCCCCGATAAACTGGTGGATGAGATGTTGTCGGCTGGCCCCCACCACCTTCCGAATTCCCACTTCTTTGCAGCGCAGGGCTGAGCGGGCCGTGGACAAATTCATGTAATTGAAACAGGCGATGAGAAGGATAAAAAAGGCGATGGCCGACATCAGATAGATGATCCGGATGTCGCTGTTTGCTTCCAGGTCCAGGTTGATGTTGCTGTGAAGGTGGATCCGGGTGACCGGATCAAGAAAAAATCTGTTTGCATATCTTTCCTTGTGACTTTTGATGATATCGGACATCCGGGCCTGGACCTTTTGTGGATCGGCATCTTTGGTGAGCTGCAGGTAAGTGATATAGTTATTAGAGCCCCAGGTGTTAACCCATCCTTCTTTTCCTTCAGGAAAGGAATAGATGGTGCTGAACGATATCAGGAAATCAAAGTGAACATGGGAGTTGGCCGGGACATTTTCGAGGACTCCTGTGATTTTATAATCGTAGGTCTTATCCGCATTGAGCACCTTTCCCACCGGATCTTCACTTCCGAAGTACTTTTCCGCCGTTTCCCGGGTGATAAGAATGGAGAAAGGATCGTTCAAGGCTGTTTTTGGATCGCCCGCCACAAGAGGAAAAGAAAAGATCTCCAGAAACTCTGGATCGACCAAATAAATGTCTGATTCGAAATCATTCACCTTTCCGGAGCTGAAAAGTCCGCGCAGGTTGATAATGGATTTCCAGAGACACAACCGGGCAGCATTTTCTACCTCAGGACATTCCTCAAGAAGCGTGGATTTGAGAAGTCCCGGTGTGGCATTCCACCAGGGGGAGCCTGACCTGGCTTCTTCGGCTTTCTGAATCACTCGGTAGATGGAGTCCGCATTCTCATGGAACCGGTCATAGCTGAACTCATACCGGATGTAGATCGTGATCAAAAGGACAATAGTGAAACCGAGAACCAGGCCGGCGACATTGATGAAGGAATATCCTTTGTGCCTTCTTATATTTCTTAAGGTGATCTTCATATAATTTTTAAACATGATCGTTCTCCAAAGTAATGATTTTAAAACAAACGTCATCATAATGAGGAGGAGTTTACAGAGCCAGATTATCCCGGAGAGAAATGGGCCTTTCCTTTTTGTATTGCAGGCATAGCTGTCCTCCATATCTTCCATGATGGTCTCCCGCATATGTTCATCGGCTATGATACCGAGGAAGAAGTGGGTAAGTTTGGATAATCCGGATCTCGGGTTATTCATTTGCCGTATTCTTTTTTCAAATCGGGTATGCCATGCCACAGCAGCCTGTTGACTTCCTGAGCGGAGATCAATCTGTCCAGTCCGGAGGGAGTGAGCCGGTAATAGATCCTGGGCCGCCCGCTTTTTTCCGGGGATTTCTCGGCTTTTATGGACTCGACAAACCGCTTGTCCTTCAGGCGGCTCAAGGGGGCATAGACCGCCTCGGAGAGCCAGGTTACGCCAGTATCCTTCTCCACCTGACGACGGATGGCGATCCCATAGGCCTCATCCTTTAATTTCCAGATGGCCAAAAGAAGAATTTCTTCGATCCTGGATAGAAATGCCATTTTTCATCCACCTCTAATAAATATTATTTAAATAGTTTTAATAAAACTATTCATATAGTATTAGACTTTCGAAGTCATAAAAAGGTTTACTGGAAATGATAGAATTCTTGGTTTTTTTGTCTGTGGGCGATGATTTTTCATTATTTATCCAGCTCTAAGTCGGAAATGAACCTGATTTGAGCGGAAGACCATCTGGGTCTTGATGGAAATGGCCTTTGCGTCAGTAATATGCTCTGCCTGAGAAGCCTGGCCGAAACGCCGGGATTGAAAATGGCCTCATGGATGGGGGAAATGAATGAGGAAGTATAAGGCATGACTCTGAAAGAGGTTTCGGTTGATATATTTTCACTATTTTTACAAAGTCTCTTTTGTAATCAGTGTCAAAGGTATAACCTATCTTTATTTCTCTCTCAAGGTGGAATCCATCACTTATAATGAGGACAGACTTTATTCCATCAAACTGCCTGATATGATTAACGGCGGCTAAGAAAGAGCTAAAGGAGTCAGCCAGCCTTATTCTCCTCATAAACCTTTCTTCTTCCCTGAGACATCGTATGATATATTCAGCATTCAGCAAGAACCGATCTTCTATGGCGAGTTGGGCTTCTATTTCCAGGTCTTCTATTTCGCGTTTTCTTATATCCTCCTCAATGTCTTTCCATAAATCGAATCCTAATTCCGAAATCTTGCTGGTGAGCAAGTCTGGATCAGACGTGAAAGGCTGGATGATTCTCATCCCGAGCTCTCTATTGAGCTCCATTATCATGGTCTCCTCTACCTTGTCTGAAAGAGCCCTGAACATTTCCTCAACCTGCGGCCATTGGCGGTTCAAATAAACCCTGTTGGTGTTGATATTATCAAAAAGAACGACCAACTTCATTTTCTGAGGATGCAGAGCTTTTTTCTTTTCGATGACCTTTTCTTTGAATTCTTCTTTTATGATTTCTTTATTGGGACTCACGATATCAAAATAATAAATTTCGACCTTCTTCCCATCCTCGTATATCTCGAAATCATCCTCGGTGAGATTATCGATAAAATTCCCCTCTTTATCCGTAACAAAAACCTCCACCACAACCAACTCGACCAGGACTTCATGCTCCAGAGGCTTCCTTGCTTTCTCTTGCTTCTGAAATCCGCGAAGCAAACAAAAAAGGAGGAAAAGAGCCAGAAAAGAAATAATGGTATTTTTTTCATGTATTCCTCTTAATAACGGAGCTTCTTCAATTTCACTTCTTTACACAGCACATGGCCTTCTTAAGATAAGGGAATATCGATTTTTAGAATGTAATCGCCGAAAATCACGCCGCTGAGGTTGAGATCAAAGAGGGCGCTCCAGATGTTTGATTTCTCGTTCCAGGATTCTGCAACCATCTCTCCATGTACCTCCTGGGTCAGCCTTTCTTCTCCTGAAACCTCAAATTTAGGATGAAGCTCAGCCTTTCCTTCGGGAACATAAACCTGGAGAAAAATGGAAGCATTCTGCATCCGTTGGAACCGGTTGGTCACTGCCGGATAGAATTTTATCTGGCCGTACTCCAGGCTTCCGTCATTCTTTGAGATAGAAAAAAGTTCTTTTCCTTTCTCTGGATTGGGAATTGTAAACCCTAAAACACAATTGATGATGTTCCCTTTTTCCCTATGCTTAAGATCTGGTAGAACAAAAGTGGATTCCCATGTTCCTATTTCATTCGTCTGAGGATCAAAGAGACCAAAAACAGCCTGGTAGTCCCTCTGATTAAAATCAAGCTCCGGACCCCTGTAATGAAAGCAGAGGTAGTCCGTTGTCTTTATAGCCTCCATGAAAGAAGAACTTATGTTCAGGGGAATAGTGATCTGTCCCCCAAAAGTATTCTCTCCCCTTTTTTTATCCTTGATCCACACATGAAGGTCAAGCTTCTTTGGCCCGTATTCCATTCCTCTTTCTCTAAATAATTCTTTCACCGGAAGTGCTACATTCATCCATGGCTCGTATTTATCTGAACTATTATGAAAAAGAACAAACTCGCCTTCGAAAGGAAGCTTTTTATATAAGGAAGGATTATAAAAAGCGGATACAAGGAGAATTCTCTCTTCTTCGCCCTCAGAATAATCCGTGTAGCCTTTTCTGAAACTCACATCGACTCCGCTGCGCTTAACTTTAACTCGTATCTTATGGTATTCATTATCCGGTTCCTTTCTCCGGGGATAGAAACTCAGTTGATAGTAATAATTTAGATCTGTACGCATGACCTGGCGAAACCTGTCATATTTCTTGGCACCCTTTAAGGAAACGGCAGCTGTATCTTCGGATATCCAGCTCAAATTCTGGACCCGTCTTATCTTCTCCTTTCCCCAGAAGCCAAGACTATCCATTGATTCCCGTGGTCCATACTCGGCAGAAGCCGTGAAAAAATATCGCGCGAACGTATCAGGATCTAAGGAATAAATGGAGATATTTTGTGCATTCGAAAAACGAATCAATTCCCTTATGACTTCATCTCCGTTCATGTTCTCTTTTTTTCCAAGGATGTTGAAGGGGTCGAAAATCTTCACATTCCCCGCTTTAATTCTTCTGTCTTCAGAGGACAGGTCTGGAAAGCCATCGCTGATGAGAAGAATGGACTTTCTTCCTGGCAGATCTTTTATCATGTTGGCAACAGAAAATATCCCTCCCAGTGCTTTCTCGAATCTTCGCTTTTCAATGTAGAGATATTCCTGCTCCAAAACAGGCTGAAGTCTCTCTGTATATCTCTCGACTTGTGCCATCGGGCCCACGTCTTCAATCCCCACCTCCTGCCACATCCTTAAGGCATCCGCGGAATCATCAAACCAGATATTTCCGGAGGCTTTTATGAGAGCTTTTCGTAAGAGTTCTTCTTCGGTAGTAAAATTCTGTAGAATTTCTATTCCCTTCTGTTCGCTCAACTGAATAACCATGACTTCATTTCCCTCCTCTGCTAAAACGACAAGCTCATCTACAATCTTTCTCGCTCCCTCTTTGAGGTTTCTCTGCCAGGAGCTGACACCATCAAACACCACAACAAGCTGCTTTTTGGGGATGTCTCGAACGACTTCCTCCTCAGGCTCTTCCTCTAAAACCACCTCTTTTTTTCCTTCAAAGCTTACAAGCTCAAAGGAATTTATGGGGACTTCCCTTTCGTCTTCATACAGTTCAAAATCTTCTTGTGCTAAATCTGTGACAAACTCTCCGTCCTTGGTCACGATGACATCGACTAAAACCAGGCGGACCTCTACCTCATGCTTCTCTGGAGGAAGTTTCTGTTGCTTCTGAGACCCGGAGAGGGCGCAAAAAAGAAATATCAGCGCTATAAGAAATGAATAAACCTGCTTTCTCATTTCCCCCCTTTACTGTTTTTTCTTTATTCCTTCTACCTTCTTTTTTATCTCAGGCTGGTCGGGATTGATCTCAAGGGATTTCTCCCAGGCTCTTAAAGCTTCCTTATGGTTTTGCAGCTGAAAATAGCACTCGCCAATCGAATTCAATGCCGCAAAACTCACTCCCTGGTGGGAAATATACTTCAGGTAAAAAGAGATGGCCTCCTCATACTCTCCCAATCCCTGATGGGCTCTTCCTAATATATAGTAAAGATTGTCATCTGAGAGTTGCTTCTCTACGAACGGCATTAACATTCTTTTTACATCCTCGTTGGCTCCTCTGGTTAAAAGCGCTCCGGCATAAACTATAGCAAAATCTTCTCTCTCTGGGTCCATCTCATAAGCTTTCCCCAGCTCGTCCTCAGCCTTCTCCATCTCCCCCTTATTCAGTAATTGCACTCCTCTTGTGAAAGAATAAACGGGATCTCCAGAGCCAGGATACCTCTTGAACTGAATCCAGGGCCTTGTATAAATCTCCGAAGCTACAGTAAAACTTTCTTCCCTAAAAAGCACCTCTTGTTCATCCTTATTCAGCACTGAAACACTTATTAAGTATCTTGAGGGAGGAAAATCAAGAAGAGGGAACTCTTCAAAGAAATTCATTCCAATCCCATACTCTTTGATCTCCCTCTTTTTTACATGTTGTTCCTTCCCACCTTTAAAGAAAGTGTATTTCACCCATCCTCCCTCTCTCAGCTCCTCAGACAATCCGTAGAGCTGGAAGAAAAGATAGAGTGTATCTTGAGGAGTAAATTCTTTCCTCAAACAGGGATAAAGCCTTGTCTCCCCCACTTTGAATGAACTCTTCAAGGATTCCTTATCCTTTTTTCCTCCAAAGGCAAATACTAAATCACCCATCCAGAATGCTTCTCGACTTTCTGGAATGATGATCTCCCTCTCTAAGGAGGTAAACTCTTTGGAAACTGTATTCTGAAGAAGAAGGTTGAACTTGTAATTTCCCGGAACCAGAGGAAAAGAGTCCTGAATGGCCATCGGGATAAGTTTCACCTGCTTTATCTGCTCTTTTGAAAACTCAAGAGGATATTCTTTCTCGTATTGAAAGACTGTCTTTCCCTTTGAGTCTGTGACTCTTCCCGTGATTTTAATATTGGAGTAGTATTTATCTTCATAAGCATTAACAGAAAGATTTTGAGGTTCAATGGAATAATGAACAAAAAAGAGGCCAGGCTCGTCCTGGATAATCTTCACAACAGATGTATTCCCGATGTAATAGACGGAGTGGCTGACCTCAACCACGCCTTTATGCTCGAGAAATTCATAGGTATATTCATCATCGACACTTCTCTGGGGATAGCTGTTAACTTCGCCCAATAGTCTATCGGATTCAACAGGAGGATGACTTCCTGGAATAAGGGATAAAGTTGCATCCGCTAGCTCGGCCGAGACCCTCTCTTTAAGAATTTCATAGGCTACACCTCCTCCAGCTGTTCGTCCTCTCATTCTTTGGGAATCTGCAAATGACCTTTCTGGGGGTGAAAGCTCATGAGACGTTGCGGGCAATAACTTATGCGTTCCGTCTCTGAGGGGGCTATAAAGCTCAAAATCACCGGCTCCCCATCTTTTAAAGAAGACAAGGTAAAAAAATGGCGGCAGGCCTTGAGATACATTTCCCTGATAAAACCACATCTCTGTAGGATAAATATAATGGCTGTTGGGAAATCTGTCGCGAGATATCGGTTCTCCCAGAATGATATAGACCCGACCTCGTTCTGTTTTCCAGCCTGGCTTGGGAGTCCCTCTACTAAAAAATCTATTGGCGTATTCGATTCTCCGATAATGCTCATCTCTAAACTCATTCTGAGGAGTGCCGGGAGTCGGGTCTCTCTGCCGCCAGAATTCCTCCATAAATAAGTCCCTCTGTTTATCCGTTTCAAGCTGTTTGAATACCTTCTCCTCTTTCGAAGTAATAATATACACCACCTCTTCTTCAAGCCATTTTTTGTATCTCTGAGGAAGGTTGGGGTTTTTCTCAGCATAAAGAAATGCAGATAAAATTAAGGGAGAAATCAGGATAAAAGGAATGATATTTTTTCTCACCTTGAACTCCCCAAATTGCTTTTAACCTATCTTACTCTTTTTTTTACTATATCACTAACTCATAAAAGGTAGTATTTATTCATTTTTTAAAGAGCAAATAACATGCCAACATGGAATAAGGGCATTATTGAAACAGTTAGTTTTTCCTTTGTCCTAAATACATGACAGATGATACCTTTTACAACACCAAGAGCATCTGATCCTGACCTGATGATTTTTGGCCTAGCTTATCTAAAGTCCATTCACTGTCGGGTTACAGAAGGAGGCACAGACCGGATGGTTCCTTCCGTCGTTTGGTTCGGAGGTTCAGGCTGATTTGTGCCTCTTTTTGAGTCGTTGAGCTTTCCGTTTTGGATTTGATAGTCTTATTCCAGCACGTCAGGGGGAGGGAAATCAGGAGAAACGGCGAGGGATTTGTGGCTAGGTCAAAAACGAATTTCTTGTATATAAACTTGCTTTCTCATTTCTCCCCTTTACTGTTTTTTCTTTATTCCTTCTACCTTCTTTTTTATCTCAGGCTGGTCAGGATTGATCTCAAGAGATTTCTCCCAGGCTCTCAGAGCTTCCCTATGGTTTTCTGCTTGAAAATAGCACTCGCCAATCGAATTCAAAACCACAAAACCCGCTCCCTGGTGGGAAATAAACTTCTGGTAAAAAGATATAGCCTCCTCATACTCTTCCAATCCCTGATGGGCTCTTCCTAATATATAGTAAAGATTGTCATCTGAGACTTGCTTCTCTACGAACGGCATTAACATTCTTTTTACATCCTCATTGGCTCCTCTGTTTAAAAGCGTCCCGGCATAGGCTATGGCAAAATCTTCCCTCTCTGGGTCCATCTCATAAGCTTTCCTCAGCTCTTCCTCTGCTTTCTCCATCTCCCCCTTATTAAGCAATTGCATTCCCCTTGTGAAAGAATAAACGGGATCTCCAGAGCCAGGATACCTCTTGAACTGAATCCAGGGCCTGGCATGAATTTTGGATAAGACAGAAAACCTCTCCTCCCTAAAAAGCGCTTCTCTCCCATCCCTATCCAGCACGGATACCCTTATGATGTAACTCGAGGGAGGAAAATCCTGGAGAGGGAATTCTTCAAGAAAATTCATCGCATCCATATATTCTACAACCTTCCTTTTCCTTTCATATTGTTGCTTTTCTCCTATTAAGAAAGTGTATTTAATCCATCCCTCCTCTTTTAGCTCCTCAGACAATCCGTAGAGCTGGAAGAAAAGATAGAGTGTATCTTGAGGAGTAAATTCTTTCCTCAAACAGGGATAAAGCCTTGTCTCCTCCACTTTGAATGAGCTCTTCAAGGATTCCTTATCCTTTTCTTCTCCAAAGGCAAATACTAAATCACCCATCCAGAATGCTTCTCGACTCTCTGGAATGATGATCTCCCTCTCTAAGGAGGTAAACTCCTTGGAAACTGTGTTCTGAAGAAGAAGGTTGAACTTGTAATTTCCCGGAACCAGAGGAAAGGAATCCTGAATGGCCATGGGAATCATTTTCACTTGCTTTATCTGCTCTTTGCTAAAATCAATAGGATATTCTCTATTGTATTGAAAGACTGTCTTTCCATCTAAATCCGTTACTCTTCCTGAGATTAGGAAATTTGAGTAGTATTTGTCTTTATATCCCATTACAGAGAGATTCTGGGGTTGAATTGAATAATGGACGAAGAAGAGACCATGTTCATCTTGAAAAGTCTTCACTACGGATGTATTCCCTATGTAATGAACAGAA
>Ga0224501_10004010_pt1 | contig 11619 bp, 9 predicted proteins | sample SF_Oct11_sed_USG_4_FD_169105 | JGI IMG/M metagenome (GOLD analysis project Ga0224501, IMG submission 169105) | Sediment microbial communities from San Francisco Bay, California, United States - SF_Oct11_sed_USGS_8_1 | ecosystem: Environmental > Aquatic > Marine > Sediment | place: USA...
AAAGGCCACCGGGGTACGTCACTCGATAAACCACCCCAACCTTATTATGGGGCATGTGCTGATTTTTATAGGCATGATATAGGAGCCTGGCAGTGCTTGGGCTATAATCAAGTTGGATTTGGGCTCTCAGAGAAGTATCTTGTGGACATTCTCCGTAAGTTTTTTTTGTCTTTTCGACATGTATCCATCCTATCTGTTTGATCTGCTTAGCCTAACATGGCAGAAAATGCATAGAATTTTCTGTGGTGTGTTTCGACCACCATTTTATGATCTCTGTTGCTTATTGAAGACTAGAAGCAATCCGTATTTGGTATCTTTCACAGATAAACCAGCCTGCATGGATGGACAAAGAGTGAAATACGCAGCCTCTATAGGCAGTTCAGTGACACTAACCTGTAACGTGGCTGCGAACCCTAATAATGTTACCATGCACTGGAAAAAATATGGAACATTTGTCAAATCTAACGCTGTCGGAGTGACAGCAAGGGATAATAAATACTTGGCTTATTCACAATATACCATTATACCACGGTTAGTAAAGGAAATCCCTCCCCATGTAAGTTTGTAGTTTGTCCATCGGGTATCCACTCTAAGGGGCAAACTATCGACCGATCGTCCTGAAAACATTCCAAAGGCTAAGTGATGATATTTATGTAAAACAAGATTATCTAATCTTATCTTACCTATTCCCCCGAAAATTTGCAATTCCTCTATATAGTTAAATCAAACGGACTGAATAGCTCAAGGGTTAGAGTATCTGGCCATGATATAGTTAGATCCTGCATGGGATCAAGTCCTGATTAAATCCTATTCCCAGCTCCAACCGCTCCTCAACACGCTGCAGGCTTACAAGGATGGCATAGAACAACGTAAATGTGAAATGAAAAGGTTTACATAATTCACAATACAATTTATATTGTTCCAGGGATGAAAGTGACTATGGGGTGTATGACTGCTACGCTGAAAATGTCTATGGAATGATTGCCGCACCTTGCAGCATTGAGTTGCAACTACCAGGTAACTGGACATAGAAGTCTTTAACTCATAGTTGAGTTTACGCCTCTCTCTTTCCTGAGCTGGTTCCTTCGATCTTGTAGACTAGATAAGATATGCTCTTCTCAGGGAAGATAACCAGCCTAGCTGCTAGTTGGCTACATTTGAGTGGATTTACCTTCCAGGCCCTGCAGATGCTCCTAGAGACTGTACCACCTTCAATGCAACAGCCACAGCTTTGAGTATAGACTGTGAAGCCACATTTGATGGCGGTTCGCTGGCTTGGTACGCATTGATGGTACTGCACGATAAAGGCTATGTAGTGAAACATAATCAGAGCGTACCGACTTTCCTTGTGACCGGTTTACAACCATCTAAGAATCACACATTTAGAGTGTGTGCATCTAACTCAGAGTACTGGATGAACCAAGACTGCACCCAACCATTCTTCGGACACACGGCCAGAGAATATGGTAAAAAAAGAATAATTAGAATGTTCCTTTACTTGTTGTATGCAATTTTCATGGCTTTGAAGGCATAAATGCCTGTATAAAAAGCTCGATCATATGACAAAGATAAAAAGTGAGGTGACTAAAAGTATCTAGCAAAATGATTGAAAAAGATCTTTGACTTGATATTTGCTATGAAAGCATCATGTAGCAGTGAACTATGCTGACTGCTGGAGGATTGTCTCTGTGGCATGCAAGCATGTAATCGGTGCCTTGGTTTCTGCGTCTTGGTGAAAAAATTATACAAAGGATGTGCATAAAATAGGTCAAAACAAGAACTCTGAGGGTTTCCGATCATTTAGAATACCCGGTAACCTCTTGGATGGCATCACTAAGCCATTAGCTGGTTTTCCTGGTTATTTTTCGCCTTTTCCGTTGCAGTGTTTGTGAATTCAGATGGAGCGGGGTCAAATCCCACTCTGAGTTCGACTGCGATCAGCACGACTAATCTCTACATAATAATAGCAGTGGCGTGTGTAGCCATCATTCTGATAGTAGCTGCTGTTGGAGCCGTGTGCTATATCAAAGCGGGGAGGCATAAAGCCTCCATACAGTCAAAAAATGATGTGAGTAAGTATTACAAGATTGTCTAAGGTAACAACACATGCTGGTTTGAATGCATTTTCGCACACACAATTCGTATTAAGCATAAGAAAAAGAAATTGGTAGAAATATGAAAACTGTGCCTTTGAGTGATCATCAGACTGAAACTGTGTGAAAGCTTTTATGCTACCCAGTGAGGGTTAATTGGTCGCTTTATGACTTCATAAACTACAAAAGTGACTATGTACCTAGATTTGCAGGCACTTTTCTATCTACCGGATAACGTCTTTATTTTCGTTGGATTTGGTGTTGTTAAGGAGAAGCGGTGGGTAGCACATTTGGCTTTTGACCAGGTGACCCTGGTTCGATTTCAAGTTTAGGCATCATTTGGTGATTTTTTCCTCACTGGATTCGGATCGCAGCGCTAAATAAATGAGGCCCACCCGTAGAGAACAAACTCTATGGGGTAAACGATGACCATCCTGAAAACAAGCCATTGGTTTATAGTGATGTCATCCATATAAAATAAGATGATGTTATCTTATCTTTACCATAATGTATGCCCATATCCATTACACGCATCTTTATAATAGAGTATAGTTACCTCATTTGCAGTGTTAGTGAATGACTCACGAACTGAACGCCCTCACAGAAGGAGAACCTTCACTACTGACACATATAGCTATGATAACAATGCTAGCAGCTTATACGGTCCAACACCCAGTGATATACCAAGAGAACTCAGCTCAGCGGGCAGTTCCCAGAGGCAATATGTCTCCTCTGTGTCTATCTCACCGAACGGTAGCATCAGGTACGATGACGGGCCGGTACTCAGGACACTGACTCTTCCTGCGCAACGTACGGAGCGTCCATTAACCATGCCTGCTCATCTCACTCTCCCGCCGCATGGATTGGACTCACCCTCTCGACCGAGACGGTATAGTCTGACAACATTCGAGGTGAATCAACATCTAAGTCTCATGGAGGAAGTGAAAAAGACTATAAGAAATGGAACATTGCGTATGCTAGACGATGATAGGAATGTCGATCCGGACCAACTGCCCATGACCCTGCTATAGAGGGCCGAACAATTTCCCATGACCCTGCTAAAAAAAACTCACTAGCTGCCGAATCCCCAGCTATAGAAGACTGACCAACTGACCGTGAGCCTGCTTTAGCTGTATATTGTCTGTCTTATACCCTCTATTACCTCCATGGCTTTTTATACGGGATCACTGCACATAAACATAATACATCACAGTATCTATTAATTAAAGCGCACTATAGAAAATATTTCATGACAAACCTCATTTGTCCTGTAAAATTAGATATAACAGACAATGCTATGCAGCCAAAATTGATGTTTCGGAATAACTAGCAGCAGGTAGAAATAACAAGCATTCTGGTTTTTGCTCATAAAGTCACTGGCTATTTCTGATATGGAGAGTTGGCAATTTGAACACACTTGAACAAAGATAATGTAGTTCTTCCACCCATATTTATTTGATATTATTGCTATGCTCACAGGCTTGATCACTATTAGGAGCACAGATTCTATATAGGAGTGGTTAGACCCTTGATAGGGCGGGCCTAGTGATACAGGATCTACGCTAAATGGTTTCACTGGGGTCAAATGCTTGCGTGAACTCGGGTCCAAACATTAACATGATAGCAGAAAAGAAATCTTATCAACTACATGTATTTCAAATATTGTGGTTTGATACAGTCCTGTTGATAAAGGGTGTCTTTATGTACAAATATTGAACTGAATTATGAGTTGTTGGGTAGAAGAAGTAGACATGTGCATGTGTTCAAAATGACAAAAATCTATTTCACCATACCATTTACATGCCCCAGTTCTTCATCCACTAGGATTTCTCTAGTTAGATACACCAGTCTTCAACACGCAAAGCCAAATGTTTTACTGTAAAGGCCCTATGGAGAGGCTGTGATTTCAGGCTATAAAATGGGTCATGGTCAGTTGTATAGCATATTAGCTGAGATGGTGGTCAGCTTAGTGCCTGAACACACCATGCTGAAGACAGTCTTTTTAAGCCTTCTCTTGGGTTTAGTTTCTGCGCGGTACGACAGGGCAAGATTCCCAGGTAAGCACCAATTCATAAAATTAGGTTTTTTCAAGTTTTTATTCTTAAATTATCTTTTATTTACCCCAATTTACTGCATATAACTGAATCTATGCATGTTTTTCATGCCACAAACTTGCTACGACCACAGTGTGCATTACACAAAGTTCGCATGTGACTCCAAAATATCACGATTCACTTGATACATTAGTATAGTATGAGATCTGTGTTTTACCTACACCCTGGTTCACTTCACTTACATGTATGACAAAATCTGAGTTTTATTAAGATCCGGATTATCTTTATGTACATGTTTGATGTAGGTCCATACTGCCAGACAAGGCAGCCTGAACAATGCTGCCCGGGCCGTGATGATGGGTGCACTGTACCGATTCGGGATTCTCTCTGTTACTGTGACATCTGGTGCGCAGAACATTCTGTCGAGGACTGCTGCCCCGATTTCTTTGACACATGCATGGGAAGGAGAGACCCTGAGGTCAATAGTAAGTAATGCTGCATGTATGTTTTCAAAATTGACTCACCAAAGGTAGTGATTTTAACGCATTTAAGTGAAAAGCTTCTGAGCTGGAGGCCAAATTGACTTGGTAAACACCTAATGAGCCTGGCAGCTGAATTTAAATATTGTGAGCCAACTGCTATGACCTGCGAAGCAGTCGGATTGTGGACCTTCAGCATACATCATGATGTAATATTATGATACATTGACAATCAATCAAATGTTTAACTTTATCAGGTTGTATTGGGTAAATAATGCATACACACATACATTTTCATGAGGCCGGGCTAGTTTATTGAACATAACATTACCATAAGCCACTATACACAGAGCAGGCCAATCCATTAAAATCTTCAGTGAGTCTCAAGTATTTTTATACCACACTTACTAAATAATAAGTTACGTTATTCTCTATAATGTGGCATGTCGGATCTTTTAACCCAAGTACATTGTATTGTTTGATGTAAGTACATTTTCACGGGGCGAAGCCTGATCCCATCCTTGCATGGCCGACTTATCACCATCATAAAAAAAACAAGTCGACCATGTCCCATTTTCAGACCAATGTATATTGGAAGGTAGACAGTATCAAGTTGGAGATGTGGCCAAGATAGAATGCAACCAATGGTAAGTACAACACCCTAATCAAGTATTGTATTGCATTCATAGTCATATGAGACATTTTAACTTCCAGTTTAGTTGCATTTCGATTAATTTTTCAGACAAATTTTTTTTCAATAAAGAGACTGCTTTCTGAGCTTGTACAGCCACATACTATTTCCTGTTTAGTACGTGCGGAATGGATGGCAATGGACTAACATCGAGATGGCAGTGCGAAAATCAAGCCTGCATAAACGAGCAAGACCTTATCAACCGAATCAACAGCAATAACTATGGGTTAGTACGTACATCAGGGGTGGGCTGGGGCTAAAGTGATATCAGTCAAATAATCTAGGGACCGCAAATACCCAAAACGATAACAGTTCGAATACTAGGTGTGAAATCTCAAACCTCGATGGGGTAGACGATAGACGCCAGCGTTTATCTAAAGCAGTCAGCCATTACTTTCTGTAGACGGTAGTGATCAAAAACACCGCACCATATCATGTATCACTATTAATTTCGCTTTTCTTCAGATGGAAAGCTACGTCATATAGTAAATTCAATGGCATGTCTCTGGTTGATGGCGTGAAATACTTTCTTGGTACTGAGCAACCTAAAGCGCAGGTGGTGAAGCTGAACCCACTAAAGATATCCAGTGATGATGTGTTCCCGAGGGAGTTTGACAGCAGGGATAAATGGCCAGGCTACATACATGAGGCTATGGACCAAGGCCAGTGTGCCAGCTCATGGGCCTTTTCCACGGCAGGTTTGTGCGACACCCCTGTCCTAACGCATAGGTTATTTTACCCTTGTTATGTGCGGGTTAGTTGCCGTCAGGCAGGGTTGACAATGTGGAGACCGAGTATGCCCAGCTCCCCTCTACCAGAGCACCCGTTGATGGCGGTTTGAAGCAATAGCTACAAGACTGAATGAATGGTCCTGATAGATGACAGGTGATGTATAAAAATGGGCCTGTTTAGTATAGGGGAGCTGCCATCGTACATAGTCGACTTCCACTATCTCATATTGTCTTCCATGACGGACGGATGCCGTTATGATCTGACGCGCAAATAAGGCTTAGGTTGACTAATTCCAACCCCACAGGACATTGACCTCCAACCATCTTGACCCATTCATGGTTTGCCGTTGGATCCAGGCCATCCCTGGTGAGTTAGTGAGGCCGGCACGCAATTCATGCACAAATGAGAATTCCTCGTGAAATATATCTGGTCTCCAGAGGACGAACTATATTAGTACACACCATGACCGCGCACACATATAGAGGCATTTGGTAAAGTAACTGAGCAAATGTATAAAGGTCAGGCCTAATCAGAGGAATTGAGCGAAGCCGTCCGTGCGCTTCACCACGTGTCCCTGCAGAAGCTGGACGAGCCAGTGAGCTTAGGATAAACTTGGTCACGAGTATGCGCAGTGTTACATCATTGTGTAGATAGCAAGCTATTCAGTGAGGTCCTATCTATTGATGGTGGCGCCTTCTCCTCACCTCTATGCAAATTTGTGTTGGTGTCAAACAATTAAGAAGAACCCGTACAATCTAAATCAATTGTGGGAGGAGTAATACAAATAACACTCAGCTGAGATTTTCAATATATAAAATCATAAGTTGTAGTCTAGAGTTAGATGCAGAGAAAACTGTGTGGGTGGAAGCTTAACGAAATTTCAAATCTTAAGTTTTTAATATTGGAGTTTTAGTAAAATTAATGGTCAAAAAGCCTCAGTTGCGGCCTGCAAGGAATAAGCAAGAAGATTTTGGACTGCACAGCAGCTGGTAATCCTTCTCCAATTTAGTGGAGATGATGGTATCAGACACCACTGGCTAGATAGAAACTGATGAAACGTTTGTCAACAGTTTAACTGTATAATTAATTATACATGTATATGATTACTATGAAACTGCATTGTTCCTAAGAAAAAACTGACTATAGCATATAGTTTAGCCTTGTTTGGGTACAAATATTCATGGTCGAGTAGTCTACAATGCGATCGTATACTTGAACAGGCGTTCTCGGCTCTTATCTAGTTGAGAATATTATGTTACATCTTCTCAAGTGCTTGAAAAGGGGCTGTGTCCATATTTGTCATCGGAGATTAGGGCATCAGTAGACCCCATCAACTGCTAGTGTAGGCCGTTAGTTGCCCCTTTGGTTACTGTTATAATGAATCATTTGGCCAGCAATGAGCCTACACATGCCTCTGCTACATTTTTTTTTGTGCTTCATGTAACCGGTTCCTGCATATAGGTTAGATTAGATATGAGAGCTGTATACATATAGCCTCATTGACTCGTGATGCTCCTTGAAAACATACTTATAGTATTGGGCAGTTACTGATAAGCGGAGTAAAGAATGCCTTCGAAGTTAAGCTGAACTACTGTTACTCCAAACAGATACGCCTTTGTGGTGTTTGCATTTTTGCCTGATAACGTATCTATCCCAGACGGTCTAAAACCTCCTCGCCACTGCTTAACATAAATCTTGTCTCATATCTCAAAGTCAGACACCACGCCCATGGATTTGGTGAATAGAAACTCTCACCAAAAAGGAACCACTAAATATTCACCGTAACCAGAAACTGGAGAATCCATGACGAGTATGGAAATGTCGAGGAAGAGAAGTGACACGCAGCAGAACAGTACTGACAGGTTTTGCATAATAGATTATTTCAAAAAGTGATTGCTTTGATGTTCAGGAGTGGCAGCGGATAGATGGAGCATTCAATCACAAGGAAAATTTAAGGACCAGATGTCCGTCCAGAATATGGTCTCATGTAACCGTTTCAGTGATGGATGTAATGGGGGCAGAGTGGAGGATGCTTGGTGGTATCTACAGACTGATGGGTAAGCTTGTTATTATAAACCGTATTAATTTCTCTGCTATTATATACCTGGCCATAATATACCAGATCGATCCGGCTTTACTGATGACAAGACATCAGTTTTACATGGATGGTGTAACTAAGCCAATGGCTTGTTTTCAGAGTGCTCCGTAGTTTGCCCCATATAGTTGGTACTCTATGGGTGGGCTTCTTTTATTTAGCACCCGATCAAAGTCCAGTGAGGGAGAAAGCACACCTGCATGGTCCAAAGCTGACACATCCCTTTACTTCATAGTGCGGTGGAAGACGGATGCTACCCATACACCAGTGGAGTGACAAGGGTGAAAGGGGAATGCCAATATTTGGAGGATATCATCTGCCCAGATGGCCATCTTGCTCACGTACACCGGACAACGCCGCCGTACAGAATTGCTGCGAACGAGCGTCAGATTATGAAGGAGATCATGACTGAAGGGCCGGTGCAGGCGATTATTGAGGTAGGCAGCTACCCAAGGCTAGTATAAAAACTTGACACATACATTAACAAAATATTTGTTTAGAATACTGGATATTCCACCGAAATCTTATCATATATTTAATGTACTGCATAAAGAATGTTTCTGACGTTGAGTTGGGCATCTGAGGACATTCTGTAATTACTTAGCTCCACCTCTCCAGTTGCATTGACTCCTTCATGATATAGGCCCACCAGGCCTGTACAAGGGCACGCAACTTGGGGAGTCCGGTGTACAGAATTGTAAAGGGATTACTAGGGATTAGTGAGTAGAAGATCAAATACAGGCTTATAATGTCCTCTTAATAAAATAATCAAATACTGTAACCAAACTTTTACTTTGATGTGTGGCAACCCCACAGACCATGGATTGAACTCCGGATTTGTGTGCTTTTTTAGGTAAAGCCAGACTTTTACTTGTACCAAAGTGGAGTTTATCGTCATTCTGGAGAGGATATTCTGGAGTTAAAGCATGACCATTCTCTTGGTGGAACTCACTCACTTAAAATCATAGGGTAAGGCGTGCACCGTGATCATATGAACCATTCGGGTGTTTTGGTAATATTGCTGTAATATAACAGCTATGTGGACCGGTTGCGCCTTTATTTACGAATTTGCAAGTAGAGACAAATTTCTGTATGCTTCGAAAGACCTTGTGGTCTCCTTCTGGGTTCAGCTGGCTGCATTCAGAGAGTCTTCGATAGGAAGCGTGCTGTAGTCAAGGGTCCTTTGTCAAGAAAAGGAGGAGTTGCAGCCCCTTCAACGAGGGTACGAGGACATTAGTTTAGCACCTGCGCCGCCCAGCGGCCCTGCTCCGCATATTGTACATTCGAGGGTAGAAGGGGTGTCACTTGTTGTGTTTATAGATGAAGGTGGCTTGAAATCTAAACCTCTTGTGTGACTGCAGTCATCCAATTTGATGTAATCCGGCTTGTGGGCCAATCTCAATAATGGTAGCCATAAAAGCTACCAGAGGATGAAGCTACACCTTGGCTGTTTGGTTGTATAATAACAGCTAGTTCATGTGTAAGGAGAGAACAGAATCTGACACCTGCACTTTTCTTGTTACAGATGGGGGGTGGAGAATGGAATGAACTATTGGGTGAGTGTCCTTGACACGTGCGAGGCATGAGATATTGTTCCCGATCTTGTTAGAGGCGTGCTAAGTTTGATATAGTGTGAAACCTCGCCACTTCCTGCCAGCATATTAATGCATAGAGTTATCCTCTCCTATGGGCCAACTTGGGCGGAAACAACTGGACAATGACTATTACGGAGCAACAATTGGTGTTTTTGTCTCATCTATGTGCTGTGTTTTTGGTTTACAGAGATGTGTCAACTCATGGGGAACGCGATGGGGTGAAGATGGCATGATCAAGATTCGCCGTGGGGAAAATGAAAGTGGAATAGAAGGTTTTGTCGTTGGAGTTTGGGCTCGAGTTGAGAAGCACGACATTCAGGATAGAAGAAGACGTAGGCATTAGACACTAGTGTTTAATATACACACATGTAAAGACGCAACTTAGCTAGGGCCTCAATCAGGAATAGATCCACCAAAATAGAAATTGTGTAATAGAACAATTATGTTGTCTTTTTCAGTAAGCTTTTATTGAGCCATATTAGATTGCTTTATCATGCTAACACTCTAATCATATTGGATTTAGATTCATATAGGTATTGGCAACCAACACTGCTAAAAACAAATATTTTTTTGAAAATAAATTGTTCCCATGCATGGTCATCTGTCTAAAACTGTCAGACAGTGTGATGCGAAGAGTGGAAAAAATTTGAGCTGCTTTTCTTGGGTAATGGCTCAATGGTGATTTTATTATTCCTTTGCACACCACAGCAGCTTCTCACTACTTTGGGTATATCCTGTACCACAGATTTCCTGGTTTTCTTCATGGATTTGTGTGATTTCATTGAGTTAGGAGATTTGTTCTGGGGAATCTGGGGGTCGGCCATCTGCCAAGAATCCATGCTATTTACTGAAACCCTCGATCTGTCAAGAGGCTTCGGTGCATCACTCACTGCTTCACTAGATTTTCTCTGGGAGCTGCAACACATTTTCAACACATTATGCATACCCTCCAGTAAAGATTTTCTCCTTGGGTTGTTGGATCCAGTCGTTAGAGAGCCATTAGATCCATTTGGTAAATCAACGGGCTTGGCAAGTTTTTGTTCTGAAGGTTCAGATGAGCCGCTGAACTCCTTGTTAGACTCACCCTTCTGCTTAATTGGTTGTATCGCTGTTGATGCTTTGCTGGTTATTGTGGACACAGTCTTTTTAATTCCGTCGATATCATCCCAGAAATCTCTACTATTACTGAGAGAGTTGTTGGACTCCTGGTTTTGTTCCACTGATCTTATATAGACACTAGATCTCTTGGCGGGAAATGAGAGCTTTAGCATCTCTTGTGGTCCATCGTTTTTCTGTTCACCCAAGGAAAGCGAGTCTATCGATGTCTGACTAGCTGAGTTATTGCTGGGGATGAGGGATCTCTTGGGTTGTTTATTCCGCTGACTTGATTGACTTGAGTTCCATGATTTCTCGTCTAGAGTCACATGATCTTCGCTTTCTTTGGCTACAACAAGAACATCGGTGGAATTCTTAACACTGGGAAAGACGGAGTTCTTGGATGTTTCTTTCTGTTTAGCCAGCTGGATGAATTCCTTTGCCATTTTGCTGGGGAGCAATGGATCTGAAGAATGTCTAGACTTACCGCCGATGAGGATGGATTCCTTAGACACGAGTTTCTGTTCAGCTGACTGAATGGAGTCTATTGGCGTTTTGCAGAGAAGCAGTGGATTAGAATAAACCCTATGCCCGCCACTGGAGAGGACGGATTCCTTGGATAAACTTTCATGTTCAGTCGATCGGATGGAGTCTCTTAAATTTTTGCTGAGAACCGGTCTCTTGGAATCATCTTGCTGGCTTCTTGAAGGAATTGAGTCCAGTGAGTTTCCATTCTGAGTCACAGAGTCCGGAATCTGCACTCTATCACTGAATTCAGCACTGAG
>Ga0224501_10004011_pt1 | contig 11619 bp, 8 predicted proteins | sample SF_Oct11_sed_USG_4_FD_169105 | JGI IMG/M metagenome (GOLD analysis project Ga0224501, IMG submission 169105) | Sediment microbial communities from San Francisco Bay, California, United States - SF_Oct11_sed_USGS_8_1 | ecosystem: Environmental > Aquatic > Marine > Sediment | place: USA...
ATGGATTAGGGTCAAGATCACTCCACGGTTGTTAAAGATTCACCTCTCCCTTCTCGAGTAGAGTGACCATGTTTCGGCGGGTAATGTGTAAACACAGATGGTTTAGGTTGACTGATCCTCAACCAGGAACCTGACGAAAGCAATAGAAAACCATCTCAGTACCATGACAAAGGCATGTCATGAGAAACCTGCCTTCTGACAGAATACCCAATCATCACCAAGGTAAGTCAGCTGAGACTGGGATTTTGTAATCACACCGTAGAGGCATGTTTCAGTATCAGACACACTTACGTCCGGGAGTCCAGTTCGGCAGCTTGCGGAGTGAAACCTGAATGCAGCTGGGAGTTTAGGCTGTAAACGTCCAGTGTAATGCTGTCATCATTTGCTGAGCCTGACACATAGCCAGAAGTGGGACAGGTAGATAGCGGTGGCAAATCAGTATCTACAAGATAAAACAGGATTTATAAGGAAATTCATTCCAGATTCATACCCTATATAGTATGGAGCGTCCCAACTAAAATATTATGCCATGAGAATGTTAGGGGGAGAGAACAACTCCAATTACATACACTGCAGAAACAATATACTGAATTGAACAATTAAGTCTGCGGAATTTGTCTAAGTTTGCGGAGTCACGTTTCCGTATATGTAAACAGAAAACCACCCTGAATTGAAGTCATTGAGCGCAAATGCAGACAGTTATCGTACGTTCGCACGAAATTTCTTCAATATTCTGTGCGATGATACCTAAAGCCGCTTCCATAGGAGAGCTGAGTTTTTAGGCGAGCTACATCGGCCAATATTTGTGTTTATAGGAGACGCCAGAGTCCTGCCAGGGATTAAAAAAAGGGCGACTATTGGCTGACCTAGTTAAAATAGAAAGGAAGAAAAGAAATGAGAAGGCAATCTAAACATAGTCAAACGTCCTAATTATTTCAGGAAATGTAGTGAATAACCAGCAAAAGTCAGTTTACCAACCAAGAGAATCCATATGAATCACTCATTACGCCGTAAATCTTACAGTTGACTCAATGCTATTTACCGCGGCTGGTACAGTTACTGCAGTTTTGCCACTAGATAACATTAGCAAACAGATTGGATCAACTTTGAACTGTGAGAGCCCATTGGTTTGACCACAAACAGGAAAAACACGGCGGCGGTTTTAACTTTCCCGGCTATGATAATACTGATCAAAGGTCAGCAACGATTGCACTGAGTGAGCAAACGGCTCACCAAGCGAGTTATTAAACGTTAGTAGGTGGAATCGCTAAAGTTTCGGCACCGCATCGGTGTACACAACTCTGCAAACTCTTTAAAAGTGCATTCAGACTAGACCGATTATCCGGTCGGTATGGCTTACTGATTCTGAGTAGAAAACTAGCCGATGCAATGTCCCGATTGTCTTTCCACGGGCTTTTACCTCGTAGTTGATCCGCTTTACAATTGGTCAAACATTGACCGATAGGATCGCGGCAGATCGTTTGTGCGGAGTACCGCGTTTCCCATTTGACGTCTCGAAGTTACTACGACTATTCTTTGTTACAATGCCCTGGAAACGAGGTAAGATAAAAGGTGTGTGATGATTAGTCCTTGTCGAGGCGCAGATTAGTGGTCATTGCATTTGCTTGACTTTTGCTCAAATCCTAAAACCATACGGGTCATCGGCAGGTTTTGACTGATCGCCAAAGAGTTCAAATCCTACCGCTTGGCCCTTACCGATGGGATACCGAGAAACAATTCGATCGGGAAGCCTACCGACCGGATAATCCCTACCGACCGGATAATCCCTACCGACCGGATAATCCATCTCGTCTGAATACACCTTAACATTCGGTCTCTAAATGATTCACCTGGGCTGAGTTCAAATATACTCTTAGTCCCGATAAGTTCACTCGTCTGGGAACTAGTGAAAATCGCTGGACTGCTTTCTCTCCTGCCTAAACTGCTCAGACTCAGTCCTCGGTCATCTACAGAAGCAGAAATCTGCAGATGCAAAATAGGTCAGTCTACAAATCGTCAATTTGTAAATATTGCTGTGCACTGGAAGAAACACCAACAGCATCTGTCCATGTCAAACAAGATAATCTATCCTACCCTCGGATGAAGTTGGAGTCGTGTTACTTCGTGTCAGAGAGCTGCGCTTCTCGCTGAGTGAGGAGCTGGATGGGGATTTTATGATGAGAGAGGGCAAAGAGGGTTGGGAACGTCTGTCCAATAAAGTCTAAAACCAGAAACAGGATAACTGTGATGTCAGTGATACCTCTGACATCGCAGAATTTATCAGTGTGAAGTCACAGTCGTCGCTACTGTTGTGCTCTGTGCTCCCCATTGAATATGAGTAAAACAGTTATTTTGTCATACTCTGCATCTACCCTGCTACTGGTGGGCTCAGAACGAGGGGAATAAATCAGAACCGTAGAAGCTGAACCGATTATGATGAGGAGAGATTTCTGAGTACTTGCCAAGAAGATTTCCTCTTTAAAACCATGATTTTTAAGGAATTCTGGTTCGAAAAGTTTGCAATACAAAAGCAAATTTATAACCAGGTTACAATCAAGTTGGTGGGGAAGCGAGTGACTCACTCGGTCGGTGCCACTGACTCCCATCTCGAACTGCTCCTCCCTCTCCTCGTATATACTCTCCATGGTAGGTTGCTTTACTGAGAACTGTCTGCGTAACTGAGAGGCAGCGCTGCCCGTAGGTGACATCATTTCCTCCACATACCGTTTCTCCTCGTCAGAGAGACTTTTCAGTAATTCATCCACTGAATCAGTCAGGTCCATCGGTTCGTTTGTGTCGAAGGAGAGTGAGCCCAAATGAGAACGGAATCGCATGTCAGCTCGATCAACTAAACAGTAAATAACTTGAAATAAATAACAGCTAAGAATGAACAATAAAAACATATCAGCAAAAAATCAAACATGTAAGTCATTTAAAAACTGATTTCATAGGTTTAATAAGTAGCATCAACTCAAAGTACGCTTGGCCTAGGAGAAGATATCTTGCACCTTACAAAAGCCTCTTGGGTTTTATACCAGTTAATCTGATTTAAAATGTAGCCAAAGACACTGGTCAGAATGGAAGTCATCCTGATGTGAAGTGACTTATCTTTCCAATTCGAGAGATGGCCTCAAATACAAAGGACAAAATAAATGCAGTCACTCATACGATGGTGCGTGCTCAAGTATAGCACTAAAATGGATGGTTAGCGGTACAGACTCACACTGAAGTAGCTGGAAGGAGGGATGTTGCAGCAGGTCAGCCGCGGCGGGTCGCGACCTGGTGTCCACTGTCCAGGCCAGCTTTATAACCTCATCCACCAGAGGTATTAGTCCCTCCGGAATATCTTCTACTGGAGGAGATTTCGTACTAATCTGCAATGGAACAAGGGTCAAATCATGTGAAACAGAAGGCATAATGTAAAAACTGAGTAAGTGGAATAGCTCCGAAGCGAGCGTTGTTCTTTCATCATCGTCTTCCTCGTTTTCTATCGGCACAGACACGGCAGACACAAGGTTATTTATTGAACTTCCAAAGCATGAGACTGGCTTGAGTGAGGTAGGCACTAAAAGCCAAGCGTGACCAGGGTTTACATTTTAAGAATTCAAGCCAAGCGCTCTCGTCGCTGTACTATGACAGCTTCACGAATATATGTCTATCTTTCTATGACTGCATGAGCATGAACCTCACCATAAAGTTATCCCCTCACATCACTTTACCAGACTACTCACTATATAGTGAAGAAACCCCACTTGGTTGAATCTCTTTATCCATGGTGGGCTTCCAGAAAGCATGTGGACGAAGGTACAGTTGGCAGCCCACAGGTCTGACAACGGCCCATATCCTTTACTCATAGCCTTCTCAGGACTCCAAGAAGGCTGACCTGTTCGAGATCAGTGAAAAGTAATGACTGCTACAGAATATACTGGACACGTGCTGGGCTAAATACAATAAAGTGAAAACAAGACTGCATCAGGTGAGCGAGAAAAGCGAGCGTACTCCCAATGTGATCGTTTGGGCAGACCATTGCATGGACCCAACAGTCGAACCCGAATTATCAGTCATTTAGTCTGTCGGATATTCCAACCTTTGATAGGTGGGATAATCCGGTAATCCAATGCACAAAAGTGATATCCCCTTAGCTATTTCTATGACTATGCTATTAAATCCGAAAGGGCATATCTAGGTCCAGGTCCAATATATCACAGCTAGTCCTGACAAGAACATTACAGATGATCCTATCTTGGTTTAGCGCGGGTCGTGGTAAATGTGTGATGAAATACGCAGTAAATGAAAACGGGAAGTACCTAAATCAGGTATTAAGTGAAAGGTCCTCGCTGGATAACTCCGGGCTAGCTAAGGGTAATCAGTCGGTTTGGTTAAGCAATAATTCACTCCGCAGTGTGAGGCATGGGATGATTTATCATAATGAGATGGTGATCAATCACCCAGGTTTAACTCACCTCCGACAGGGTGAGTATCGGGTGGACAAACTCCTTTCCTGGACAGCCCAAAATCACCGAGACCAATCTTAAATGAGTCCGGCTTTAGAAAGATATTATCAGCTACAACATGACAAAAATAATCATTGGTTCAATGAGGATAGGGCCGTAGTGAATCATTTGAACTGTGAAAACCCAAATTCAAACCCAGCCTGCAGGCCTCCTGCTGTGAGGATCGGCCACTAAATGGAAAGCCAATTGATTGAAGGAAACAGCTAATGAGAGGGGATAATGTACGCCCTATAATAATCAGTAGCGCTAACGAAGGTTTTAGATCCGGAGAATCTGGCATGGTTACCTTTAATATCCTCATGAAGGACCTCCTTGTTTTTCAGATAACACAATGCGTCAAACAGCTGCTGTAAAAAGTAAAGGCTAGTCCACTGGTCCAGGGCTTTATTTCTGTGAATAAGCTCTGCAAGATTTCCTGTAACACAGAACAATAACTGAAACTGATCTTGGCAGTGAGGCAACAGTTTAAAAATCTAATGGCCAGTGGAAAAATTGAGCCCGAGACCGATTTTCACTGATGCTACGACTGATCTGGGTGAGAAGGGATAAATAGCCAAGAAATCAGGATGAGATGTGAAAAAATGATGACTGACAAGAAACGAACTGGTACCATTAAGCTCTCACAATAAATTAGAGGCTAGCCTGGTTAAGACTGTGAGCTAACCTTGGGGAAAGTTCATTTCAACCTCAGCCCATCAGCACCCTCAACACCTGAGCTTGCTATCACCACATAGCTCTTACACTCGGTATTTTGGTATACTTATTTAGTAGTATCATTTCCAAAAACTAATCTTCGTGATGGAACCACGGAAAATATAAAATGTTTACTTCAGGTCAACAGTGAACGAGCGGCCAGAAAGCGTTGCCTCGGATAAGAAAGGGTGAAAGTTTTTGGGTGCCCAAATTAGACTAGTAAGGCGCACTATTTGTCAATTGGATAGTAAATATGGCAACCATCTATCACTCTGAATGGCCCCACTCTCCTTTTATAGTAAATTGACATTTTAATTTTCACCTTAGTTGCGAATCACATGTGCTATACTTTAGATTGGGTTATTTGGAATAAAATAAATTGAGTGCGTCGTATATCCCACTGGAGCCCTTGTGACTCCTAACACTCTTTCAGGCCTGATTAAGTAGCCTCGTTGGATACATGAGATGTCTGGATGTCCAATGATATATAACATTTGGGATCGGCACATACACAGTTGGAAGTTTAGCCGATGCGAAAATCTGCATTTTTATAAATGTTATCATTGGGGAGCCTGAGAAATTGACCATAACTACGCAGATCGAGACATCATCTTGTTGACCACTTGGCATTCCGTGTGTGAGACCCATTCTTGTTGTGCACCCCACTCCTGCAGTACACCTCCATTCCTGCAGTATGCCCCCACTGCCACTCGACGCCCCCTGTATGCCCAACATGTTCAACACCAATCCAATGTCTGGCTCAATAATCTTCCTTTCAGGGTAAGCGAATTGAGTTGTTTACCATTAGAATGTCAGTTTTTTGTACTGCAAACCACGGACTATTTATCGGAAAGAGGATAAGGAAGCAGTCAGGCGTGATGAAACTATTGAGCTAAACATTCCCCTTAAATGCACACATGAATGAAAAGTGGTTGGTCTCGTATATGTTGTGAGCACTCACCTGCGGTGTAGACCTCACTGAATATCCAGATTTTATGTTTATACCGTGTCGCTCCGTATAGCTGAACTAGATTCGGGTGCTCCAACTCCGACCAGAGAATGATCTCATCGGCTTCATATTTCAACAGGTCAATCTGCAATGAGAAAGTACTCCTGACCCAATGTGACTGTACCTACAGAGCCCCACGGTGCATCGGTTAGAGCCCGAGTCTATTGCGATTAGACCCCAACTGCCTTTTATTAGAGCCATTGGAGATTCTGATCAACGTATATAGGGATAACATTTCTCATACCATTCCCCTCGCAATGTATTTGTATGATGCCATCATGTCTGATGCTAGTGTCCATCATGGAAAGGTCATGCTCCTTCATCAAGGTGTTTAGGAAGTAGAAAAGAGAACTTTTCACTACTATTAACACCACAACCACTACCCCTACCACAACCCCTACCACAACCGTGAGTGCATGTGTGTGTGCGCGCCGCGCGCATGTGTGTGCGCGTGTACCTTTTTGGCAGCAAAGACAGCCTGTGTCTGTCTGTCCGCAGCCAGGAAGCAGGTGCCAAATCGTCCCGAGCCGAGTTCAGTCAGTGTGTCCCAGTGATCCTCTTTGACATACATGTTATCCACACATTTCATACCACTCTCCTGAAAAACAGCAACAATCGGTTGTCCTTCTGTCTATGCACGCTATTGATATGAATAATGTTCAGATGAGTGGCACCGCCGGTCTCTTTGAGCATGATACTTGGCATAGGTTATGCACTGTGCCATGAACATCTGTGGTTTTCTATAACTATCCTGCCACTAACCTTGCCATCCAATAAGACACCATCATATTCGGTGGATAAATCCTTGACCCCATTAGCCCCTTTCAATTGCTCTTTCAGCTCCATCCAGTATTTAGCTAGCTGTCTGAGCTGCCTAGGCTCACCATGAATCACAGCACCACACCCATCACTCTCGCCGGGCCTGAGATACAAAGAGAACCATGAGAGATGAGACGCATCCGTTCCTACCTGACCATGAAATGAGATTACAGAGTTTCCTAAAAAACTTTACTCGGTGTACTCTTTGCCAAACTTGGTTAAAAGGTTGTAGTCGTGTGCATTTTCCCCATGTCATTCAATGAGTCGTAGTTGCCCGGGGACAAAATTGGATTTTATGCTGTCGGATTATAATGTCCCCTGAATTGATGCGGTTGAGACCAAACCCAGTCACAATCATTTTCAGTTTGCAGAATTCACCACCCAATACCCCACGTTAGCAGTGCAAACACTTCAGAGACCTACTTCCAAAACATTAACTGATATGCATTTTAGGAATATCTAGTAGGAAATTTCCTAACAATTTGCACTTTATGTTACGAGGAGGTGTACCAAAACCTATAAATAATCTGGTGTTAATGAATCATATGTGCGCAGTACAACTGACATTGGGTAATTCTGAATGGGTGCCATTGCCTATGCCTATAATGGCCAGAGCTCTATGAGTCCATGCTTTCGATAATATTTTACTTTTTGCTTTTAGATGTGATAGGGTGTCATGGCTATAGCGGGTGCCGCATCGGGCCGAATATAGTTTCTTCTGCTGGGCTGTTTCTGATTTATAAATAGGAAGTTAACACAACCCAACCCAGTCTACCAGACCTGTTAAAGGGTATAGTCTATAGCATTTAAAACTTTAAAAAAATTTAGTACTGATGCTCTTGTTTTATTACTAGTTTTCGGGAGACATTTTAACTTTGGTGTGACCTACTTCTCAGGTTCTGTCATAGATGTCAGCATGGAGAGAAAATTATTACTCAAGCCAGCGGGCAGCGGTTGTGTAAAATTCGCGTGCGCCTGCGGTCCCACAGCCGCTGGGCCTATAGCGGTGTGATCCGTCAAGCCTATGTTTGCCGGAGAGGACAGCAAGTCTCTGCCTGTTAGTGTCGAGTGCTCATAGGGATCAGGGTACTGCAACAGAGACCATTGTGAATATATCAGTAGCAGTAAGTATGTCCTAGCATGCGGCCGTTATGTAGCAGATAAATTCCTTGGTAGCTGTGTGGTCAGGGGAAAACATAACACAATTTGTTTCCCTTATTTCGAGTTTTTAATTGGCTAGAAGCGATTTATTGCCTTGGTTTGCCTCCCAAGTGTAAAAACTTTGACTAGTGTCAATAAAAGAGATTTACTCCTTGAACAATTGAATTTAATTGCTTAGAGCTTGTTTATTGGACCATATTTGACGTCAGACTGACTACGGCAACCAAAAGTGCTGGTATTCAGCTTCACTCTGAGGAAGTTGGTGACCAATCAGCACAGAGGTACTTACCTCTAGTGGTATGCCATGTATACCTGTAGAGGGATCCGCCAGGTCCATCTCCGTGAGACGTTTAATGTAACACTCTGGACCTAAGGGATAAGTACAATCAATCATGGTCTAACAAATCAGTGCCAAAATACGGCTACCCACCAATATTACATTACCAAAGATTCTCATTCTATAAATGGAAATTTGAACGAAAGGGCTGATTTGGAAACTTACCCGGATAATAATAGGGTTGTGAGACATCTAACTCCCCACCACTGCCATCGCTGTCCACGCCACGGGACAGCACCATCGGGCGACACATCATTGGTGTCATCGGGCTGCTGGGCACACTGTTAGGAGTGGCGCTACCAGAACTGTAGTCAAACAGACTCGGGAATCTAAAAAGCCCTGCAAAGTATACCAGTCAGCTTAAGAGTAGCTACGTAAATTGATTAATTTGATTTAATTACAGAATGGGGATTCTAGGTTACCCATCTGCATTCACACAAAAATTGTAACTTTAATGGCAGAACCCATTATGGTACTGGGTTCTACGAAATGAACCAGAGTTAGAAAAAAGAAACGAGCTTTTATTAACCTTCAACTACTATACTACATTTTTAAAACTTACCGGGCTTGGTCACTGGTCGAATGTCCACAGCTGCTGGAAAAAGTTGAGACAGGTATTGTTGCAGCTTTGGCCAAAAGCGCGTGAGGCCATCTTGCATATTCAGTCTGTTTCGCATCATTTTCAGCTTCAGTTTAGTACAGAGATGCATGTCGCACACTTTACACTCTAACAGATGAAACTCAAGCACTTTATACAGCGATCCGCAGACCTGACACACCTCTGGGTGCATCTCACATGCCTTGGCATGCTGAGCTAGATCAGCGATCGATCCGCAGATTTCACACGAGTTGACTTCATCTCCATCTTGCAGGCAGATTGGTAGGCATCGGTTAAAGGCCTCAAAAGTGGATGTACTGAGGCCTTCAAATAAATCTTTATTGTGACCATATCTGCACTGCAATCACAAATCAAAGACTTGATACAGGGGGTGACAGCTTTCTATAGATGAGAAATATAGGACTGAACAAGTTTCCATGAATTCCAAAAGCTTCTACGCTGGGGATTTACAGTGTAATGTAACCTATTGGAACCTAACTTAGAGACAACTCTCTCTGGTGAGAGCAACACAACATTCCGCAGCTGATCTGCCAATCATAACAAGCAACTTACCAAGCCAAGAGCGAGACAGATATCTACATCAGGTGAGAGAGAGCCGTGCTCACAAAGTTTACCACGAGCAAACTGGGTACGAAACCCAGATGCCTGGTAGCTGAGCAATCGTATTTGTGATCCTGTGAGTGTCATTTTATCTGAGAACCTGTCAATAAATTGACAATCTCAAGTTTCACACTACAATGTCGTTCACACTAGACTAAGATCATAACCACGTGGTTCACAGCTCGACAATGCTAGGGCTGTACTGTGTACGACTGTGGTGTGTCTAACATTGAACACTAGTATAAGACTGTAAGTCCATTGTGGTGGGTTGTCAATTGCTTCCAGTCAGATATAGCCTTATAATAAGGGTGAGTCTGACTATGACTATGAGTGGTACACCCGACTACACTGAGCAAGAACTGGCCTCTAGTTACTCAGTTAGTGGTTAGTTACTAGTATTAGGACCTAGGCTTAGACTAATGTCGTCTTGTTTGATATTTGTCAGTGTTACCGTTACTTTGTCAGTAGAGTAGCTCACAGTCACACTCAGTCACGAGTCACTCCGTCAGTCGGTCACACACGACTCACAGTCACAACCCAGTCGAGTCACGACTTTTTACGGACTTCGATGTAGTGTAGTTACACTGGCAGATCACCGCGTTGCCTGGTGGAGTTACCATTGAAAACTTATTGTTGGTGTTTTACTATTCTACTTAGTTGTAAATTCGTTTGTTTCCTCCATTTGCTTTATTTGATCCTCTCTGGTAAACCACCTCCACCAAAACTTTCACGGCTCAGCGTACTTCCTGTTGAGAACACAAGGCTGTAATTTCTGGGAATCCCCGTGCAAAAATGGCCCAATGGCCAACACCGAATTATCATGACTGGCCAATGACTGGCCAATGACTGATGAGCGAATAGAGCCTTTGACTGTTCAGCGTCAGGTGCCGTAGTTAAATGGCGGGCTTGTGTAACGATATTTTGGAGGCAAACTGGTTCTTTTTCATCTACCATTGCTAGCAACGAATACATTAGGCGATTCCAATAAATTTTGATTGACCAAGGTTCCTTCAAAGTGACAAAACAAGATGCACCCACGGTTTCAGTCGCTCATCCAACTATGCCGCCCGAAGAGCCAGGTCACCTGACTATCTATTACTTGTATTGGTATTGGTATTACGCTGGAGTTATTACTGCCTGATAGCTAATGTACAGTCGAAACCTGAGAACTGGGAAGTTTAGGGCCTGAAGATTATATTACAGTGAAAGCCAAATTCCAATAAGAGAAAGTGCACAGGCGTACATAGTATAGATCAAAGTAAAGCCGGTTCAGGTCTTGAGCTGTTGTGTTGAGGGAGGTACCTGGGTCAACCATGCCTGAGAAGAGGACTGTGCCACGCATCATGGTGTAAGTACATGCAATCAGCCACACTGCATCTGCAGCAGTAATGTATGGGTTAGCTTGGAGCTGGTCACTAGTGAAACCTCTGTTAATAGCTGTCAACATCCTGAAACAAAGGAAAGGGCTTTTGCCTGAGTGTTGTGCGGATTGAATCTGAGACAGGAGATTGCGACGAAATCAACATTTACACTTTATCTCATGCCTGAACAGATTTGCCACACAATGCTAGCATAATCACTAGCTATCTCTGTCTGCATGCCAAACAAATTGTCATGCCAATTGACTGGCTTTTCCCCCAAACTTGTATAGATTTGTATGTACTAATGCAGTAGGGTGTTTATCCTCAAATGTATCAGCTAATCAATGCTTCCCATTTTATGATGAATGCATTCATCATTGTACATCACGCTATTAAACATACCCAAGGCGTACACACAGATTCAATTCTAGTTACGCGCATACTATAGCTTTGCCAAGAGTTGTAATACCCCTGTCACTGTTCTTGATTATGCATATTTGACATGC
>Ga0224501_10004012_pt1 | contig 11616 bp, 7 predicted proteins | sample SF_Oct11_sed_USG_4_FD_169105 | JGI IMG/M metagenome (GOLD analysis project Ga0224501, IMG submission 169105) | Sediment microbial communities from San Francisco Bay, California, United States - SF_Oct11_sed_USGS_8_1 | ecosystem: Environmental > Aquatic > Marine > Sediment | place: USA...
CATTGACTATCCTCCGACCGCTATACTAATACTACTACTAGCCTAGGAATTCCTTTACCAGTGTTACTACTCTACTGTTACACTTACAGTGTTACTGTTACTGTTAGTGTTACTGTTAGTGTTAGTCACTGACTTAGTGAGTCAGTGTTCCTAACCTAAGTCAGTAAGTGAGTCACTAGTGACTAACAACAGTATCAGTAGGAACACTAACTTACTATAACTATTACTTAGTGACTAACACTGCTAACTAGCTAACTCTCTAACTAAGTGACTAAGTACTAACACTGCAGTAACACTGTTACTGTTAGTCCCTGACTTAGCTAGTTAGCAGTTACTGAGTTAGTGACTTAGTCAGTGTTACTGTTACTCACTCAGTCACTGTGTTACAGTGTTACTGTGTTAGCACTTGTTGCTGTCAATTGTGTTGTTATTCAGGCTCGAGTCAGACTCTGAGTGCCCAATGCAACAGTGAGACTATCAGGATCACTAAGACGAGTAACTGACTAAGAGTAGGAAAATTTACTCTAACAGTAACACTGTAACACTAACACTGTTACTAACACCAGTGACTGAGTGAGTAACAAACTGCTACTAGTACTACAGTCTCTCACTAAGTCACTCAGGGAGTTAGTCACTAGTCGACTCCACTGACCAACCTCACACTTGCTAACAACAGTAATACTCATACGATACTGTCTACAGTTTTGAGTTTACTAGTTACAAGCTAAACTGACTAAAGCAGTCTTGTCATAACTCTTCTCAGTTCTCACTAGTCACTGACTGAGTCAGTGAGTGACTCATTCAGCTCATTCAGCATGTAGTCGGTGACTTTGTATTTGTAATGTAATGTGTAGACTCTGTACTGACACCCATTTGATTTATAAGCTACTGCTTATTCACTGGGTAGCTTAGTGCTCAATAAATCATGATGCTATTTTTTATTGTTCACCTTCATCTCCACTCACCCTTATCTTACACTCACCGGGGCTGCAATTACTCTCTGGGAAATGTCAGTGGCGCTATACTTACAATCTCTAACAGCTCTAAGGCCTTGGAAAGTACTCTATAGGGCGTATTCTTCCAGTCAATCTCAAAGTCAAAGAGAACTCAATGTAACAGAAATCAGACTTGGGTGGTTCCTTTAAACCAGTCGCTGTGTGTAACTATAATTTGTCTTTCTGTTTTCTACCCTTTACTCTGTGGGCGGAACTACATGATTAATTGCCTCATGTCCGAGCGTTTACTGTTGGCAATCTATTCCAACAGCTGGTTTGGGCTCCGCTGCGCTTTCATTCAAATAAAAAAAGCTTGCAGTCGAAAGCCTGCAATGATTTTTTTCATTTTCGTTTTAGCTTTGGTTGTTTTCACAAAGGTTATATACCATGCCACCAAAGCGTCAGGCGCCAGCAAAGGCCAGTCCCACCAAGGTGAGCTAGAGTCTGCTGACAGGGCGGTATCACCCACCTGGTATGACGTATTGTACTCACTGATGTTGTCATAATGCCCTGCTGTATCCTAATGCGTATATACATCCATAGGTGGAGTCTCCCAGCAGACGAAAAGGACAGACCCCAAAAAAGATGCAGGAGGACACACCCGCAGTGGACGATGAGGGTAAGTCTGTAATGAGACTGTAAAGCAGTGTACTGATCTGACTCAGTCGGATATTCATTTTACCATTCCACTGTTGTGCCTATGATGTAGCTGTTACATTGCAACATTACATGATTTGTGAACATTCCCGCTGCCTGATGTAGAAGCTGATGGTCTGATTGCTGAGCCGTCTCCCGTCGGCCGCAGAGGACGGCCGGGTAAACGTACTAAGGCAGCGACAGCGGAACAGCTTACAGATGATCTAGATGATCTAGATGACCTGGAACTGGCTTCACCAAAGAAGAAAGTCAAGGGAAAGGCAATGTAAGTGCCTACAATGCATCTCAATTGTACATGACACCCCTACTGTTTTACTGCAGTGCTCTGTCCATAGTACTGAGGCAGGCGGTATGTGCCTGCCGGTTGGCTCTCAGCACTGTAAATTACTACGTTGTCTTGCTGTGATCTATCACACTTGCTGGTTCTCTGTAACAGCAAGGCAAAGGAGGCAACCCCTCAGAAAGATCTGGGCGGCGGTGGTGATACCGGAGAAAACTTGCTGCAATGCTCTCTTTGCGATGCTCGTGTGGTGCAGCTTGTCCGTCACTACCGAGCTCAGCACGGCGACGACCCGGAGTATGATGTCAAGATAAAGGCGGCGCGTGCCCTTGAAGCCAAGGTGAGTGTGTACGCGTACCAAATATCCTTTCCAGTTTAACAACTGGTGTCTGAGTTCTGGTACAAATGGGGTAATGAACCCAAAGTTCTTCGCTCAACAACAACCACTTTAAGGATGAGACTCACCGAGCGCATATGTGCGCGTATTTGTCTGCTACGCGTATTTTTCCATCAATAAACGCGAGTACGTGTTGGATTCAAGAGATTGAACTTTGGCCGTGACACGCACACCGATTATTTGAGGACGTTTTATAGGTCATCTACCGAAGCCAGCTTTCGGCATTGCATGTAGGAAAGTTTTACTTTTACCCACTGTAATGTAACCGAAGGAGTTACTAAATAAGAAAACCTTTGGTCGGCTGACGCTTTACGACCATGCCTGCGAAAATATACAACAAAATCAACATTTCAACAAACAATCGATAAGCTATCCATGAAGAGCTGCATTAATCGGGTCTCCCACAACAACACATACTTGACTAGTTTCATGTTTTTGTTGACAGAAATCACCCTTTTTCAACCTAGCGGTCAACTTTCCGTTTAGTTTGTGATCAATTCTGTTCAATTTATTGTGAAACTAAACTTCTCTAGGGTCTACTCAGTATCTCATGTATTGTTCTTATGGTCTCTGCTCTCCCACTCGCGTGTATGCGGTAACAAAACTGAAAATTTTGAGTTGCACTCCCCTTAATTACGCATCCATCGCGTTTGGTGATTTTAGTGTGAGAGCGCAAAACTCCACACTCGTTTACTCATCCCACACATACGCGCTTGGTGAGTGTAATCCTGTATGTATAAAGATTCACTGCCACTAACTGACTGGGAAATGCCACTCGTGTTGTTTCAGGCTCAGAACGCCTCGCCGCGTAAGCCAGCCGGCAGTCTACTTGAAGATATAAATGCCACCGTGTCTAAAATGGAGAAGATAAAGCCTGAGGGCACACGTACCCGGGACGCTAGCGGTGGCCTTGTCAGACCGAAGAACACCCAGTGCCCCATCTGCGAAAAGGTGAGACCTTTTACGCTAATTATATTGCAGCAAATGATATGATTGGTCTATTTATTGATCATTGCAAGTGTATATGACTGTTTCACTACTCATGCTGTCCAGGTGGTGCGACGCTATGATCTCAACAAGCATATCCGTAATGTGCATTCGGGAGAGAAGCCTAACAAGTGTCCATACTGCGACTACGCCTCACCGTGGAAGGGTAACCTGAATACCCACATCGCCGGTGTTCATACTAAGGTAGGCAGGCTTCATGGCCTTACTAACTCCTCAGCACAGATACTTCTACTCTGGCATGTCTTGATAATCTATGATCTCATCGTAGCTATATTTTCTCAGGCTCGTCTGCACGATTGCATTCGCTGCGGTTTGTCCTTCAAGACACGCTCGGCTATGATTGGCCATGTACGTAAGGTGCACGATAAGATGTACCAGCCTAAGGAGCGACTGTTTGAGTGCGAGGAATGCAGAAAGAAATTCTACAAAAAGTTCCACCTGCAGCGGCACATCAGAGTGCATACCGGTCAGTGTTCAATGTAACATCCATATATTTAGATTTTGGGGTTGTGCTCTCTGTGTGAATAACATCGCAGTCTGTTTGCGGTCACCGATTCTTATCTCCGCTGGCCATCTCATCTCCCAGTGCGCGCCCCTCAACCCCTCATAACGCCACACCCTTCATTCCCTCGCACCCCTCATCCCTACCCTACGATATTGCTGATTCCTGACTTCCTGTCAATAGGAGAGAAGCCATTCACCTGTGCGTTCTGTGAGAAACTCTTTGCCAGCAAGACTAACATGGACTCCCATATTCAGAGTGTTCATCTCAAGATCAAGCCATTCAAATGTGGATACTGTGAGAAGGTAAGCATCATCTCCACAGTCAGCTTCATATGTCCAATGGCTCCCTGAATACTTCTGTGGTACTTCCCTTGTCACCCCTTCATTGCCCGGCATTTAGCTATTTATCTCTGCGTCGTGTGTGTGCCAATTCACCGCCTGTATTTTTTGTCAGGGCTTTGCTCGTAAGAAGATGATGTTGGTGCATATTCGCAAGTATCACATGAATAAGCATGATGAGGATGATCTGGCCATGATGGATGTGGGAGATGTGGCTGACCTGTCCACACTGGATGATAACCTTGATAATGTGAGCGAGGCCAGTATAGAGAGTGGAGAGATACTGCAAGAGGGTGACCAGGATATGGTGAGTCTGTAGCTTGACCGGCGGTGCTCTTCTTGTTGTTACTGAATCATTTGACCCAATGTTACATCACTCTATGTGACTTCATGCTAGCGTTGTGTCACTCCATGTGACTTCATGCTAGCGTTGTGTCACTCCATGTGACTTCATGCTAGCGTTGTGTCACTCCATGTGACTTCATGCTAGCGTTGTGTCTCGCAGGTACTGATTAAAATGAAGGAAGACGGAGCAACTGAATCCCAGGTGAAGGAGTACATGTTTGTGCCGAGTGTCAACTTACCTGAAGATATGGACTCTACAATGGACGAATCTCAGCTGAATGATGATGAACCGTCCACGTTGGCAGAACCTCAACAGGAGGAGGAAGAGCCACAGTCTGCTGATAAAGGTGTGCTCAGTTGGTCCTTGGGATGCGCGAGATCTGAGAGATTTTGGTTACTGGTTGGTGGCTCATCGGAATAGGTTGTCAGTCCTCTGTGGCTCACCCTGATTGGTTGTATGTGCCCGCAGTAGCTCATTGAGAGTGGTTGTCTGCTCGCAATAGCTTCTCATGATTGATAACCTGAACACGTTTTTGCTGGGACTCACTGTGACTTGACTTTTGTAGCTGTCGAGCAGGAAAACGTGATGCAGGCTGTGGTACTACAACAGCAGCCGGTCCCCACCAGCTCTCAGCCAGTCGTTATCAACATGGCAGTGAGTACCAGGGTAACTCCCATGCCTTTCTCCTTCCGGAGTGGTCTCTGCCCTCATGGCACCATCAGTGTAAGACATAACTGGCTCTGTGTGCGCCACAACAATGACCTTATCCCACTCTTCCTTAGCAACGTTGCTGGTTGCCCGCGCATAGCTTTTTTGTGTTGCTGTGTGTACATTCACTCTCTCTCTCTCCCTCCCTGGGTTAAGTATTATTGCTGATTGTACACTCATCCTCTACCCGTTATTGGCAGACGGCCCAGGTTGTGCAGGCCCTGCAGACAAGTGCTGGCATCATGCTGGTGACACAGCCACAGGTAGAGCAACCGCAGGTCATACAGCAACCAGAGATGCCGCAGGTAAGTCGCTCACCCACATCACCTCTCACCATCCACCTCCCCTTTTTATACCCTCCTCCTCCCCAGGTCACCTCTACCCTCTACACTTGACCAACCTCTCCTTCACTGCGTACACTCCGAATTCTGCACCCTGAATTCCGTTCTGTCCTGCCGCGGGGTTCTCACCTGTTGCTGAAAGTATACTCACTGACCTTCACACTCCTATATATTGTTACAGGCTGAGCCGGATCTGGTGGAACAGGCGCTAGCTGAAGCGGCACCAGAAGTGACTGCCACTCAAGTCACAGCCTCTCAGGTAAGCTATGCCACACAAGTGCTGATTATCGTATTATCCCTTATCCAAACTGCTGGCACTCGCCTGTATCTTCTATTATCAGTTTTTTTCAATGGTTGCGTTGTAGGACGGATCGGCTAAGGCTATACTGACAACAAGCAGTGATTTGGGTAGTCTGCCTGTTAACCTACTGGCTACTGAAGAGACAGAACAAGTGGATAATGTAAGTCACTATTCACCTGTCCTCACCCACATCCTATCAGTGGAGTATGCCCATCTTCTTCCTATTATATCTCAGTCTCTCATATCGAACTCAGACTGGTACTCCAACAGCTTTCTCTTACTCTCAGTCAACTTTTCTTCCAGGCTAATGGTGTTACTGATGCGGACTTTGAGTTTCTAAAGGACATTCAATCGAATGGGAACTAGATAACCTGCATCACCCCGGCGTGTTACGCGGCACAAATTAAACTCTGTATAAATATTTTTCGTAGTCTTTCGCTTCCGTTGTGTGAGTAGCCTGCATGTATGTTAGTGCTGTTGTCTTGGAGACTTGGTTCCTCTTTCCTTATATAATCTTTTACATTTTGTAATAGTCTTTTCTTATCCTCATGTACCATACATACCATTATCAATGAATAAACACTTGTGGATGTTAAACATTGCTTATCCTGAAACTTGTGAAGTATTTAAGAGTCAGTTGAATTTGTGAAGAAATTTGGTTCTTATTTCCCCACTCAGACTAAAGTATTTAGTAAACCCCAGATTTTTGCTGTATTAATATATATTTCTGTCTCTTTAGCATCGGCCTAGACATAATGAGTGCCAGTTGTAACTTTGCGATCCATAATGACTATTAATTTAGTTATTACATAGCGAGTGAAACGAGCTGGGTGTTGGGTTCTATATTGACTAGTTTCTGTTTGATAAGAGGGGGTGGTAAACGGAAGTATAACTGTTGGGCATCGTACCTAGTTCTATAAGCAGCATATTTTGAAACATGCTTTCTTTCCCCATCTCAGGCTTCAGACCCTATAGGTGGCGTTTTTAAACATGCCCTAACTATAGAAAGCTGCGCTCAGCCTAGTCCAAGCATAGAATTGCTTTCTAGGTGCATATCCTTACTGGTAGAGGGACCATTAGACTGATAAGCAGCATGCAAGCCTATAACCTGTTGAGCAGTCAGCAGATATGCATAAACAATGATTCCATGACTAGTGTATAAGTGCATTCACTCAAGGGACATGCCACCGATCCTAATTCAGTTTACTGGATTGACAAGTAGGATAAAGGCCTCTAAGGGCGGCCATCAACTCACAAGAGAACTCTATCTCTTTTCCAATTCCATCCATTGTTATAGGCACGGCCATATAATCACATGCATAAATCACCTCCATTATCCGTTTGAATCCAGTCCATTTGATCACACATAGGGTAGCTTAGGGTTGCTAACCAATATCTATAATTATCTAAGACATTATAAAATAGGCCTATATCATTCGCTGAAATATGCAATAAAAGAGCACCAGAGTAGTTCAAAAGTGTACCAGTGAAGTACGAACAGCAGAGTAAAAAAAGGAGAATAATGTTTAAAATCCGCTTGATATACTGCAATTGTTTGCCTGTTTTATGTGGTTACATGTTTATCGGTGATATCATAACCATCTGCAGGAACTATCCTTTCGTGTCTTTGCCGTGCATGATATCACCGATGTCATTCCAATGTCATTCCATGTCATATCCTGGTGCCTAGTCGTATAGCGTATGGCGTAAAAGTATCAAGCGAGTATAGAGTTCTAGTCTATGTGGCCTTGAACAGAGTTATGAGTGGTTAGCATCCTTTGCTTTCAAATAGAATATGGAATAGAGTAACACACCTCATGAACATAGGGGAGGGTGACAGTGTATCAGGAGAAAGTGTTAGATAATAATCTATTACGTTACAGAATTGTTAAAAGTTCCCCTACCGCATCTGACCTAACTCTAACAATGACACAGAAGTTGTCTAACCTTGAACTGGATGCTTGCGACATACTTGAGATGATGTATTGTCCCACATTTGGTTGTAAATTACATGGTTGGTCCCACAAATAAATTGGTAATAGGTGGTTTCATTTTTATAATCCAACCGCTGATAGTGCACACTGTATTAGTGATTATAGGCTTGTAATAACTTCTTGTTGAATCTATCAGCACTATGTGCGGGAGATCAGTTCCTCAGGCTGCTGTGGTGAGCGCTACTACATACCGTAAAACATAGGTACGTACTTTTCTATCCTCATGCACCTGGTGTGCCTTGGGCCATGCAATCATCCGTCTGTTGAAGGATCACCAGTTGCCTCACCCGGCCAGTTCACTTTATCAAAAACCCTTTTTCACCTCTGTGAAACAACATAGAGATCTTGTGCATTTTCAATAAATCTCTCTCCCGCACATCTCAGCACCCTATAGCTTCTTTTGTTCCCCTCTCTGAAAGCCATATTTATCATCTCTGAGAGTCTCCCCTGCCTTGCTGTGTAAACGCCGTACCCAGTTTCTCAGATGTGTGTAATTGGTTCTATTGGTTGGGACGTCCGCAATTCTGTTAGCATTTGATTTCTTCTGCAGTTGTACAAGAAGAATCCTCTGGACTGACGAGTTTTGTCATTATAAGCAAAGTTATCGTTTGGAGTTGTCCTGTCTTCAGTGCGACCATCGAAAACTAGCTAGCCACGTAACTTGGCTCCCCGGCTTGCGGCGGGGAACGGGGGAATCAACTATTTGGAATCGTCCTGCCTCCAATAATACAGCTATTTGAAAAGTGAGATGACAACTCCGATTAATTACATTGGTTATTTAGAGTTGTCCTGCCTTCAGTACGACCGTTTGAGAATTGAGATAAAAGCTCCAAATCTCAGGGTTTTTCTGCCTAGGGTAGTGATCTGGTCTTTTGGCATGTAGCGGGAGGTAGGGCCGGCAAAGCAGTAGAACTACTGCTTCGCTGCGAGTCTCGCCCCTACATCTGCCACATATAGAAAAAGAACCACTCCAGGTCTCTCGCCTAATTTCTGCCAGAAGGCATATCTATATCTAAAACCAGACCTTTGTTCTCTGTCCTTTCTGGCAATCCATTCTCCTCGATCCTTGCTGATTCATACCCTAACCATGATGTCTTGTACATTCGCCTTTTATTCTGCACTCTATTGCTATTTTCAGCATGCATGCAGCTCTTCATGCTAAAACTATGCCCTATCTATCTGCTCTCCTATTGCTTGAGGGTGTTCATTTGCTTGGAAACTGCCTGCTCTTCGAACTCCTCGCCAATTGCTTAAAGTTTATAAATTGTAATTTAATTGTGGTCATCATATTCCATATCACAATTACTTTTTGTCTTCTTTACATTTATCCACATGCTGTAATTCTCTACAACTAGGTGTGTCAGTGTATAATAATAATAATAATAATAATAATAATAATAATAATAATAATAATAATAATAATAATAATAACAATAAACTAAGGGGATCCACTCAATACTGAGCATTGGGGAACGGTCCACCTGGACCATTTATTTTAAGGTCACCCGCCGAGAACTTCAGCTGCTCTACATGAGAAGAGAGACCAAGGTGGATCTTTGACAACCGTGGAGTTAGGTAATTTTATTTTGGTGAATGTCATTATTAAAGCAAAAGTCTTGTTTACAAAATGGGTCCGTGACAGAGAAAATAGCAGCAGTACAAAGTCATAGATCAAAAAAGAAATCAGGGCCGATCCGGTCAAATATTATCGACGCAGTGGGAAATGTTAGGAAATACAAGTTACATGGTACAAATATATGGCGTTAACCGTTCATGTTGTTCAAAAGTAGATAAGGTTAGAGAGTTGTCTAGGATGTTCTTTGGATAATAAATGCTCCAAACATGCACTGCTGTCTTGTGAAGAGTCCTGGACACTTTAAATAAACGTCGGTATGATGACCGGAGATGTCTATTATATAGCACTCTTTTTTTAATGACTATGAGTTTGCGGCCATGAGGGATACGAGTCCAGTAGCAGCTCTGTAGGATAGTATACAAATCTCAGTTTCTGTCTATTCTCGGGACTGGCCGCCATTTTCTCTGAAAGCCATACCTATCTCTCAGGGGTGAAAATAATTATCAAATCAAACGTTTGGAGTTGTCCTGCCTTCAGTACAGCAATTTGAAAAAGGAGATAACAACTCTTAATAATCACATTAACCGTTCGAATTGTCTCACCTTCAATGATATGACAGCTCCTCATTTGAAGTTGTTTCTGGCTATGGATGTGACTTAGCTTTTCGGCATGTGGTGGGAGAAAAAGCAGTCAATCTGTTACTTCACTCGTGGGTGTCAACCATGTCGCCCCATTACCCACCACATGCAGAAAATCCAGGTCACCTGGCTAGTTTCTGACAGAAGGCATATCTTCTTCTAAAACCAGACTCTTGATCCCCACTCTGCTCTCCTTGATCCTTGTTGGCTCATTTGGTCTTTCTGTCTAGGGAGGTGACTTGATTTCTAGGCATATGGCGGGCAGTGGGACGAGCGAGGCAGTTGAAGCACTGCTTTGTTAGCAGGTATCACCCCAACACGCAGTCCCCCACAACTCGCCACATACAAAAGAGCTAGGTCGTCCAACTAGCCTCTGTCAGAAGGCATGACTCCATTTAAATCCAGACCCTTGTTCTCTTGCCCTCCTGTTCATCCACTCTCCTATCCGTTGACTCACACCCTATCTAAACCGAGATGTCTTGGATGATTCCCATTCATTCTACCCTCTATTGCTATTTTCAACACGCAGCTCTTCATGCTAGAACTGAGTCAATCTTTCGACTTTTCCATTGCTTGATGGTATTCATTAGCCTAGAAGTTTCCCGCTCCTTTGTGAGTACTGCCTGCACTCCGAACATCCCTCCAATCCTTTACTATCCTGCCTTACCAGTGACACCATAACATGAACATATGAGAATCTCACTAATTTAATCTGCTCTTCATCACCTACTGCACCATATGTAGAGTTCACCCTGATTATTTCTTCTACATAAATCATGAAAAGTATAAAAGCGGTATGAAGCAGCCTTGTTGCACCAAGCAACTTATAGTGCGTGAGACTGTGCTTTCTTCTCTGAAGCGTACTGAGGCTTTCTGTCCCATGTATAGAGGGACTATGGGCCTCATTAGTGTCTCTCCAGTTTTGCTTTCTGCATGCTCTGGACTAATACTTTTTGCGAAGTAAGCATATTTCTAATTTGGGGTTGTCTTGCCTCTATCACGCTCATTTGAAAAATAGGCTAACCGTGTTTCCCTGCTCTTCGGAATGCGCTAAGGCGATCAACGATTATCAAGTCAACTAAATTAGGAGTTGTCTTGCCTTTAGTACATCTATTTTAAAAAGGAGATAACAACTCCAGAATAACTACATTAGTTTTGGAGTTGTCTTGTCTCTAATACGGCCATTTGGGAAAGGATATAGACAGGTGATTTGGCGGGTGACGGGGTGAGCGTAGCAGCACCACACTGGCCCATTTAAATCCACCATCCTGGTGTATTTAAAAAGATATATGTCATGTGGGTATGATGCCACAATACACCGCAAGATATACAACCTGCTCTATGCATTGTGATGTGGCTTGCTTTGACCCATGCAGTTAGCATTTTGCAATGAGCCATAACCTGTTTCATAGAAACGGCGCAGATTGAATGCAGTGAAGTATTATAACAGCTTGCTCTGGATAACAGTCACCCCAGTGACAGCACTGGTTACCCACATCCTCGTGTAAGTACACGTGATACAAGTTCTATTA
>Ga0224501_10004013_pt1 | contig 11612 bp, 10 predicted proteins | sample SF_Oct11_sed_USG_4_FD_169105 | JGI IMG/M metagenome (GOLD analysis project Ga0224501, IMG submission 169105) | Sediment microbial communities from San Francisco Bay, California, United States - SF_Oct11_sed_USGS_8_1 | ecosystem: Environmental > Aquatic > Marine > Sediment | place: USA...
AAAGTTTGAAGAGAAGCGCGCGCTAGTATCCATTCCATTTAACTATGTCTTCGAAGTCTCTTTTCGGCACGTGTAATACTCCGTTTTCGTCAAGCCAGTATCTTATGTCTCCGTCCTTTATCTTGTCCACTACTGGATCTTCGGCGGGATATCCAAGAGCAACTACCAGAACTATATCGAGGCTATCCGGAACATTCAAGATCTTCTTTAGTTTTTCTCTGTCAACAGCGCCGAGAATACACGAACCTAAACCTACGTCGTAGGCAACCATGGAAATGCTCATTGCCGCTATGCCTGCATCGTGACCAGGGTTCTTACGAATATTCTTGTCCAATAGTATAACCACGTACGCCCTCGGCATCTCTTCTTCGCTGGGTTGATAATCTGGTAGATATCCAGCCCAACTCAATGTGCTGAATACTTCTGTTAATAGCTTCTGATCGTCAACGATGACATACTTTAACGGTTGACGGTTAGCTCCAGAAGGCGAAAGCCTCGCAGCGTCTACGCATCTTGACAAAACTTCTTCAGGGACATCCTTCTGCGCATACTTTCTAATAGTTCTTCGGCTTGTTATCTTCTCGTAAATCATACTCTCCAATCCCAGTTTTGGTCAATTTGCTTCATGATACAGTGTCTTTAAAAGCATGCGTGCATGTCTTAAAAGTTTATCTAATGCATGTGCGCGCGTTTGCATACGCTGAAGTATTAACCACATGAACGATGAATAGACGAGGAGAGTGCGATGAGGATACCTTTCGGATGGCTCGCAGACTTTGTGAAGAGACAAAGGAGGAACTTCCGAGTTCTGCTTGCAAGGAAACTTGGATATAGTCTGCTAGGGAGGTTGAGCCGTCAGTATACTTCGCTCTATGCGATAGCCTTGGGCGCAGACAAGATCGCCTTAGGATCGTTGAACAGCGTGGGAAGTGCAGTTAGCACAGTCCTGTCGTTGCCGATTGGCAGACTTGTTGACAGATATAGCTTGAAGAAAATGATGCTTTTCGCGATGATTCTAGAGATTTTGGTGCCAGTGGCTTACGCTGTAGCTCGGGACTGGATCATGCTCATACCTGCCTTGATACTTCTTCAAATGACTGGCTTCCGATCTCTTGCGGTCACGATTGAAAGCGTGTATATAGCTAGCTCGTTGAGAGATGAGGACCGGGCAAGTGGGTTTGGAGTTTCAACGGTCGTCTCTACAATTGGAGGAACCCTGGCCCCGATTGTAGCAGCCTATCTGGTCATTGCCTTTGGAGGAATTAACGTCAAAGGGATACAACCTCTCTTCCTTATCCAATTGGCCGGACTCATCCCTCTAGCAGTTGTCATATATCTGCATCTTACTGAGGTGGGCAAAGCTAAAGGCGACGCAAGAAAGGGCGTCAAAAACTTCTTGAAAGACTTTGGCACATTATTTGAAGACGCCAAGGGGTTGAGACGGTTCATTTTCATGGAGTGTCTAGGTGCCTTTTCCATGGGTGCAGTTTTTCCTTTCGCCATGGTTTTTGCCGTGGAAGTGAAACAGGCAACTCCTTTCGTTTTGGGATATATGGGTATGGCTGCGACGCTTTGCAACATGATTTTCGCTATTCCAATCGGTAGATTGGCGGATAGGATTGGGAGAAAAAAGACGTTGTACCTGATGCGTCCTGTCATGTATGCTTCCTACCTGCTTATTGCGTTCGCTCCAAACGCCTACTGGCTCATACTCGCTTGGGCTTTTCTAGGGTTTCCTTGGGAGTGGATAATCTGGAGTACCATGAGTATGGAGATGGTTGCTGAAAGCAAAAGAGGACGATGGAGCGGAATACTCATGTTGTTTATGAACCTTGTAAGAATTCCAGCTCCTATAATAGGAGGAATATTATATCAAGCGTTTGATCCAGCTATGCTCTTCATGTTACCACTTGCAATAGACATATTCCTAAGACTCCCAACTCTTGTCACAACCCCAGAAACCCTAAGACGCACTTAAAGCAAAAACAGATCTTCCAAAGCCCGTGCACATGCGTATGGCATATATGAATCTTTGCAGCCGATTACAAGCTTTATAAACAACTTTAACCGTCCAACTTACTCTACGAGGTGAATAAGATGAGGGAAGAGAAGGAGATTAAGGCGATTCAGGGAAGATTAATTGATGGGACTGGAAGCACTCCAGCTAAGAAAGCCATTGTTGTAATCGAAGAAGAGAAAATCAAAAAGGTAGGCAATGCAAGTGAAATTGAAATTCCAGATGAAGCTGAATTAATAGACGCTTCAGGCAAAACAATCATGCCGGGGCTAATAGATTCTCACATGCACTTCATGGGCTTGGTAAGCGACAAATTTGTTGAAGAAGAAATTGTGAGACCCAAAGAACTTGGAATTATAAAGGCGGTTTTTGACGCTCGAGACCTTCTAGAAGCTGGTTTCACCACCGTAAAGGACTGCGGAAGCAGGGGAGGAATTTTTCTAAAGAAAGCGACGAAAGAAAAATGGTCGAAGGGAATTATTAGAGCTCCGAGGGTGTTGGCAGCCGGCCGCGCTCTCAGCCAGACCTTCAGTCACGGAGACGCACACTATCTTCCAATAGAATACGCCAGACAACTCAATCCGTGCATATGCGACGGAGTTCCAGAATGCATCAAAGCGGCTCGCCTCGCGCTTAGGGAAGGAGCAGACTTCATAAAAGTGATGACCAGCGGAGGAGTGATGTCTCAACTAGATCGACCAGAACACACGCAGTTTACGCTGGAAGAAATTAGGGCGATTGTCCGGGAAGCGGAGAAAGTAGGAACATTTGTAACCGCGCATTGCCAAGGAACCGAGGCTATGAAGCTTTCCATCGAAGGCGGAATAAGAACCATCGATCACGCGTTCTATCCGGATGAGGAAGCAATAGAAATGGCTATCGAGAAAAATGTCGCTTTCGTTCCAACACTTTCAATCAACCAACAAATAATAAAGGGAGGAGTTGAAGCAGGTTATCCTCCATGGGCTGTGGAAAAGGCGGAGGAAGCTTGGAAAGAAACGTGCAAAAACATTGAAAAGTCGCATAAAGCCGGCGTACCCATCTGCGCCGCCACCGACTTCTGTGGTTCACCACTTCTAAAGCTTGGCAAAAACGCCATGGAACTCGAGTTGCTGGTTAAGAAATGTCATTTCAAACCCATGGAAGCCATTGTAGCCGCTACTAGAAACGCCGCTGAATATGCATGCAACTTAGGAGACAAGATTGGAACCATAGAAGAGGGAAAACTTGCTGACATCATTGTTGTGGACGGAGATCCATTAGAAGACATAACGATTTTACAAGAATTGGAAAAAATAAAGATGGTAATGAGAAACGGTAAGATAGAAGTAAATCGAGGACTATAAACCGCAATCACCCCTTTTTATTTTTTGTTATAAGAGATTTAATCTCTGACTATTAGCTTGGATAGGATTCTCCCTTACGCTTGACGTTTTGCCCTGACTTTTCGCGTTCCTTAAACTATGAATCATAGTTTACATCCGACGTTGAGATATCCCCCGCAATTGCCCTTATCTTCTATTTGTTACGAATTAATAGATTTTCTTAAAGATACTTGGAGATTGGACCTCGTAATTTTTATATGCTAGACTTGGAATCTCCAAGCAACAACTACAATGGATAGAGGAAGGAGATGTTTAAATCAGGTTAGAGTTGTCATCTTCGTTCAAGTTTTGAATTCATGGGTTGGTGGCATTCTTGGTGTTGCTTTTTCTTGTACAGTGGAGATATCTCCCAATTTCCCCCGCAAACTCCCCATTTTTTGTTACTTGAGAATTTAGCATACTTGAAAAACAATGATGTCTATATAAGGTTCTTACGATGGATAGTAGATGAAATAGGGGTCTCTTTGGAGATGATAGAATGCCGCATCTTGAAGAGGAACATAAACGCAGATATCCCAATGAAACGATGAAACTGCTTATTGGGAGAGCCAGTTGTAGAGATTTCTCCAACAAAAAGGTCTCTCCTAGTATTTTGCAGTTGGTTCTTGAGGCAGGAATCCATTCACCTACTGCAGGAAATCTACAACCTTACTCTATCATAAAAATAGAAGACAGTGCAACCAAAAGAAAATTGGCAGACATGTGTGGTCAGGATTTCATAGGCAAAGCACCTGTTCTGCTACTGTTCTGCATCGATTGGCATCGTGTTGAAAGGTGGGCAACCCTCGAGGTTGCTCCGTTCACAGCAACAAGTTCCTTCAGACATTTTTGGGTGTCTTTCCAAGACACCATTGTATGCGCTCAGAATATCTGCACTGCCGCAGATTCGATGGGATTGAGTTCGGTATACATTGGCACAGTATTAGAGCTATTCAAGGAAATTCGGGATATGTTCAAATTGCCAAAGGGAGTGTTCCCCATAGTTCTGCTCTGCATAGGATATCCGAAAGCCAAGCCACTGCCACGAAAAAAACTCGGTGTCGACGTAATCGTCCATTCAGAACAGTACAAAGAAATGGAAGACGAAGAGCTCATAAACGCATTCAATGAGAAGTATGAATGGGAAAGATTTGATATCAGTGAAGAACGGCTCAAAAAAATCTCTGAGGTTTGCTTAGAAGTTCATGGAGAAAAGTTCGCAAAGAGAGTTGTTGACCATATTAAACATAATGGATACATAAACACAGTGCAATACTATTTCGGTCTTCACTATCGTGCCAATGTAATGCCTAAAGGAAACGATACCTATCTAAAGACCATGGAAGAATTTGGGTTCAATTGGTTCAAGAAATATCATTCAATCGTCACCATCAGCTAAGCAGAACGCACGCGACGATTTCATCGGTGAGTAACCAGTAAACCAGATGAGATCAAACAGTTGCTTGAAGCAGGTTTTGAATACGTCTTCCAAAAAGACGGTTTTATGTTCTTCAGAAAACACAAGTAAAAAGCGTATGTAAACATGGAAGTAGAAACTATAAATAATAGTTTACATTCGCTAATATCTTCAAAACAACTCGGCAGACGCCGATCCGAAGAGGAAAGCTCAGATGCCCCTAAAAGAGCTTAAAACTGAAACCGAAAACATGCTTACCATAGAACGTATTCTGCATGCCAAACGTTACTCGCTGGCTCTTAACAAAACCTTATGCGTAGGCTGTGAAATCTGCCAAATTGTATGCCCAAGAGAAGCCATAGAAATCAAAAAGATCCCGAAAAAGAACGGAGAAAAGGCCCAGCGTCCCATAATTGATGTCAGCGAGCAGAAATGCTCCTACTGTGGAATGTGCGAACCCATCTGTCCCTTCAACGCCATAGAAGTCAGAGTTGACCAGCAACACATGGTGCCAGTTCTCGAAAAAGAAAGCTTCCCCGAGCTCATAAGAGAAATTGAAGTAGACCCAACCCTATGCGACATAGACTGCATAGACTGCGAAAAAGCATGCCCACTAAACCTTATCACAGTTAAGGTTCTAACATCAGACGAAAAAGAAATCAAACCAGAAGAAGCAAAATCTCTGCCAAACAAAGAAAACCTCAAAGTCAAGGTAGATATAAAAAAGAACCTCTCTCCATGCTGCCGACTCTGCGAAATGAAATGTCCAAAAGGAGCCATACATGTCCGCAAAATCATGCATGGACTCCTTAAAATAAATCTTGAAAAGTGTCCGCCTGGTTGCCAAGACTGCCTAGACGTTTGCCCAATACCAGGCGCCTTTTACCTAGACGAAAACGATAAAAAAGTTCACCCAAACGAAACCTTCTGCGTTTTCTGTGGCACTTGCAAAATTGTGTGTCCAGTTGAAGACGCCCTAATTTTTGAACGAAGATCAATTCATCACACACCCGTAAGCTCAGGAGCATGGAACAAAGCCCTAGAAAAACTGACATCAACAAAAGAATATTCAAAAGAAGCCAAAACCAAAGCCCTAACTAAAGCACAGAAAATGGTTGAAAAGATGCTTCTGCCAAAGGAGGCTTCCTAAATGGCTGAAACCCCACGTGTTGGAGTTTTCGTCTGCCACTGCGGATTAAACATAGCAGGAGTAATCGACATCAAAGAACTCGTAGACTACGCCCGCACACTCCCATACGTTGAATTCGCCGACGACAACCGCTACTCCTGCGCCGACCCAGGACAAGAACAAATCAGAAAAGCCATAAAAGAACACAAACTAAACAGAGTCGTCGTCGCCGCTTGTTCACCCCGCATGCATGAACCAACCTTCCGCAAATGCGTCATGGAATCAGGACTAAACCCCTACTTCTTCGAAATGGCAAACATCCGAGAATTCTCTTCATGGGCTCACGGCAATAGCCCAGAAGAAGCAACTGAAAAAGCCAAGGAAATCGTGAAAATGGCAGTTGCAAAAGCAGTTTTGCTTCAACCCCTCGAAGCTATGGAGGTTCCAGTTACAAACAAAGCCATGGTTCTAGGAGGTGGAATTGCAGGTATATGCGCCGCACTCGATCTCGCCGACATGGGATTCAAAGTATACATAGTAGAAAAAGGCGAAAGCATCGGAGGTCACATGGCACAGCTTGACAAGACGTTTCCAACCCTCGACTGCAGTATATGCATCGAAGGACCAAAAATGGTGGATGTCTCCCGCCACCCCAACATCGAAATCATATCCTACGCTGACGTTCTCCGCGTAGACGGCTACGTAGGCAACTTCAAAGTCAAAATACGCAAAAACCCACGTTATATCATAGATGAAGACTGCACAGGCTGTGGCGAATGCAGAGATGTCTGCCCAGTAGAGTATCCAAACGAATGGGACATGAACATGGGCGTGAGAAAAACTATTTCAGTGCCCTTCGACCAAGCAGTACCACTTGTATATACACTCAACATGGACTACTGCATCGAATGCTACAAGTGCATAGACGCTTGCGGAGCCCGCCAAGCCATCAATTTTGACCAAAAACCCGAGGAAATCGAGTTGGAAGTAGGCGCCATAATAATAGCTACAGGCTTCGACATTTACCTGCCAACTGATGACCAACTGTACGGATATGGTAAATACGACAACGTAATCACAGCGTTAGAATTTGAACGGTTAATTTTGGCTGCTGGACCCACAGGAGGCAAAGTTGTGCGAGCTTCTGACGGAAAGAAACCCCACAGGGTAGCTTTCATTCAATGCGTGGGTTCAAGAGACGTTAACAAATATGAATGGTGCTCAGGATTCTGTTGCATGTATGCACTAAAAAATGCCATTCTGCTTAAAGAGAAATACAAGGACGACGTTGAAGTCTATCTGCTTTACATCGACATGCGCACCCACTTTAAAGGCTACGAAGAATTCTACAGAAGAGCACGCGACCTAGGCGTCAACTTCATCCGTGGCAAGTCGTCTCAAATCATTGAAGACACGAAAACCAAAAACCTCATCATCCGTGCGGAAGACATGGCCATAGGCGAGCCAATCGAACTCGAATCCGAAATGGTAGTCCTCTGCACTGCTGCTATCCCAAAGAAAGGCTCAGACGAAGTTGCCAGAATCTTCAGCATCTCACGCGGAACAGACGGCTTCTTCATGGAAAGCCACCCAAAGCTCAAACCAATCGACACCGCAGTTGACGGAATCTTTCTCGCCGGAGCCTGTCAAGCACCAAAAGACATACCCTACTGCGTATCTCAGGGAAGCGGAGCCGCAGGAAGAGCCGCTACAATTCTTTCCAAGCCAAAATGGAAAATCGAGCCAATCATCGCCGTAGTAGACCCGGAAACATGTCAAAACACCCGAGTGAAATGCGCCATCTGCCAAAAAGTTTGCCCTTACGGAGCTGCAAGTGCACCTGAAAAACAGCCAGCGCAAGTTACGCCCGCCATGTGTCACGGCTGCGGCACGTGCGTCGCCGAATGCCCAACCGACTCCATTACGCAGATGCATTTCACAGACGCCCAAATAATGAACCAGATTCACGCAGCCCTAGAAAAGAATCCAGAGGAAAAGATACTTGGCTTCCTCTGCAACTGGTGTAGCTACGCAGGCGCCGACCTAGCCGGAACAAGCCGCCTCAAGTATCCCCCTACGCTTAGACATATACGAGTAATGTGTTCTGGACGGGTAGATAGAGACTTTGTTCTCGAAGCCTTCCGAAAAGGCGCAGGCATGGTCCTCGTAGCTGCTTGCCACCTGCCCTACGACTGCCACTACATTTCCGGCAACGTATGGATGACAAAGCGCATGCAAGCGTTAAAAGGCATGCTGGAAAAACTTGGGCTTAGCCCCGAAAGATTTAGAATCGACTATATTTCAGCTGCTGAAGGCTCAAAGTTTGCAGAAGTCATAACAGAAATGACTGAGCAAATGAAGGCTCTAGGGAAAGATCGGATATTGGCTGAAAACGAGAAACTGCGACCAATAATAGAGAGGATGCTTGCGAGGAAAAAAGCAAAAAAGGCTGCCCCTACCATTTCTGCAGGTCCTAAATAAGCCTTAACCTTAGTTTTTCTCCTCTGCGATTGTAAACTGCTAAGCTGTCTACTCTATCATATGGATATGCAGCCACAAGTATTACTTTGCCAAGCGCATGGTTCAAATCTTCAACCGAAAGCCCCAAACTCCCAGAAGGATGTGAATGAGCAGTTCCAATTACGGAAAAGTCAATCGGCATCATAAACATTGGGAGACTTGCAAATCCCTTTCCATAAGTTGCAGAGGGTGGAATAACAATTTCAGATATAGTTATCGTGTCTTTACGTGTTTTTCCACGTAGCAGAAAGATTGTTTCTTTTGGATGCAAACTTTTGGCGCTTTCAAGAATCATTTGAACTATTTCCTTAGGAACTAACACTTCAATTGTTGGGTTCATTTGATTCTTCTCATGTTCTAGTAGAGTTTGGAAATGGATTTAAGCATATTGCGTGGTTAAAGGTAATGCTAGGATAAAGATGACCGCTTGGAGATTGTCAAAGTTAGAGACGAATGACGCGTTTGCTAACATGGCTATTGATGAGGCTATTGTAACTGCCCGAATTGAAGGGTTAGTGCCTAACACCCTTCGCTTTTATCGTTGGAATCCCTCGACGGTTTCTATTGGACGATTTCAAAAAGTATTCAATGAGGTTCACGTGGAAAACTGCAGAAGTCACGGCGTGGACATTGTTCGAAGAATCACAGGCGGAGGCACGGTCTACCACGACTTTGAGGGAGAAATCACTTACAGCGTAGTTGTTAAAGAAGAAGACTTAGGAACACAAGACGTAGTTGTCGCCTACAACACCATAAGCAACGGACTAATCGAAGCCGCCAAAATCCTCGGCGTAAACGCAAACTTCAATCCAGGCGACCCAAGAAACTGCCCCAACATAGCCATAGATGGAAAAAAAATTTCTGGAAGCGCCCAATTCCACAAAGGCGGAGTGCTGCTTCAACATGGCACTCTTCTTTTGGACATAGACCTCACGAAAATGTTTACCTTTCTAAAGGTTCCATGGGCTAAAACCATAACCGACGTGATATGCGTAGCCAAAGAAAGAATTACTTCTATTAAACACGAGCTTGCGTCAAACATCTCGATGGAAGAAGCCTACCAAGCTCTAATCAGGGGATTCCAAAAAGCATTTGATATAGAGTTCAACGAGGAAGAAACTCTAACAACCTATGAACAAAAACTAGCTGAAAAACTTCGAAAAGAAAAATACACAACAGAAAAGTGGAACCTAGAAGGCAAAGTTATCTATAAGTTATAGCTTCGTGTTTTGCCCAGATTCTGCACGTGCCTTCCATGCTGACCATGCATGCGCCTCTAGGTGCTTGCGGCGTGCATTGCTTCATGTAAAGTTTGCACTCGGGCGGCTTTATCTTTCCTATCATGACAAGATGACATAGACAGCCTGGCAGCAAATCTCTTGCACGCTCAATTTTCACATTGTATTTCTTTCTTGCATCGTACTGGGCGAACTCCTCTTTCAGCATCAACGCGGAGGCCGGAACCCTGCCAATGCCTCTCCAACGCCCAGCTGTTACGTCGAAGACCTGCTCCATAAGCCTTTGAGCTTTCACGTTGCCTTCCCAGGTTACAACCCGACTGTATTCGTTTTCCAGTTTGGCTTCGCATTTCACTACTTGCTGTAGAAGCATGGATATGGCGAAGAGGACATCCAGCGGCTCGAATCCAGCAACTATTGTTGGCATGTGATAGGCTTTAGGAAATATCTCGTAGGGCTTCACGCCAATTATGGTTGAAACATGGCCAGGCGCGATAAAGCCGTCAATTTGCAAGTCGCCGATACCTAACAGCAACTCCATTGCTGGTGGAATCAGCCTATGCGAAACCAAGAAACTGAGATTGGATGGAGGCTTGTTTAAAATCTCAACGGCAGTCGAAGGCGCAGTGGTCTCAAAACCAATGGCAAAGAATGCAAAATCGCGGTTAGGCTCTTTCCTTGCCATTTTCACAGCGTCACTTACGCTATAAACGATGCGAACGTCTCCACCTTGTGCCCTAGCGTCTTGAAGCGACATCTCAGAGGCTGGAACCCGCAATAAATCGCCAAACGTGGTTATGGTTACACCTTTCAAAGCTAACGTGATGGCTTCATCAATTTCCGCCGCTGGAATAATGCAAACTGGACAGCCAGGACCAGCAATCACATCAACTGTTTCAGGCAAAAGAGACCTCAACCCGTAATGGCTAATGGTCCATTCATGGGTGCCACAAACATGGCAAATCTTAACTGGATAAGAAGGCGTAACCTTTCTGATTTGATTTGCAACGCGTTTGGCAAGAGTTGCATCTCGAAAACGCGATTGTTTGCTAGTCATTCAACGACCAACCTTATGCTTTCAATTATACATTCTTTTCCGCCGACAATTTCAACTATGCCGTCGCACTTTGGACAGCGCAACGTGGGCATGGGCAGGTGATATTGCGGGTTATCTTCGTATTTGAAGTCACCCTCGTAACCGCAACTATTGCACTTAACGACGCCCTCACCCTCTTTAATTAGCAGATTTGAGTCTTCCATGATTGTGTCTTTGGTTAATATCTCATAGGCAAATCGAACCTGCTCTAACCCGAGGAAAGTTAACTCACCAATAATCAGGGATACTTCTTTCACCTTTTTTGCTCTGTGCTTTCTGGCTTCTTCTAAAACGCTTTGCACGATTTGTGAGGTTACTGAAAACTCGTGCAGCTTAACTCAGCCTCTCAACTGCGATAATCCAAGGGCTTCAGCCACCTTTTCAACGCCTTCGCCAGTTCTACAGTTGGTTGCCACAACATTTGCTCTAGGATTAACGGTCTTCACGTCTCTTTCAAGCTGTTTAACGTCTACGCCCATGGCTTGGGCCAAATCTGTCTTGTTAATGACCACAACGTCGGTGTCCATAAAGATAAATGGATGCTTAACAACCATGTACGGGCCTTCTGTTACGCTAATCACAACTACTCGCTTGTCAGAGCCTAAAGGGAACTCAGCGGGACAAATAAGGTTGCCAACATTCTCGATGAACAGAAGCTGAATTTTGCTTATGTCAAGTTTCTTTACGGCTTTTCTGACAAGGTTAGCATCTAGATGGCACTCTTTGCCCGTGTTAATGGCTACTACTCCAACTCCATGCCTCGCTATCAATTCAGCATCTATTGTGGTTGTTAAATCTCCCTTGAAGACCGCTATGCCATAATGGTTCTTT
>Ga0224501_10004014_pt1 | contig 11611 bp, 7 predicted proteins | sample SF_Oct11_sed_USG_4_FD_169105 | JGI IMG/M metagenome (GOLD analysis project Ga0224501, IMG submission 169105) | Sediment microbial communities from San Francisco Bay, California, United States - SF_Oct11_sed_USGS_8_1 | ecosystem: Environmental > Aquatic > Marine > Sediment | place: USA...
GCTCGCATATAAAGGAGCCGCACTAACAGCAGTTTATAACAGATAGCAATTTTGACTAGTACAGTGCGCTGGCAGGAGATACAGGAAATTTACTGACAACATGAAGGCTATGGTACAGTCACCAGTAAGATCTTTGAGAAACGAGGTTTGCGCTCTGTCGCCAGAGAGCTTCAAGATTAAGAAGTCTAGTCATGAGAATGAGATGAGGGAACTGTACTACAAGCTGAGAGAATTGGTTCCAAATGGCAACAAATTGGCAACCGATATGGAACTTTTGCAAAATGTCATTGACTATATGCTTGATCTAACGGACACTCTCCATGCTCAGGTTTGTACTTCATTTTACCATGGTAAATCGAAATAATTCCTATAGAAGTTACCACAATACAAGTTGGTAGTGATATACTCAGTATATCACATGAATACTGGTATGAGATGATCAACGTCTCTTATTATTTCAGGAAGAGGTCTGAACACATTAGTTGCTACACCTTAGATGGCTAAGAAGGTGGAAGCTTGGTGAGTGACAGGGATTGTTACTGCTCCAATACTGAGGAAGCTATTCGTGAAATGTCACAGCAGCTGGATTTGACTAGACTTCCGCTGAAAGATATGCTGGCTGGATAGAAGTTGATCCTTCTGCTAGCTCCATGCGAATGGTTTTGTGCACCAGCATCATGTGTTTTAAATGCCAGTAATTTATTCAATATTGTTGACCATCTGGTTGTTTCAAAGGCACAAAGCTACTGTGCTCAATACGTTCGACTTGAAGTAATGAGCATTCAATTTTAGGTTGGTGAATTTTATACACATAGTTGGTAGAGAGTATGTGAGAATGTGAAATACAAGGTTATAATGGTTGAATCCTGTCTATGCTATTGTGAAAATGTGGTACAGTATCGTGCAGTCAGAGTCCGGAGTAAGCATACCCATACATACATACATACATACATACATACATAGCATATATCCTCCCTGGAGGAATACGCAGGAATTATAGGAATGAGAAATGATACACAGTTGGTAGCGTATGTAGGCAGCAGCTGAGGAAATCTGGCAGAAACAAGTCATCCGCTGCATGCCAACATACTGCTTCACGCAGTTGATGGAATAGCCTTGGGTGACAGACAGTAGATAGATTTTGAGCTGCCTAGTGGTTACCACGGAGGGTGCGATGTTGCGTACAATTGGGAGAGATTAACTCCATAAATAACTCTTGACTGGTATATTACATAAATGATACCAATATCTTGGAAAAAGATAAAAGGATACCAGTATTATGAGATAAGGGTACCAGTATTATGAGATAAGGGTACCAGTATTATGAGACAAAAAGTTTGATGAAAGGAGAAACTATAATAATTTCAAACCAACGGTAAAAAAACATTTCAATGTGCGGTTTGTTCGACACTTGGGCATTAAAAAATTATATTGAGTATTTCGTTTTGACTGGCAGGATATAAGTTGGCTATTTAGCGGATGTGATGGCTGCATATATGTATAGCTTGCATTAATGACCGCAATTGGTTTATTCGGCGGTCCTCAAGACTTTTGAGTTCGCACTCGCATAGTTTTTCCGCCCGTTTTTGTACATCGCGCAAGCTAGCAGATTGATCAGCTGTTAGTTTGGTTCGCAGACAGCCGCCATACTCCAGCACAGATCTTACCATGCTGTAGTAAAGCGTGACAGTATCGGAAGCTACCGAAGTCATTTTCATGCCATTGACAATCACAGGAGTCAAGTTCCTCCGATTGACACCCTTGGTGTAGCGATGCTTTTCTGTCCGACGGGTGTTTGTGATGGTAGCAATAGGATAATCCTTTGTCGGAGCGAGTACAGAGTTAATAGCCTTTAAGCCAATGCTGCTATTATACGCTGACCAAAACGGAGCTTCAGCAGCGCGTCACGAGAATAGGTTACCCTTGGTGTCATTGTGTAGCTGCGTCGGTGACGATTAGCGCTACGATTTGATGTAAGATGTGTAGGGTTTACATCAAAGAAAACCGTAGAAAGTGAGAAAAATGCAGAGCTTCGAAAAACACGTCTGCACCCTACGACATCCTAGTCGGGGTCAGAGCTTGCACTCGCAGCAAGAGCCTTACGCGACTGGGGTTCTAACACAGGTTTTGGCACGAGTGAGCGCGCTACCACTAGCTCAGGTGCTTTTCCTGTTTATAACTAGGCAAAAGTGATGACTGACTTCTGAGAGGATGCTAAACTTCCTACCCGCTGTAATCTGCCAAAAGTCATATACTTAGAATTCACTGCTTTCTGTTCCCAACATAAGTATCACCAACGTTGTTTCATGTACTGTACATAGATTTAGATATAGTATATTTGTATAACGCAGTATTTATGGGACCTCATGCAATGATTGAAGTCTGGAGAGGTTGGATCAGGTGCAAGACCATCATGTCTACTTAACGACTGCACATTATATTGGACAGATATATAGAATGTGTGTAGTCGGCAATATTAAAATAGATTTAATAGTGAAATTGCCAGTCAAACATAATAGGACTGGGCGCCGCAGTTTCTGAAAGACACCTGCATTCTAGCCATCATGGGAAAGCACCTGCTTACACCCCAGCAAGTATTATTAAAGCAGTTGTGTTAGGTATTAACACCCTAAAATGCAAGCGTATTTAACATAAACATTGATCTATACAATTCTTTACTCCTATGGCTGACACAGCTGGGCCCAGCGTCTCTGATCTAATCAAAAGACAGCAAGTTTGGGCTGCACTATAAATAGCTTTACTGTGTCATAATCACAACAAATTTAATAAAGTTTACAACTGCCTCAGGTTTTAAATGGTTTGTTTTTTCAAGCTTAAGTGTGAGCAATAATTGAATTTCAAATTACTGTAGTGTGTATTCAAGGACCTATGTTCGTAGCGTTTCTTCCATAAGGCTGCATTTGTGGTATGGTGATGTGGTCTATATTGTACTTATGGCAGCATTATAAACATTCTGGGGTTGTTAACCAAACATCTGACCTAGCTTTCAGGCATTCAGTATATGATATGCCATGCAGAAACGTTGAATACTATCGAATGATCGGCAGTATATGATTGATTTTTATTGTTTTATGTAGGCACTTGGCCATCTGATAAAAACTTGAGGCTTGCTGTACTGGTCTAGTATAGAAGTTCAAAAACATGATGAAGCTGAAACCCACTGCGGAAATCTGGCATGATCAAGACTTGAACAACTTGTTTTCCGGTTTTGCACCAAGTGCTCTCACAAGCAAACTATCACATCCTTTCATTGACCTCAGTTCGGTGATTATCAAGAATATCTCAAGTGTTTCTTTGTGCATTTGCAGCTGCAGTATAAATGTACCCGCGTACACTGTCTGCCAAGCATGTAGCTGAAGGGTGATCTGTAGGAAAATGCTCAGAAATTTGCAATTGGTTGTCAAATCCAAGAAGACTAGATTTTTGAATAAAGACTGTATTTCTTCACTCCAAATATACTTATTATAGGCACTTTTGCAATTGTTTTTATGCACAGTTTTTAGCTGTAGATTTACACCCATCCACACACAGAAACCATTGCGCGGGTCTCTTTCACCTCACACTAGTGGCCGGCAAACGACAGTGGAATATGCGCGCACAAAATTATCAACCAGATAGATTAGCTCAGAAATGTTCAGGAGCATGCTACTCCAAAGTGTGAATTCTTACAGATTAGAGCTCGTACCGAGCACGTGCCGGAGAGTCAAGTCACTTGGCCAAAAAAGCGAATCAGATCATCGGAGTTGTCCTTCCACGGTTATTGACTGATCGGAGCTCTAATTGAGAGTTCGCGCGTCGCCCCGTACTTGTGATGAAGCGATACGAGGATTGAATGACATTGTCATATCCGGCTCAGCTGATCCAAAGTTGTTTACCGTAACATGGAGACGTAAGTCATTAGTCATGACGAAACAGAGTGGTCACTCAATGCTTGTCGTACTAGGTTTGTAAGAGCTCCACCTCCCCAACTTCGGCATAATACCTGAAACCATATGAGTGGACCCTGTAAGTGTCAGCAGGTGATTTCCTTCAATCCAGATTTTAAAATATGCTACTGCTAGGTAACCATTTATCAATATGACTATCAGTATCACACTTGCTACTACTAGTACTACTACTAGTATTAGTTAAGTTAGTATTAGCAACTAGGGAGAGGACCTTGTACTTACAAGCAGCAAACCGTAATCTCTGCAGGTTGGTGTTGCTACTGACCAGCAATTAGTTTGCCACAGGTTTCAGCAAGAATGGACAATGTGATGGTGCATCCTATAGTCGTCTATTAGTAACATGTAGTACCTCGCCTATGAAATGGGCAGGCTGACTATTATGATCAGAATTTGTCACCTAAAGGCCATAATACTGTATAGGCCTAAACTGTTTTACACTTGTAGGCTTCTAAAGCTGTTGTTGCAACAGGTGCAGGCATGCTAGCATTAAAGAATTTCCTCTCAGCCAAAGAAATAGAACAGAGACAAAATCGTCTTCCCCCAATAGGTTCTCGAGTTCCCCAGCCAACATTTGATCCCAATTCAGTGCCTGATAGACCCAGAGGTGGGGCTTTACCCCCATTGCACCCAACTGGAGGTGCTAGCACTAGCAGTTTGGCTGCTAAGCCTTTACCAAACATCAAGAGTCAAAATGGATCGAATGAATATGAGAGACAATTCCCCGAGCAGAGACTTCCTCCTATAGCGGAATTAAATAGAGCACCTGTCGGTCATCATTCATCAAATTCTGGAATATCGGATCTGTTCACGACATCACAAATGTCACAACAGAATGTTACCAATACTATCATTGAGCAACAAGAAGCAAGTCTGTCTGATGGACTATCAGCGAGTGATCGGGTAAGTTTGTCACACATTTTTTTGTAGAACATTTTCACTGTTATGGCGAAGCTGAGGGGTTAGATACTTGTTTTGCACCAGATACAGCGTAGCACGGAGTGGGTCAGTACCAACACTCCACCTCACAATGAGGTTTGTTTTTGTTTTAAGTTAGGATTTATGTGAGGAGCTCACACTGACAGTAGGAGCCGTCTTGACCGGGATTTGAACCCAACACCCTTTCGCTAAGCTATGCCAATTCCTTATTATCCCTGAAAGGTGCCTGGTACTACGGCAGGTCTGAAGTAATGAAATTGCTGCGGCAATGACTAAGCATAAAATGCACCTGTCCTAGTGCATCTAGTGAGGTTTTAATAGGTGATCACAATCTATTCTGCTGAGATCATCCATCTCTATAATTAGCAAGTTATCAATGATCTGAAAAACCAGGAAATTCATTGTTTGTGTCTTGATGAGCTGTCGTCCTTTTCAATAAACCAGTAGTATTATAGATGACATCCTTGAATAGGCCTACATATATACTTATCAGAAATGTTCGGGTGTTTCTCGAAAGAGGTGTACCTATATGTATATTTGCTTATTCTCCATCCATAGCCCGATCCAGGTGTAAGTATCATGACTTGCTTCTGTGCATAAAAACATATATAGCGTAAACAAAACTCGCTGCTCGCTGCTCGCTAACTCGGTTTTAGCTTCCCTGATTGGCTCCCTAACAACTTCCTGGTGAATCTTTCACAGTAGGGGCATGCAGTAACTTAAGGGTTTCTTCGCTGAATAACAGCACACTCACTGCCATGCACTGGTGTAATACCATACCAGCTCTTTCAGACTCGGAGGATGGGTATTTTGTGCTGTGCTGTGTGGTGCTCTAGCTGTGGGTTCTTACTTCCATCCTTATACATGTACATATACCGAACAGACATATATAACAAAAATGCCATCTCAAGAGCCTATGGTACAGATAGTATAATGAAACTGTTGTAAAAGCGTGGAAAGAATTGTCACACATTGTAGTTGACTATGATGATGAGATAGATTGCAATTAATTGTTTTTCCGCAGTATTACTATCAGAGTACCTGCGAACTCAATGTGAAGTATTATGCTACAAGACTGACCGGGCAGTGCTAACACATTTGGGGGTCGGTCAATCCTCATCACGTCTTACATAATCTCCTGAGAAGTTTGCTTCTCTTTCACAAGGAAGGAGAGGTGGAGTGATCTTGGCTCTTATCCACCGGCTGGCACTGACATTGTGAGAAAGGGCAAACTAATGGTGCTTCTGGATTGTAGGTGGTGTCGGCCAACCTGTCAAAGAGAGGCATACGAACCTGGCCTGTGTTAGCAGTGCTCAGTGTTTTTTGCTGTAATCCTCTGGCGGGAATGCTTGGAGCTATCTTCACACTACACGCCGAGAATGAGTTCTATCGTGGAAATTCATTGAAGGCTCGGTCCTATGCTAGAGGGGCTAAAGCATTTATAATCGCTGCTGTGGTAACAGGCATGGGTACATTTATCGGCGTTCTCATTTGGTTTGCTGTAACTTGTGTAAACTTTGCCTGCCCTTCGGTCAGATGAGTCGATGGTGCTATTGCTCGCTGAATGAATTCAATGCTGTGGTGACCGCCCATCTACAGGCGAATTCTCCATGAATAAAAGTGATGCATCGCACCTACTACCTCGACATGTATCACCGGTTGAATAGTCAAGGACAGTTTCAAAAGATTCAGCGATATTATAATTTTTATATCCGCAATTATTGTTTGCCGTCCAGTCCATCTGCTCACTTGTGATTTCTACAAAATTTTCATCATATCCTTTTATATAATTCTAAGTTAGCTATATTGTACAAGTCATATTAGCTGGAATACATATCTGCATATAAGATAAATCATTAAAATGCAAAGGAGTGTGTTGTTCAATTGAGAGCCCTAAAGGACTCTGCATCTACCATGCCAGACCAATGCTTGGTGGATCACCAGCAAGTTCGAGAGATCAATAAAGCTTCACCACAAGACTCCATATCTTATAAGTTTGCTTTCATTAGGGGAGCCAGTCAGTAATGATAGAAGTTCGCTGAGGTGTTGGGATAACAACGCCCTTCATTAGCCAGGTGTGAGGGTCTAGTATCACCCACCTGTATGGGATCAGATAAGCTTGTGGTAGCTTGTCAGCTTTGCCCGCAAGCACAGCTTGTGGGGGCACTTCAGAGTTGGTAACTGAAGAGGTAAGTCATGTTCACTGTCTTTATACCAGTTCGTTACACCAGGTTACTTGTCTCTTCGGGCGGGCGGATGGATCCACTACCAGGTAACCCGGCTACACTTCGTACGAATTGCCCAGGAGTTATCTTCCCGAACATTAGGGTAAAGCCCAAGGGCTCTGGAGCAAAAAACATGGCGGCTCCCATCAGGACTGCGTTGGCTGTACATCGATCCCTGTTAGAACGCCGAATCTGGCCAGGTGTGCGATAAGTAACAACTTCTTTTTTTGTAGGAGTGACTTGATATTTTTGACTTCAATAGTTTTCCTGATAATCACCAGCGTGAACGGTCGACTACCCAGTCAACGTGACGCCGTAACTAACTTAGTAAGACTAAGTTACTCATACTCATACTGGAGTGCCGAGTGACTAACTTAACTAAACTAAGACGAGTAAGTCAGTAACAGTAAGAATAAGATAACTCAACTGATAAGACTCACTCAACAGTCAACTCACTCAGTCACTGTGACTGACTCCTCTCACTGAGACTGACTAAGAGTAAGAGTAAGACTTTTTTAAAGTTAAACTGAGTTAAACTAGCTGAGACTGGCAATTACAGTGAATTAGATTTAGCATTTACATTTACTGATTTAGTCTAAGTCTAGCTAACTCTAACTTCTAGTTCTAAGTTAGACTTAGAGTCAGTTATAGTCTAAGTCTAACTCTAGTCCAAGTTACTAACTTACTCTAACTTCTAGTTCTAAATCTAAGTCTAACTAACTAAGGAGTAAGTCTAATCACTTATGCAAATCTCAGTTACTGAGACTGAGGAGTGAGGTGAGGGTGACTACTAATTTACAAGTTAGTAGTCACTCAGAGTCAGTCTGACTCTCACTCTCTGAGTATCTCACTCAGTCACTCACTCACTGACCGAGTGAGTGTGACTGTGAGCCACCCGTGCTCACCTACTCACTAGTCACTACACTACACAGTCTACACTACAGCACTCAATTAGTGTTACTGTTACTGTTAGTCACTCACTCACACTGACCAGTCCCAGATTGAGATTGTGCCACTGCCCTGAGTAACACTACACAGAAACACTCACTATTAAATACTGTGACTTACACTCTGACTCTGAGTCTACTCTGCCAGTCAGCAAGTCACATTTAGTTTACACTATCAATCGGTATCACTGTAACTGTTCACTCACAGTCAGTCAAAGTCAAACCCACACCGCGAGGCGTAATGAAGTGAGATAGAATCATAGATAGAGAGTGAGTGACTATCACTGTGGGTGAGTGTGTTAGTGACTGACTGAGCTAGTAAATCAGTGACACTGACAGTGTCAAGTCAAGTGTGAGTAACGTAAGTCAGTGTGAGTGTGTCTCACTAACGCTCACAGTGACAGTCACACCACAGCTGATGGTTGATTGTAACATCTATTTAGACTAGGAATCATATCAAGATATAAGATATAACAATTGAATTAGGACACTCAGGTCATAACTCACTTCACTGTGACTGTAAATAGGCTGATCACAATTGCATTGATTGATGCAGTTACTAACTGACTGAGTCAGTGCGGCTATAACTATAAGGTTAGTCACACTTAGTGTTGGAGTTAGTACACAGTCGCGAGTCACAACGTTGTTTCACAGTCGTACACCCAGTAAATCGCTGACAGAACCAATGCGTGTTAATGATTCAGCCCAATGTCTCTCCTTCACACAATGAGCCACTATACGCATACTAGCAGCAGTAAAAAATCATACCCACTAACAACAACAGATAACACTCATTATTCATTATCTCATCCATATCACTAGCAGTATAATTATTAGTACTGTCGGCTACTGACTGACTAGATGGCATTGTCACACTTGAAACGTTGAGACTCAGCAGTTCATTTTATGCAGCCCAGTTTCACAGCATTGGCTCACGTAAAAAATACTGTATGATGAGTATGTTCACCATATAGCTCTGTAGTACTTGAGTTTAAACTAATTCTTCTCTTCTCGCGTATGGCAAAGCTGCCCGGTTAGATATTTGTTTTTCACCAGTCACGGCTTAGCATGGAGCATCACATGCGGGTCAGTATCATTGCTCCAGGTTGGGGGTCAGTCACCCTAAGTCAGTCTACACATCACCCGCCAAAATTCGGCTACTCTTATTGAAAAGGGAGAGGTGGATCTTTGACAACTGTGGAATGGTTTCTGACCCTTATCCACTCGTTGGGGCCTCCATTTTTTACTGTGGTGATCACAGCGGGTCCACGTTATTACATGTGCGCACCTGCACAATGGGTAGCCAAAGTCAAACTTACACAACTTTGTCACACTTCTGACTACTGGGATCGAAGTACGAGCATGAAATGGGCCCAAAAACGGAAATAAATACCTATGAATATTCACTGAGTTTAGCTTAGTCCTAACTCTAGTCTACCTCGCAATCAAAGTGAGTGACACTGACTCGGTGACTGAGTGAATTTACTCACTTCTTTCGAAAATGGATTTTCAGTCTTGGTTTGTGTTCGTTACTAATAGCCCAACAACTGCTCTTATGGCGTAAACAGGCTAGCAGTATGTTTGGATCTTTGACGGGATCAGAGTTGTCCTCTCCCAACTTTAACTCATCGGTTAGAACCGAACAATCGTTCGCGATTCGTAATCTCAACGTAGTAATCAAGCCTCTTTGCGGTAGCCTTGACATTTGCCTAAACTACTACTTCCGATTGCGGAATTCAGTTCGCGTGCTTTTGGTTGCGTAATTTAGCAGATTTCGCGATCGGATTTCAGTCACGAAAAACCCGAGCACGTGAATGCACCTAATATACATCATATAAATGGCCGATTAGGCTCCGCTGTTTTTTAAAACGTTTTTCAGAAGGTGCAAGTTTTCCCATCTTTAGCACGGATTTAAGGGGACTTCTGCTGTGCCCATTGCACTGTAATTTGACTCAGGTAGGTTTGGAGACGTGCTGATTCTTATCAGCTAGAAAAATTTGCCTCGTCATCCAACCTTTAACCAACTGAGCTATCCTGGCCTCCTTTTAAAATAATCAATGAATTCCATAGGCTAAAACTTCCGAGATCTGGGAATTGTTGCATTATTTTTGCAATTTTTGTTTACAGCTCGGCGATGTAGAGAATTGTGTAGTATAAGCTCATCAGCTACTCAACAGTTGGAAACAGTACAGGATAAGACCCTACAACACCCTGTAAGTGTGTTCTCAGACGTCTATCTGTGATCTATGATGATTCATATTATTGAAGCTGTGAATTTTGGAAAAGATGCGTTGATGTTGCAGGATTACTTTGGAGTCGGTGATCTATTTACTACATCTGATCTGTTTGATGCTAAAGTACATCTGGGTCACAAGGAGGGCTTACGTAATAAGTACATGACTCCATACCTGTTAGGTAAGAGTGGAAATGAGCTTGTATCCCTTTTGCATTTTTATTCAGCAATGGTGTAAAATTAGCAATCTAATGCCAATCGAATTGAAAATGTTCATGTTATTGCCGTAGAGTGGGTTGGGCTGAAGGTATTTTGCCAGCTGGTTCATAACTAGTATTAAATAGCAATGTATATGGCAGACATCATATGTACGCTGCATCTCCTATAATAATTATCCTGGCGATAGATCTCCGGATATAATGATCTTTTAATTTAACAAACCTTTTTCTATAAAAGTCGGCCATGATAGCGCAGTGAGAGAATGAATGTATCTCACTGCATGTTTTTTTCATGGTACGGGTTCAATTTCTGTGCCGAGACGAAATATTTCAAGGGATTTTTCTATGGCTGATCACACTTTACCAACCCGCCCTGCGTCAACGTGGCAGAAAATGGCCCAATCTCCCCTGAATGGCACCACACAACCTATAGACAGTGAGGAGGAAAGCCGGCATCCAGCCATGGAGAGACAATGTATGAAAAAGAATGTATGAAGAATAAAATCACAATGTTCGCTTTCTATAAAGAAATCGAACTCAAATGCTAGTCAATTAAATCTATGGTGGAAACTGGCTTATTTTCAATGCACGCTTTGAATATTTTGGCAGTCATTTTAGATAAATGTCAATCTAGTCACTGAACACATCCTATAATCACACAAAGTTTTATTTTACCTGCTAAGAAGAACTCATTATCAATTGGAGCTCTTTCTCTCTTCAGGTAATAGACTAGGAGTGGACATCATAGATTTAGATCAGACAGCGGAACACTTGCGAAGTGCTCTGAATGTGTTGGCTCACCTGGCATACCGTGATGCCATTTTACTTTTTATCACAAGGAGTAGACAATTCTCATTCATCGTGGAACAAACCGCTAAGGAGTGTCAGGAGTTTTCACACTGCAGGTGATATGTTGTTCATGAGTATTATATTTATATTACAAACTTTATTATTCACCTTAAAGCTGTGTGGTATGTACAACAAAGATGATATAAAGGGCTTCGGGACTGTAAAATGAGCCTTCACTGTGAGAAACTTACAAAATTTGTTGGGCCAGAAGTTGCAAAATGTTTTTCCTGTCAGC
>Ga0224501_10004015_pt1 | contig 11610 bp, 6 predicted proteins | sample SF_Oct11_sed_USG_4_FD_169105 | JGI IMG/M metagenome (GOLD analysis project Ga0224501, IMG submission 169105) | Sediment microbial communities from San Francisco Bay, California, United States - SF_Oct11_sed_USGS_8_1 | ecosystem: Environmental > Aquatic > Marine > Sediment | place: USA...
GTCATGGGGGCCATGCCACCATTCATTCAAGCATGGTAGAGAGGTGCACCCAGGAGAGGTAAGCTTCATCAAGTACTCATCTGCTACTTCGAAGAACTGCCAGTGGGTGCTGTTTTTCCCATTCTCGTCGATGTGACCTAGCGCAAGGTCTGAACATCAACGAGCAGCAATCTCTGTGATGTAAGTCTAAACTGTTTGGCGAGGTGATCTGGCTCCTCTGCATCTGACAGGTCATGGGCAAGTGTGGTTACGTATAAACAACACATCTGTGGAAGATCATAAGAACTTTACAGCCCCTGCAGCAGGATGTGCGTTTATTATAACATGGGCATAGATACTGCACCATGGCACTGCAATATCACAAAATCACTTTATATAACAGAGGTAAACCTATATAGGTTCAATTGTTGAATAGCCTCAAACAAGCACAACAAATGAATAACAGGAAAAGGTACAAAGATTTAAAAATGATGTTCTTGTGGAAAAATGTAAACACATATTTATCAATATATCCATAGTTTTTAGTTGCTAAAATTACAGATTGAATAGAAGCATCAGCCAACAACACGAGACCAAGCAATAAGAAATTTCTACATAATGTTCAAACACTATCATGACTAGGTCTCATCGATTTATGATGCCTAGATTTCCTAGTGAGGCGGTCTAACTCATTACTTCGAATCTTCCTTCCCTCTGCCAATAGCGAAATCTTTGCAAAACATATGTACATAATTATAATATATATATAATATCATATAATATATAGTGTATTATATACTATATACAGTTTCATGATCTTTAAATCAACAAGAGATATAGCAGTAAAAAGTGATTTTCATTGCCCCATCTACATGCGCCACCATTCAGAATTCATTACGCTTGTTGAGTGACAGGGCTATGATACTTCAATCAGAAATTGTTTTAGATTCCACGCTCGAAAACGCGCATTCATTTTGCTCATCTGTCATGCGGCTAGTTATTCAGCTCATTTTCATACGTATTTTTAAAGACACCATGAAACGATACCTGCCTGGTCAGCGCGAGATCTTTCTATAGATCTAAGCCCAGATTTTCTCTTTCATTCAGTGATTGCAGGTATTTCAGAAGTTGACTGTCATTCGTCGACTGGGGTCTAGCCACTAGTAACTTTGGAAGTTTTTAGATCCAACCCGTTTCTCACAATCTGCAGAATGAAAATCTCCTTTCAGTTCAGGGAATGATAACCAGGTAACTCAGCCACAGCCCACATGAAATACTGATGCATCTCCGATGGCAATTGAAAGGTCTGTTTGAACATTCATCAAGGGCGGTCATAATTGCGGCGGTATAAAATTGGGTTTCTTGCAGCGGGTGATATACGTGAAGCGAAGCCTGTTTATCGAGTCTGTTCTTCTCTACGTCTTCAGCTGCCTCAACGAGCTCCTGCTGGGCATTCTTTACTGACACATCAACCCTCTTATGTAATGGTGAACTACGGAGTACGAAATCTTTAAGATATCTTGCGCAGGAGAGAGCGTCTTCGTAACGACTACGGCTACAACATTTTGGTTGCTGTAGGGGTTTGTAACAGGAGGCAGGATGGTTTAACCCGCTTGTAACATTAACGAGCCACAAAGTACGGCCTCCATCGCCGTTATATTGGAAGCCAAATCTCTGGTGGCTGTATTCTTCAACAGGACTACATTACCTATGAGAAAATCACCTATTCATCATCCGACTGTCATCAGTATGGAAACAGATTAATATTCCGAACTTTCCGGTCATGATCGGATAGCGTGATGTTTTGTGTTCGGCTTTTCTGGCCATTGCCTTGCAACGTCTCTGACATCAGGACCTACATAATTTTATAGTAAAATTACTGTGAATTTTCACTATTATTCTAAGATTAGATTCATTCTTAAATTCCATTTCTATTTTTTGATGTTAGTCTCACTTAATCGTCATAATATTTAAGTGTGGAAAAAATCATTCTATCATGAAATTTCATCATTCAAGTTAAAAGGCTTTTATTTGTTCATCCAAAATAAATTAGATGATCACAAAAAAATCAACTATCGTCTTTGGCTTTATAAGATTTGAATGACGAACCCTCATATGGATTAGTCGTCCCTGACAATGTTGACATTATGTACGATCTAGCTGCAACGTGAATCGCGTAAAGCGATACAGTATCATAGATCCCTGTAACTAGAACCCCTACGAAGACCCAGCAGCATCATTTGGAAAATAGGTCTCGTGACCTATCTTGGTATAATCTTTGGCCGCAATGTGTACACCAGGACAATTCACCGAGCTAGTGTACATTCCTATACAAAATCAAGACCGTGTCCTATCTTGGTATATAATCTTTGATTATAAATCATTGTCTGATGTTTTGTACCACCAACGTCACTTGGGGCTGCTTTAGCACAAGAGTTGGGCACAATGCCGCCAGGATATGTCACAGTAGAAGAATTAGCAATTACATACATGTACTATAAAATGCTGTTCTTTGTGATGTTGCTACATTACGGCTGAGCGGTGCAAGAGCTTTATTTGCTTTCAAGCATTTCAGGTAAATGTAAATGGCCCTGTGTTATTGGCTGATGGGAATAGCACTCAGTCAACGTCTGATGAGAAAGCTTCATCCATACATAGTGCATTATTTAAATGGGATTTCGAGCCTTCGAGCAGTCCAAAGGCTGCACAATAAATGCACAAGAAAAATATAGATTCATTCGCATGTAGTTTGCGGAGTGAAACCAACTGTCGGGTCCACAGTTTAAAGTTTTATAAAACATCTTACTGGATCATCAGTTGCTTTTGTATCTATGCTGTCAACGGCATAATGCCCACCTCTTGCTTTCTGTGAGCCACGTTTCAGTGTTCAATTGAGCGATGCATTCTGGGATTGTTTAGTTTGGTAGCCCACAAAAAGGGACACTTTCCGAGTCAAATGATATCATTGGTCAGGTGACTTGTACGCAATCAAGGTTTTTTAATTTATCTTTGGTTTTCTCTTTACTCAGTTCAATTGCCTGCCTGTTTATATGCCTACTGCACGAGTACTCAAAATATAGTTGGATACAGACCATGAATCTGTAACAGCTGATCATTTTTCTACTAAATGCTTTAATTTTTAGATGTCATAATCTCAATATTATTATTTAGTAATAATTAAATTGCAAGTAAAAACTTGCTATTTCTATAAACTGCATGTAATTGTCCACTTATGAATGTGTGAAGTTTCGGTACAAAACATCAACGAATGTCCTGCTTGTAGCATCAAAGAACCATGCCGGCTTGCAGAGACATAAAAATGGAGAGATGACATTAATGCAGATCGCGATATTATCTTCACGAGATTTGCTGGTGATTACAAAATCGAGGCTGCCATTGTATCATGCACAAAATAGCCTGTTTTCAACCAGGTTTTTTAAAAGGAAATACTGGGCCAATCATGTCAAACATACAATCATCTGAAACTCCAAATCTATTCTATAAAAGCCAACCCTGGAAAATGAAATATAGGTGATTGTTAAATCATGGGGTCTCATTAAGTAGGGGGACTACGTGTATACTGAAATCATGCATAATCATAGAGAGAAGATAACTCGCATTGTGGTCTATGTGCCTCTACAGTTTAACAGTTATTTACCATTTTACCAGTAATAATGTAGAGCAATGATTATAGATTTGTGTAGATGTCTAGATGGGATTACTAGCATATAACTATGGTGTTACAACTCACAAGCCATAATTCTTTGCATATGCAACCTTTTCATTTGGGAACCTCTGCAGCTTGCATGCAGACATATCAGACAAAATCTATCATCAACATTGATTTTGGGACAGCTTTTCCATGACAAATTTTTGTCTTAGGATCAGCAGGTAATACGGTTGTAACACCATAGTTATAAGCTAGTAATTTCATCTAGACATCTACACAAATCTATAATCATTGCTCTACATCATTACTGGTAAAATGGCAAGTAACTGCTACTGTATAGGCACAGAGACCACAATGCGAGTTATCTTCTCTATATGATTATGCACGATCTCAGTATCCACATAGTCCCCTACCTAATAAGACTCTCTGAATGAACAACCACTGGAGCGGGTTTTATAAAGGAGACTTTGAGCTTTTCGATCTGTTTCTATGTCTCTGCCGGCTTGACCCTAGCTCTGATTTGTTTCTCTCGATATTGCCCCACCGCAACCACAAGAGCCAACTGAGCTGTTAGTACGACTGAGCGCAGCTCTGAGTGGAGGCAACTTTTGTTTAGTGTTTCGAAGCTGTATACCCGGATGACTTAGCTTTTCGGCATGTGGTGGGACAGAGTTCGACCGTCTTTGGTTCGATCAGTAACATAGGTTACTGGTTCGACTGAGCCCAAGCTCAGAACTTAGAGGGGAGGCAACTGTGGTTTTGTAAGTCAAAGCTGTATAGCCAGATGTTTCTTGATAGACAACGAACGCATCAGTGGAAAATGCATAATACCTTCACAGATCCTACAGGATATGTACGCGTTTATTATGACATGGGCATAAATACTGCACCATGGCATTGCAATAGCACAAAATCACAATACATAACAGAGATCAACCCATAGACTTCTTAAATGCTGTTTGTAGAGGCAAATAAGCACAACAAATAGATAGCAGGAAAAGGTACAATGATGCTCACATGAAGAAATAAAAATACATATTTATCGATATACCCATAATTCTTAGTTAGTTAAAATTACAAGGTGAATAAAAGCAAAATAATGATATGAGACCAAGGAAATCAGAAACTTCTTTAAAAGGCTCATAGATATTACTATGCCTCACAAATTTATGATGCCTAGAAATCCCAGTAAATGGGCGGTCTAACTCATGACTTTGAATCTTCCTTTATTCTTCCAGTAGCGAAATCTCTGCAAAACATACGTACATATATATACATATATATATACATATATATATATAATTCAGTACACTATATAATATTATACATACATATATATTATTCAATACACTATATAATATTATATATACATATATATTATTCAATACACTATATAATATTATATATACACATATATATTATTCAATACACTATATAATATTATATATACATATATATTGTTCAATACACTATATAATATTATATAGTGTATTGAATAATATATACGGATTCATGATATTTATATCAAAAAGAGATACAGCACTGGAAAAGTTATTTTCATTGCCCCATCTACATGCATTTGTTACAATTGTTGAGTGACGTTACCAACAGGACTTTGGTACTGAAGTTAGAGTTGATGGAGGTTCCATACTGTAAAACGCATATTCATTGTACTCATCTACCATGCAATTAGTAATAAACTTCATTTTCTTACATAGCTTTCTAAGACAGCGTTAGATGACTGCTGCTTGCTCAGCGCAGGCTTTCTCTTTAGATCAAAGCTCAGACTTCCCCGGTCGTTCAGTGATTGCAGACGTTTCAGAAGTCGAGTATCATCCAATGATAGAGGTCTGGCGACTTTTGAAGTCTTCAGATCCAACCCATTTTTCACAATCTGCAGAATGGGATTCATATCCTTTCATTTAAGGTAATGATAGCCATGTACCTAAGCCATGTGAAAGACTAATGCATCTTGGATGGTAATTGAAAGGTGCGCTTCAACATTCATCAAGGTAATTGCGGTATAGAATTGCATGGATTTCTTCCAGAGTAAATATCTACCTCAGCGGGTGATTCATTGAACCGGAAGCCTATTGTCTGTTTATAGCGACTGTCCTGCTCTACATCTTCAGCTGCCTCAATGAGCTCCTGCTCAGCATCCTTTTCTGACACACCACCCTTCTTATGCTGAAATACGGAGTACACTAGTGGTTAGGATTGTTTAGGCATTAGGAATTGTTTGAATCCATGTTGGCACTCACTGAGAGTTTAGTGGAGGTTTGAGCCCTAGTCAGCTCTGACTTTGCAACAATCACAGCGACGTAGCGATATAGTAAAGGTCAAAGTTAAGAGTCGTTCATAAATAACATGGTGAGAGCACTTAACTCCAGTTGAAATACGCAGATTTACAAGGAAGAGAACGCTTCTGAAGCATTGAAGTTCTAGAGGCCCTGATTATTTAATGGAGTCCAAAGATTGCGCTCTGCTATTTTTATACTCAATAGGATTAAATATGAGCCACAGCTGATAAAGATATCTCCTATCTAAATGATTCTGAGAGTGGGATGAGGATTGGAAGTAGGAAGTAGGTGTTTCTAGGTGTTTAGGGGCCCCGTGACTGACATCCACCAGTCGACTATTGAGCAAGTATGTTTTAATTTCGCTCAGAGTGATGGGTAGCAACTTGTCAACACATTGAGGGCAGCTCCGTTCTCTAAAAATGCAGGATGAAGAGAATCGCCTATCAGAAAACCTAGTCAGTTGTTTTGGCTATTGGGCAGGTTAACTAGATAAGGCTTCCCTTCTGTGATGGATAGGGGTGCACTCAACTCATAGGCAATAGCTTGACTACAGGAGCATAGTCAACATACATCTAAATGCAAGTTATAATTTGCTATGGGAATGTAGACAGCTGACATACATACATACATTCTTGTGCTGCTTAATAAGTTAGCAAGTGTTAACCACGATAGCCTACTCATCATTAGGCAGGACAATAGGCAGTTGTAGGCTATAGTGGTTTAGTATATGGTGTGACAACTCTATAAAGTCAATTCTTCTTTCATTGTTAGCTGGCTTTGGAACGCAAAGCAAAAAAGGCTTGTTGTCACTCTAACGAATATTCAACTCAGCTTGGAGATTGTGGCTGTTGTGAAACATACCTGAATGAAGTCATTCAACAGCATTTTTCCAAAGTTGCTGCCCGACTTGACGGTCATTCCATAGGACTTGGCAACGCGCACGTGATCAGTCCAGAAGGCTTGCTGGTTTTTCACACTCGCCCTTGGAGATACTTGCTTTAACTGTAATAATTATTGTGACTACTACGTTTTTAGCTGGGCAGTCGAATAACAGGAGCTCTATCATTACCCTGTTGACATAGCTGATAAAAATATTTAACATTTGCAGCTTTTAAACAAGACTCTTACAAAATGAAAAGGCAACTAGCCATATTATAACATACAGCGCATATCCGCACAGCGAGCAGATACTTACCTTGAGAAAGAACATGGCTGTAACAATGATAAGTATAATGTTGACTATGGTCAGCAGGAAACTGATTGTACCCAGATACGCGGCTTCATGTGCCATGTTACAACTGTAGATGGGCTTATACGCGTTTCCAACAAATGCTGGACAACCTTCACGGACTGTGGTCATCTACAAACATCACAACACTTTGATTTAAAAAAAACGAATTATCACTAGCGGACATTAAAATGCACGAAGGATGAGCAACAAAGATTAAATGTAAATGTAGAATACTGACGCTCCAACTCTGAGTGATTGCTTGGTGGATTGAAGCATTGTTTTTCAATAAAAGAGTTTGTCCACAGTTACTAAATATCTTCCATCCCATTATTAGATGTTAAACTGACTAATATCAGCCAAAATACATACTGGTATAGTTGCATTGGTAGTCCGCACTATCTCTGGAGGTTGAATGGCGGATTTAACTGACAGTGCCCATAGAAGGCCCTGTAAATACCCAACTCTTGTTATCACAATTGTACAAAAAAAATGTAAAATGATAAAAATCACTTTTATAAGCTATGATTGCTGTTAAGCGATGACATTCAGTAGGTAAAAGTAGCGCATGCAGCATTAGAGCTCCGACATTTATGTAATGTCTTCAATGGTAACCATATGATAACGAATGTGTAAACTCTCTCAGAGGTATCGGCTCCATTGATTTGGTGAGGTGAGCTGTTGGTGACAAGGCCTGGATGCCTTGATTGAGCTGTAACATCATAAATATATAAAAACTGCGACACACTTTCAACGTCAGCCATCTCAAGTCTTTCAGAGGGTAAACATTGATCTGATAGCTTTCAAAATTGAATGTAAAGTTAGCACTTCCATAAAATTACGGCGTCAAGCTCAGTGTAGCTGTCTGTGGAGTCAGATTGGTAATGCAGGCCGATTGATGATTCACATATTCATACCAATGAAGTGGTGCTGAACAACTATGTACTGCACTTGATAACACTTTTAGCACAGTCTCGCTAGCTGCTCATTCCACTGCTCGGACTTGATAACGCTTTTAGCACAGTTTAGCTAGCTGCTCATTCCACTGCTCAGACTAAGGACAGTGTAATATCTTTTAACTGTATAAACTCACTGTATTGACAGCTGGTGGTAGCAAGGAGGCAGAGATAGCAACACCAACCAGGGACCCATGGTTCTCACCAAGAATAGACAGGGCAACAGCAGGCCCTGAGCACAGTGCAATCATTGCGCCAACACCTAGATTTCTATGCCAACCTCTGTAATGATTAAAAGAGTTTTTAAAAATTTCTGTGCACAAGCTGTGTTTGAACCTTCAGCACCATTGACGCTCTCACCACTGAAGCACAGCAACTCTCATTTACCCCCACGAGAATCAACCCGCAGAGAGAACTGGCATCAACTAAATCTAAAGGGTTAAATACATAGTAACTAACGAGTTTACCTGCCAAACATTTCAGGACTGGGCCAGCTATCAGTAATAGGAGGCCAGGCATCATTTCCATTCATCACAAGTGTGACAGGAAGTCCCGTCAAAAAACCTGCAACAATATACTAGGGTTTTTGTCATTCATATTGAGTAATTTTGGCCGATATAGCAAGGTCCACTGAATAAGGAATGTGCGTGTCTGTGATGAGGTAAAACCTACCAACAAGAACGCAAATAGACAATCCAATAAGTTCGCTCTTGACTCCGATAGATCGTAACTCCATATCTCTGATAACTGCTCCAAATGTCCCAGCCAGAATCGGGCCCTGTGAAGACAGTTGATGGAATCAGAGCCTGTGTACGTAGATGAGGAAATTACACAGATGAGCGGTCCGGTAGAACTCAGTTTCCATTGAGCTGAATCCATGGCCATGAGGAAAGTTATAAACTTGCTGTGAAATGAAACTTCAGAGTTTAACGGCAGTGGAGATAACTTCATAAATCTTTCAGATTATCACAGACTTGGAGCGATTCTCCCCCTGTAAATGATATTGATAACACAAGTGCTGTCGAAACCTCGCCCTCTGTTTTACATATGTTTATACTGTGTTTCCAGGCAGGCAAGGAAGGGCTTTTATGATCAGTGCCAGTCACTATAGATCAGACGGATCTCATGAGTCTGACTAACCATTAGAGGAGAAATGAGCATGCTTGCTACCAAAATGACACTATTGTTCTCCACTAATCCAATAGCTGCTATAATTCTACAAAAAAAGAGATGGATCACCAGCTTTTGGCAAAGTAATTTATACCAGTGGCAACAGTGGCCAAATCAACAATAATACCTAAGATAGCAGATTGCCTTCTGATTAGGCTAAGGACGAATCTCAATATTTCACTATTTGAAAAAAGCTCAGGGATCCTTTCATTTAAAGGACAATTGGGCGAAAATAGTTTCTCTTTTGACTTAAAATTAATTTTGGAGCTAAGTATCCTTGAATTAAGTTTTCCTTTGAATTGATGTTCCTTAAAACGAGGGATCATCCAGTCGCTCACAGAGCATTTACATGGCCTTCTACGATGGAAGGCTAGCATGCAGCTACACTGGGACAGGAGAACTTTTGGGTTGCTTACTATGAAAACTTCATATATCTAACAAGCAATAAATAACATTCAATGTGACTGTATCGTACTTACGATGCCAAAATGACAAACATGAGATAGTCAAAAGAAAACTCAGCATTACTTCTCAATGCCGCCACAACCTAACAATAAAGAACCATGCTTAGAATCTCATGGCTACCATGGTCACTCACATGGTATATGGCTATAGGAGAGGTTTTGCCAGTGTTGGAACCTAAACAGTGTAAAAATACAAGGGGCAGTCGATCCTAATTGTTCGGACGTATTGCCTTCCTAGATATTGGATCATAAAATACTATACTGCCGCTTTCTTTCCTTGATAAGTGAATAATTAGAATTCAACCCTGGTACGTGGGGAAGACACTAAGCCTATATGCCCGGTGCTAGACGTTCGATATTCCCACTAATGGGGCGTCTGAGTATAATAAAAACAGGCGAACAGCACACAGTCAAAATGTCTCGCATTGTAATAATCAGTCGACCAAATAGTACCCACTCACAGTAATTGACTGAATTTTTTTGGTTGTACAATGGTCAATCCTGAAGTAATGGGGTGGAAAAGGGAGCATGCCTTCTCCATGAGAGCCACGTTTATTTGATACACATGTATACATGCGTGAAAGCTTGAGCGATATATTCTATACTATGGTCACGGAATCTGATGCGGCTTACCGGACGGATTAGGATTCTAGATTTGATGCTCTTCATAAAGTTGTTTTCTTCGACTTCACCGTTAGTTTGAGAGGTCGAAGCGGCGGGCGGTCCAGAAGTGACACCATTAGCATCTTCTCTTAATAATGCTGCGCTCTCACTATCTACCGTCATGGCAGTTATGGCAGATTGAGGGCTACAAAATACCAAAGGTGATCAATGCAAAGTATTAACAAAACTCGAAGAGACTTGAATTTCATAATATATGTATCTTAGAATTCATGCAGCAGGAGTTTACACCGTAACATCTCCACACACACACACACTTGATCCAAATTATGCCCCGAGACATCCATCATATATTTTTTTCTCTGAACTGATTGGTTGAGAGCAATTTGATTTTGGCGTGAATCAGTATGGGTTTGTCTTACTCTTTCCTGGGACTGTTGGCTACTTTGGGCCAGATATATTCACTATATCAGGCATTCATTCCAGTTTTGCCTGAAAACGCTAACCTGTCTGCTGATTGGACAGCACTGGCGGCAATTGCAGGTGATGTGCTTGAAGGAGTCAAGGTTGTACCTCTAGTGGAAGGCTGAATACTCAACAACACTGGCAGTATGCTGTAATGAACGTGAGAACAATGCTATCAGACTACAGGTGTTAAGAGAATATTACTTCCCACCATACCCATAGAGTAACCTTGTCCATGAGGCATACCATGAACCACCCTGGCGCCAAGGCGTTGGCTTAGCAATGCTATCTATGTAAAAAGAGATGTCCCTATGTTATCTTACGATGTAGAAGAGAAAATATTTGGGTTAGGCCTATTCATGTGATTTCGGTCAGACGGAGACAAAATAGATGGACGCTTTTAAAAAATGCGAGAGTTTCAGGTGCAGTTTCAGGTGCATCGGAGTTGTCGTCTCTCAACGTCTTGCATAACTAAGGGCAAAAAAGTTGTGCAGTCTGTTTGACGGTCTGTTTTGCAACAAAGCGACCCGTGAAGCAACCATAGAATAAGTAAGCGATTGATAGCTAGCTTTGACATTTTTATAACCTTGACGCTGTATAAACTAGCACGCCTAGTTTCAAGCGCAGAATTCTGTTTGCGTGATCGAATTCACTTTCAGACGCAGCCACGGTGCGGTATATGGTTTGTAAAAATGCGCTTTTTGGGCGAACTTCCGAGCATTGGAACTGAGAACTCGATCACACGAATGTGCCAAAT
>Ga0224501_10004016_pt1 | contig 11608 bp, 9 predicted proteins | sample SF_Oct11_sed_USG_4_FD_169105 | JGI IMG/M metagenome (GOLD analysis project Ga0224501, IMG submission 169105) | Sediment microbial communities from San Francisco Bay, California, United States - SF_Oct11_sed_USGS_8_1 | ecosystem: Environmental > Aquatic > Marine > Sediment | place: USA...
CATCAAAGTTGAATTTCAATCTCCTTGCGCAAGAGGGGGGCGATAATGCGAAGTCAATTTTTGAACTGGCAATGTGGTTGAAAGCCCTCGAATGTTTTGCAGTGGCAGAGAGGCAAGCCCTCTTCTATGGTGAACGGAATCATCTTCTTCTGGGGAACTTTCGCGAGCAGGTAAAGGTAATCAACGAGGTGCTTCAACGGATTACCCAGTTGGCCATACTCCTTATGGGGGAGCAGCGGTGGAATATGTCTCGCTTTTCCCAATATATAGAAGACTCCATCCAAAGGGAACTCATCGTTAAAGAGGCTTTTTCAACGGTAGAGGATGAGATTGATGCCCTGTTTACTTGCATAGCCCATGTGCGTGTAGTAACCTTTGATTTTATTAACCTGAAAACAATTTCTTATTTAAGTTTCGATAGCTATGGGAAGATTATCAACAGGGCTATCAACAGTCATCCAGCTCTGATGAGCTTGAAACATAACAAGTTTCATCCCTATTATGATAAGGTATATAATAAGCCCATATCAGAGGTAGTCAAGGGCGTTGCTGACTCTCAATTCCGCCAAGATGTTGCTAAGATTTTCCTTATACTTTTCCGCTTGCTTCATTACCTGGAATTCGTCCCACCCAGGCAGACTAAAGAGAGTCTGCTCAAGCGGTCGTTGCCCATCTTTTCCCTGTTTGACTACGAGACGGGCAATCTATATGATTTTCTGAAGGAGAAGTACCTCAATAAGGAACTCCTTTCCACTCCTTTTGCCAAGTTATCTGACAATTTCATCTTCTCATCAAAGTTCGAGCTGAGAAAGGTCTTTCATGTGGAGCTTTTGAATATATATAACGTTTATCAGGAAAATGTGTTATTCACCAGAATAGATAATAGCAGGGGGATTCTTACCAACTATCTGAAGCAATGGATTGTGCAGTTTGCTCAGCACTTTATAAAGGAGCTTAAAGGGGAGAAGATTTTCAGCGACTTTATCACCAGACTGCAGGAGTCCCTTAAGCTGCGCAAGGAGCTGTGGCAACTGCTCAGGCTGGCAGATATCTTTCAGAAGGATAAGACCTTTGAATCCTACAAAATCTTCTTCAAATCCCTCCAGATGTTCGAAAAGGATAGCATGCGCTATCTTATGTATCGGGATTGGAGCGATTTTAAGGACTTCATTCAGGATTTTCGCTTAACTCATGGACTTCCCAATCTCCTTATCGCCGCTTCTAAGTTCAGCAATTATCTCACCCTCCTTTTCCAACAGGTCGGCAGGCGGTCGGTCCTCAGTGCCCATCCCTTTGAGACACAGGAAGCCAAAAGTGAGGGTGGGGTAGGTTGACAGAATCTAATGTCAGACCTTTTTATCGCCTACACATTTTAAAAATATCAATGCCTGGAGCCTTTCCCCCGTCGCCTTGACTAATTGCCCACCCTGCATTAATATATCTTATAGTTAGAGGTAATTGTATGAATAGATTTCAGTTAGTCTCCGAGTTTGAGCCGAAAGGGGACCAGGTTCGCGCTATCGAAGAGCTGGTAGGAGGGATTGAAAGAGCGGAACAGCATCAGGTTCTGCTGGGGATTACCGGCTCTGGCAAGACCTTTACTATGGCTAAAGTCATTGAGCGAGTCAATCGCCCCATTCTGGTTCTCTCCCATAACAAAACTTTAGCCGCCCAGCTGTACCAGGAATTCAAGAGCTTCTTCCCTCAGAATGCGGTAGAGTATTTTGTCAGCTACTACGATTATTATCAACCGGAGGCTTATATTCCAGCTACCGACACCTATATTGCCAAGGAGGCTACCATTAACGATGAGATCGTACGACTCCGTCATTCTGCCACTCGTTCACTTTTTGAGCGTCGCGATGTGATTATCATTGCCAGCGTTTCCTGCATATATGGTCTGGGCTCCCCCGAGGCTTACTATGGTATGCTCTTATTTCTTTATAAGGGTCAGCATATAGCTCGCCGGGAGATACTAAGAAAGCTGGTGAAAATCCAGTATGAGCGGAACGACATAGACTTTCATCGGGGCACCTTCAGGGTGAGAGGGGATGTGATTGAGGTCTTCCCCATTTATGCGGACAACGGGGTGCGGGTTGAGCTCTATGGCGACGAGGTAGAGAAACTATCAGAAATAGACCCTCTAACCGGCAAAACCATCCGCCCCCTGGAGCAGACTGCTGTCTATCCCAAATCCCATTATGTCACCCCCGAGGACCTTCTTGAGCGGGCAATCAGCTCAATAGAAGAGGAGCTGGAAGTTCATCTGTCGAATATGAAGCGAAGGGGAAAGCTGCTGGAAGCTCAGCGAATTGAGCAGCGTACCCGCTTCGATATTGAGATGATCAGGGAGATCGGCTATTGTCATGGCATTGAGAACTACTCCCGTCATCTGACCGGAAGAAGGGCAGGGGAGCCGCCTCCTTGCCTTCTGGACTATTTACCCCACGATTCCCTTATCATTATCGACGAATCCCATGTCACCATACCCCAGCTTCAGGGTATGTATCGGGGCGACCGGTCAAGGAAGCTGACTCTGGTGAAGTATGGCTTCCGTCTCCCCTCAGCCCTTGACAACCGACCGCTAAAATTTGAGGAGTATGAGGAAAGGCTCAACCAGGCAGTCTATGTCTCCGCCACCCCCGGTCCCTATGAGCTTAAGAAGACAGGCGGGGTGGTGGTAGAGCAGGTAATACGCCCCACCGGGCTTACGGACCCCGTTATTGTCATCCGACCAGCTAAAGGACAGATTGACGACCTTGTGGGTCGCATCCACCAGCGTATTGAGCGCGGGGAGAGAGTGCTGGTCACCACCCTGACCAAGAGGATGGCCGAAGACCTGACAGAATATTATCAGGAGCTGGGAATCAGGGCTAAATACCTCCATTCGGATATAGACACCCTGGACCGGGTCAAGATACTGAGGGATCTGAGAAGGGGTGATTTTGATGTGTTGGTGGGCATCAATCTGCTTCGCGAAGGACTTGACCTTCCCGAGGTCTCGCTGGTTGCCATCCTTGATGCCGACAAGGAGGGCTTTCTCCGCTCAACTACCTCTTTGATACAGACAGCAGGCAGGGCGGCGCGCAATGTTAATGGGGAGGTAGTCTTCTACGCCGATACCTCTACCCATTCTATCCTTAGAGCCAAAGAGGAGACCGAGCGGAGAAGGAAGCTTCAGGAGGAATATAACCATAAGCACAATATCACTCCCGCATCTATAACAAAGTCAATTTCTAACATCCTGGGAAGCATCTACGAAGCCGATTACTACACCGTTCCTCTGGAGGCCGCTGAGGAAAGGGAGGAGTATCTCACCAGGGAGCAGCTTCACGAGAGATTAGGCGCTTTAGAGGAACAGATGAAGGAGGCTGCCAGGAAATTAGAGTTTGAGAAGGCAGCCGAACTCAGGGATGAGATAAAGAGGCTCAAGCATAAGGAGCTCGGCATACCCATTTTAAGAGAGGATTTTGAGATTGACATTAGAGGATAAGCTGGAGAATCTTCCCCCTCAGCCGGGAGTATATATATTCAAGGATAAAAGGGGGAGGATTATCTATGTGGGTAAAGCTAAATCACTCCGGCATAGAGCGCGCTCCTATTTTCAACACACCAGGAGCACTACTATAAAGACCGAAGCCCTCGTGAGAGAGATTGCCGATATTGACTATATTGTCACCGACAACCATGTAGAGGCGGTAATCCTTGAAAATAGCATTATTAAAAAGGAGAAACCAAGATTTAATGTCATGCTGCGGGATGATAAGAATTTCCCCTACCTCAAGCTTACCGTCAACGATGAGTACCCCCGGCTCTACCCTGTGCGAAGAGTTCTCTCTGATGGGGCGTTATATTATGGTCCTTTCATTCCTGCCGGCTTAGCCAAGCGGACCATGAGGCTCGTCTCCCGTCATTTTCTCATTCGGAGATGTCGTTACCCCATTGGAAAGAAGAAGGTCTCACCCTGCATTGACCTACAGATACACCGCTGCCTCGGTCCTTGTGTCCCCGGACTTGCCACCAAAGAGGAATATCAGGCTGCAGTAAAAGATGTACAGCTGCTTCTGGAGGGGAAAACTGCCGAACTTATGAGGAGCTTGAGACAGAAAATGGAAAGGGCAGCCGCCAGGGAACAGTTTGAGCAGGCTGCTTATTACAGGGATACCCTCCGCACGCTGGAAGAATTATCACTCAGACAGAAGATAGCCTTTACCACCTTAGCAGAGGAGGATTTCTTCGGCTATCATATAGAGGGGAACCAGGCTGTTCTTCAGGTATTCAACCTCCGGCAAGGAGTGGTGGTGGGACGGAAGGAGTATTATTGGGATGAGCCCCTCCCCATAGACGAAGAGGAATTTATCGCCGCCATGGTAAAGCAATATTACCACAGCGACCAATATGTCCCTCATAAGATTTATCTCCAGCGGGACTTTGAAGAGAGCAGGCTGCTGGAGGATTGGCTGAGCCAGAAACGGGGGCATAGGGTGAATATAGTGGCTCCCAAAAGGGGAAGCAAACTGAAGCTTTTGCAGCTCACTATTGAGAATGCCCGCCTATCCTTCAATAACAAGTTTAAGAGCGAAGCGACAGAGAGGCTGCTCGTGGCATTACAAGAGGCTCTTCATCTCGATAGGATTCCTCGGCGGATCGAGGCTTTTGACATCTCAAACATCGGAGGAGGGGATATGGTGGGCTCGATGGTGGTGTGGGAGAAAGGGGTGCCCAAACCATCTGATTACCGTAAATTTAGGATTAAGACGGTGCTTGGTCCTGACGATGTAGGCTCTATGACAGAGGTTATTAAACGAAGATATGAGAGGCTTCTAAAAGAGAAGAAAAATCTTCCCGACCTGGTGTTGGTCGATGGGGGAAAAGGACAGCTTGGGGCAGCGGTGAAGAGCCTTGCTTCTTTGGGAATACAAGGAGTTTCGGTAGCCGCCATCGCCAAAAGGGAGGAGATACTGTATCTGCAGGGGAGGGAGGCGCCGGTTAAGCTGGAGGAAGGGTCGCCCGTCCTGCGTCTGCTGCAGCAGATCAGGAACGAAGCTCACCGCTTTGCCATCACTTTTCACCGGCGTATCCGCACGGGTAGGGTGCTGGCTTCCGAGTTGCAGCAGATTCCTGGCATTGGGGAGAAGAGGAAGAACCTCCTCCTCAGCCATTTTAAGAGCCTTGACCGCATAAGAGCTGCCTCGGAAGATGAGCTTGTCCCCTTGATTGGTCGCCGGGCAGCCAGAGAGGTGGTCAACCACTTCCTCTCTCAATAGCTACTCTACTAAAAAAAAGAAAAAGTTTTTTAGCTTGTCTATCATTTTCACTAAGATCTGGTAAGCTCCGCTCAGTAGCCAGGGATTTCTCTAATGATAAGAAGGAGCTTTAAGCTATCTTTTGTTTGACAAGGAATGGCAGATGATATAAAATTAAATATATTTATGAACTTTTTATTTGGGGGACAAAATGGAGGAAAAGAGTTCTGCCAATGAAATTTATGACGCCATGGTTATTCCCCGGGGAGCGAAAATCCGGGTGCCTGAAGGGGTCCCTTTAGTTCTTGATGTGAAGGGGGACCTGATTTTTCAGGAATCTCAGTCTGATTTTGGGGAGATAAACACCCATTTCGGCAGTATTCTGATTGATAGAGATGTGAGCATATATTCCAGAAGTTTTAGCACCAAGAAGATGCTTATAGTTCAGGGAACCTTGACCGGGGATAAGGTTATTGCTCGGAACCTTACGGGGGATGAAGGACATATCAGGGCGAGGGAAATCAGGTCGCGAAGTATAGAGATGCGTCACTCTCGCCTCGAATCACATTTAGTGGAAGCCAATGAGCTTAAAATCATCGGTGGAAAAGTGGAAGTTGGCTCTGTTAATGCAGAGAGGATAGTGTTGAAAGAGGGTGTTCAGGGCACGATAATTATAAGTTCGGTCAAAGAGTGGCAGGTTGATCCCACCTGTCGCATCAAGGGTTGTTTTGAGAGCGACATAGAACTCCTCGGCTACCTGGCCAAGTATTGGCGAAGAATCCTCAACCAGAAAGCTCTTTACCAGATTGAGAAGATGAGGAAACCAGAATCCCTACCCTTTGTTACCCCTACGCTGCCTGAGAAGGAACCTTTATTGCCCACTGAAAAAGAGGAGAGGGAATTGACGGCCAGAGATGAGGAACCAGCTGTAGAGCCTGAAGAGCTCCCATCTTTGAAGGCTGCGCTCTCTATTCTGGAAAGTGAGTATCCTGAAGTCAGGAGCGCACCCCCGATTGTAAGGTTTGTTCTTCAGAGCCTGCAAAATGGTGACCTCTCCCAGCTTAAACAAATATATTCTAAGTGGGGCGAGATTATTGATAAAGGGGAAAGGGATTTCAGCCCCAAAACAAGAAAGGCTTTCTTTATTATCAAGTCTATTATTGCCAGAAACTTAGAAGAATAACCCTATATTTCGCCACAGGAAAGGAGGCCTTCATAATGTTCTTTCTTAGAGGAAGATTGGCTTTCATTGGTGTTTTGGTTTTATGCCTTTTCATCTTTTACCCAGAGTTGACTATAGGTGGGCAGGAGAAGGAGTGCCCTCATCAAAAGAAGGTTATAAAACCAAAGGGAACTGATATATCCGAACTCCCCTTCAGCCCAGCTATCAAGATAGGGGATTGGCTGTTCCTTTCCGGCACTATCGGAAACGACCCCGCCACAGGCAAATTAGCGGAGGGAATTGAGGCTCAAACCCGACAAGCTCTGGAGAACCTGGGAGCGTTGCTGAAAGAAGCGGGAATGAGCTACGAGAATGTGGTAAAGGCCACTGTCTATGTGACCGATATTAATGATTACGACGCCCTCAATAAGGTATACAAGGAATATTACCCTTCCGAGCGCCCTGCCAGGGCAGTAGTTGAGGTCTCTGAGCTGGTTCGTGGGGCTAAAGTGGAGATATCGATGATTGCTATGAAGTGCTCCTGCCCTACCGAGAAAAAGGAGCACGAGAAAGAATAACAGATAAATAATCCCCTCTTTTTTTGAACCCGGGGAATAAAAAAACAGGGGGAAAAGAGAATTTTTCTTCTTTCCCCCCTTGTTTATTTCTTATCCAGACTTACTTTCTCTGGTCGATGGGGATGTATTTCTGATCCATAGCTCCCACATAAGCGGCACGAGGTCTGAAGATGCGGTTAATCGGCAGGTATTCCAGCACACGAGCACACCACCCAGCAACGCGGCTTACTGCGAATATGGGGGTGAACAAGGGAACATCAATACCAAGAGCGTAATAAATAGTCCCGGAGTAGAAGTCGACATTGGGGAAGATCCCCCTCTCACCATAAGCGGCAATCACCTCGTCCTCAACCTTCTTGGCGATTTTATACAAGTTCTCCATTCCCTTTAGCTGGGTCACTTTCTGTGAGTATTGACCGAGCACCTTCGCCCGGGGGTCATATGCCTTGTATACCCGGTGACCAAACCCCATTATCTTCTTCTTCTGCTCTATGGCATTTTTTACATACCTTACTGCGTCATTCTCGTCCTTGATGGTCATTATCTCAGCCAGAGCTCGCTCATTGGCACCACCGTGGAGAGATCCCTTCAAACTCCCTATACCACCGACAACTGTGGAGTAAAGGTCACTAAGGGATGAATTAATAACCATGGAGGTGAAGGTGGAGGCGTTCATCCCGTGGTCAGCATGGAGAATAAGGGATATATCCATCACCCGGGCAGTGAAGTCATCTGGCTTATCCCCGGTAGCCATATAGAGGAAGTTAGCAGCATGACCTAAACTCGGGTTGGGGTCTACCGGTTCCAGACCTTTTCTGATCCTTGCCCAGGCAGCGGCTACGGTGGCTGTTTGAGCTATTAGCTTGATGGCGATTTCTGTGTCGTTTTCTACGGTTACATCGTCCGCCTTGGGGTCAAAGCATCCCAAAATGGAGATGCCTGTCCTCAGAGCCGCCATAGGATGGACTTCCTTGGGTAGCCCTTTCATCAGCTCGAAGACTTTCTTGGGGACTGCCCGGTAGCCTACCAGCTTCATATAGAAGTTCTCATACTCCTTCTTGGTGGGGAGCTTGCCGAAAAGAAGGAGATAACAGGTCTCTTCATAGGTAGAATGCTCTGCCAGGTCAAAGATATTATAACCCCGATAGACCAACCATCCCTTTTCCCCATCAACATAGCCGATAGTAGTCTCATTAGCTATAGCTCCTTCCATCCCTCGACCAAGCTGGACGGTGACCGGCCACTCAAGTTTTCCCACGAATTTTGGCTTTTGTTCTGCCATTTTGTTAACCTCCCTTCGATTAAAAAATATGTAAGGTTTTATACATTACAAGGTTTTACCAACTATCCTCCTTCTGCTGTAAGGCTAATAATTATACCATAATTATCCCCCACTGCAAGCAAAAAACGACAGCGGGGATATTTTTTATTACCCGGAGAACTACACCCTGAATAGCCAATAATGGCTTTCTCTTTTTGCCTTATTGTTATACTATCTTTCTTTTTTCTTTATGGGCTTATAATAGCGTTTGTTCCCGAAAGATATGGCTTCTATCTTACCGGCATCTATTAGTTTTTTGATGTATTTAAGCGTTTCGTTAGGATGTAATCCCAGCCCATCTGCCAGGTCCTTAATAGTCGCCGGTCTTCTCTGGAGGGATTCCCATATAGCCTTCTCCTCCTCCCGCTCCAGCGGGGGAGGCTCTCTTGGGCCGAAGCGAGCGATTACTTCACATTGACTCCCGAGAAATACTCTCACCTTATCCATTTCCTCTCTGATGAGGGGAAGGGCGTAAGCTTCCGAGGGAGGACGAACCACGGTATTCAACTGGACTTTATGAGGTGCGATGCGAGAGATGACTTCTCTCATTCTCTGAAGCTCATCGGGTGAGTCGTTCACCCCTTTGACCAGCATTATCTCCAGCCATAGTGTGCCCCGATATGCTTTTTTAAACGCCCTTATTCCCTCAATCACTTCCTCTATACTTATGGATGGGAGGGGGCGATTGACCTTCTCAAAGACCCTCTGGGAAGCGGCATCAAGAGAAGGGACGATCAGGTCGCTCTCCATAAGCTCTTCCCTTACTTCGGCTGACCTCAGCAGGGCACCATTGGTAAGCACAGCCACCTGAATGGCGGTAAATCCTTTAATCTTTTTAATTGCTTCTCCCAGCCCAGAGTTCAAGGTTGGCTCCCCGGAACCGGAGAAGGTGAGGTAATCTATCTTGTGCTCACAGCTCAGAGCGGCTTTGAGCTCTTCAATGACCTCTTCAATGGATACCCATTCCCGTCTTTTCTCGGTCTTTCTGGTGGTTCTTCCCAGCTGACAGTAAATGCAGTCGAAATTGCAGGTTTTAAAGGGGACCAGGTCTACTCCCAGGGACAGCCCCAGCCGGCGCGAAGACACCGGACCATAAATGTGCTTCATGGCTCTCTTTTCCTCTGTTTCTCCCGGCTTATTTTATAGCTGCTCTTCAGGCTTCTTTATCTCGTACTGATAGCTTATCTTGGCAGTCTTCTCAAGCATGGCTCCCACCGAGCAATATTTACTCCAGGAGAGCTCGATAGCTCTTTCTACTTTATCCGGAGGAATATCCTTGCCACTGAATACATAGGTGAGCTCAATTCGAGTGTAGACCCTGGGGTGCTCGGCGGCGGATTCTGCTCTGAGCTTTATATGGAAGGAATCGAACTTGACTCGCATTTTGTTAAGAAAAGAGACCACATCCATTCCGGTGCACCCTCCCAGTCCTATCAGGAGGAGCTCACCGGGGCGTGCACCACTGTTGGAGCCCCCTACTTCGGGGGCGGCATCCAGTACCATGGCATGGTTTGAATCGGCAGCTCCCACAAACTGCATCCCCTCGGTCCAGATTACCCTCGCTTCTTTCATTTTTTGCCCTCCTCCTTAATGAATAGAGATAAGAAGGTTCTAACGCTCTCCCTGGAGGAAGTACAAGGAGCCAGTTTGAGAGAGTTATTTTTTATAGCCCACCGGCATAATCAACAGCGGGGTCAGCTCCGATGGGAGACCGAGGACCTTGGCTATCTGCTCATCAGAGTAAGCACCTACAATGCCTGCTCCCAGACCTATTGCTTCAGCTTGCAGGAATAGATTCTGTCCCACATGTCCCACTTCTATATGGACATATCTGATGCCCCGCTCCTTATACTTTACGGTGGTGCGGGCATAATCGGCAGTCACAATCATAACTATCGGCGCGGTACCAATCCATTTTTGCCCCAGGGCTCCCTCCACAACCTTATCCCGAGAGTCTCCCTTTATCACCACTTCAACAGAATGGGCCTTGGGGAGGTAATGGTAGATGCCGGCTTCCAGTCCATCTACTCCTTTATCGCCCACCACCATATACATCTCTATCGGGTCGAGAGCTCCGGCTGAGGCGACTGCCCTGAGGTTGTCCCTTCCGCCGGTTATCCCCTGGGCAGCCCATAAAAGCTGGGAGACCTGGGCGAGGGTCAGGGACTGTGGCTGAAAGCTTCGAGTGGTTCTTCTTGCTTTAATGGCTTCTTCCACCGGCATCTTCCCGGTAAGAGACGGCGGGGGGAGCTTTATCTCAGCAGCAGGCTGCTGAGCTTTCTCCTCCTGGCGGCAGGCAAGGGTAAAACTGCCGGGGATGAGCAACAGGAGGATTAGTAAGAGTGATATTGTGAGAGATGGGTAGAAACTGCGACCTTTCATTGCTCTTACTCCTATGTTAAAGGTTAAAATTTAATAAGTGAGAATATATCCAGACCTTCTAATTTTTTTCGTCCTTCAAGGAACTCAAGCTCGATAAGAAAGGCTAAGCCGTATACTTTGCCACCCAACTTCCTTATCAGCTCTACGGAGGCTCGGGCGGTGCCCCCGGTAGCCAGCAGGTCGTCGGCGATAAGAACCGTCTGCCCCGGTTTTATGGCATCCTTATGGAGTTCCAGGCTGTCGGTGCCATATTCCAGCTCGTAGGTCTCCATGATGGTCTCTGCGGGCAGCTTTCCGGGCTTTCTTACGGGTATAAACCCCGTTCCCAATTTGTACGCCATAATGCCGGCAATGATGAACCCCCGGGCTTCTACCCCCAGCACCAGGTCGATTCCTTTGCCCATGTATCTTTCTGCCAGCTGATCGATGGCTAAACGCAGGGCATCCTTGTCCTTGAGTAAAGTAGTAATATCCTTGAAGATAATTCCCTTTTTCGGGAAATCTGGCACATCCCGTATGGCTTTCCTCAGGTCAATCACAGCTCACCTCCCTTATAATAAGTTCACCGGACTATGAGTTCGCACTTTTACGATTGCTTAACCTGTTCCCCTCAAATTTTCCCTTACATTATACCCATGCATCCCGCTTCAGTCAACCATAAGTGAGCTTTGCTCTTGAAGATGGATAAAAAATGCAGGATTTGTTAGACACACTTTAAACAGATTTTCAATAGACCATAGCCGAGGCGTAAAAGCTGATCAAGCACCTTTTTTTGCAGGCATTTAGAGCTGGTATCCTCACTCGGGCAACAATTTTATTGCAAATTATGATGAGCATGGTGTAATATTAAAAACATGCAGACATAGGTCGTTTCAAATAGCGAGATATATTCTCAGCATTTATAATATATAGAAGTTAT
>Ga0224501_10004017_pt1 | contig 11608 bp, 11 predicted proteins | sample SF_Oct11_sed_USG_4_FD_169105 | JGI IMG/M metagenome (GOLD analysis project Ga0224501, IMG submission 169105) | Sediment microbial communities from San Francisco Bay, California, United States - SF_Oct11_sed_USGS_8_1 | ecosystem: Environmental > Aquatic > Marine > Sediment | place: USA...
AGTATTCTTTTGTAAGCTTTTCTGCATGACTGAGATCGTCTGCATCCAGCTTCACTTCAATGTATTTTCCAATTCTCAAGTCTTTCACTTCTTTATGATTGAGTTCGTGGAGAGCATGGACAACAGCCTGACCCTGTGGATCAAGAACAGATTCTTTTAAGGTAACATAAACTTTTGCTAGATACATAGGTATTACCAGGTTTCTTTTTAATTCAGGGATGAAAAACGATTTTTTGCACAATAAGAAAAATATTTCCCGAAGAAAAACCTGATTTATCTTTCACAGTGCAGGTGATTTCAGAATAAAATCCATTCTTCATTACATCTGTTTAGTGAAAAAATGAAGCTGCTTGATCTGAAATTTCTAAATAATTCTCGAAATTCCAGCTTAAAGCATAAATCTGGCTGATTGTGCATGATGTGATTACAATAGACTGCAATTACATTGATAAAGGTGTTGCAGCATCTTTTCTGCTACCTCAGAAAAACCATTCAATTCTCATTGAAAGCAATACAGGATTTGCAGCTGAAATCATCTCAAACGAAATTCAAAAGCAGAAACTGAAAGTGGAAGATATCCGGTATTTAATTGTAACCCATATCCATCTGGATCATGCCGCAGGTTCGGGACATTTAATGGATCTGTTTCCCAATGCAGAGCTTATCTGTCATCCTGCCGCAGAAAGACATCTTAAAAATCCTGAAAGATTAATACGAAGCGCAAAAATGGTTTACGGAGAAGAACGATTCAATGCTCTTTACGGAGACATCATACCCGTTGATGAAAAACGAATTCGAGTGGTGGAAGACAGGTCGTTTATTGATGCGGGAAGCCGTCGCCTTACGTTTTATCATACAGAAGGACATGCAAGGCATCATATCTGCATCCATGATTCTTTATCAAATGGCGTTTTTACCGGCGATTCGTTCGGTCTGGTCTATCCCCTTCTTCAGAAAAACGGCCTGATGATTTATCCGGCAACAACGGCCATTGATTTTGATCCGGATGAAGCAAGAAAAAGCATTGATACCATCCTCGCTACCGGCGCAGATAGGCTTTACCTTACGCATTTCGGTAAATTGGAAAATATCAAAGATGCGAAAAAGGAACTTCTTCTGGGACTGGATTTTGCTGAAGATACACTGAACCGGGCGTTTCAATCAGAAATGGATGATCAAGGAATACAGGATTTCTGCTATAAAGAATTTTCTAATTATATTGAAGGGTATTTAAATCGTCTCGGACTGAAGCTCAGTGAATATGAAAGAAAAATTCTGGATATAGACATTGAAATCAATGCTGGCGGCATTGCATATGCTGCCATAAAAAAAAGGAAAAAGTCTGCGAAGTAAATGCTTTGGGTCTTTTTTTGCATCCTTTGACTTTGATGTAAGTTTATTTTGTTCCTCAATAACCGGGTCCATAAACAGAATTTTTCAGACGAATCAAATCATAAAATGGAATAAAGCATGAAGAGCGAAATGATCAAAATCAGTCAGAAAATTGAATGTTACTTTTCATTGCCTTTGATGATCTTTCTTCTGACAGGCGTTTTGATTTTTTTCTGGATTTTTAATGTCTCTTCCCTTCCTCTTTCCAATCCTGAATTAATCACAATCAGCGGTGAAAAGGGACTGCTTGATTTAATGACCTATTATTCTGCAGGGGAAGCATATGAAGCTGTTCATTCCTATGGCGAAAAGGGCAGGGAACTTTATTTCAGATTCATTGCCGCAGATTATCTTTTTATTATTTTTTACAGTATCGGATTCTCATTCCTTCTGATTTATTTGATTCGTTTTCTTCCGTTCAGAAATAAAAATCTTTCAGTATTGAATTTACTGCCTTTTTCAGTAGGACTTTTTGATTTTATTGAAAATACAGCTGTATTGAGTATGCTTGCGATTTTTCCTGATAAAACTTTATTTGCAGGAACCATTGCCGGAACGGCAACCTTCATTAAACATCTTCTCTCGTTTGTATCTGTTTTTGTCCTTGCGGTTTCTCTTTTATTGATTTTCTACAGCCGCCTTAAACATCAAATTCTGAATTCGAAAAACTGAACTCAAATAAACGATTGAGCCAATTTATCTTTCAGGATTACTTTGTTTAATTGAAATTCCAGATCAAATCAATGAGACAGTCGTAATCAACTTTACATTGTTTGGATTTTTATAATAGTTTTATAATATTAAATACTATTGTTATGACTTTATTCGTCTTGAAATTCATTTGTTTAAAAACGTGTGAGTTGCGATTTTACAACTCACACAAAAATACTCCATTATCCGACTTACAGTAAAATACAGATAAGTAATTCAGGGCAGTTCGGAATAATATTTAACCGAATTTGCTTCTTTTTCAAGTATAGTCAGGAATTCATTTTTCATCGGAAGAAACATTAAAATGTGAGCCTGATAATTGTATTTAACAACGCCAGGCGCGACAGGTGAAATTGTTAAAGCAACGGTACCTTCTCCTTCTGTATCTTTCATGACAACTTTTTTGTCTTGAATGAATTCTATAACCTCCCATGTTGAAACAAAAGATTGCCCATTGAAAGATCCGTTATTTCTCCATATCACACCTTTACCGGTTTTGGTCTGAGATATAATTGTCGTAATATCATGAAGGTCAGGGAAATAAAAAGGATATCTTTCGTAATCAGAAATGATTGAAAATACTTTGGCCTCAGTTGCATTAATATTTCTTTCAGTTGTAAAATCAATATATCCCATTGATAATGCCATTAGAATCCCAAAAGTTTCAACAGGATGATTTGCAGGATCATTTAAAAAGTTAGAATCGTCATTTTTCACGCAGTTGTTCAGAAAGAGAAACATCGTTAAAACAGCTGCTGATATACGGGATGTCCCGGCAAAATTCACCAGGATTTTATTATTTTTTTGTTTTTTCATTACCGAGTGTAGCATATTTCTTTAGACTAATCTTCCAACTTTATAAAGTCAGTATAAATATTTTCCAGGGATATCGGATATTTTTCATACGGACCGGCATTTATTTGAAATTTTAGAATTCCGTAGACGAATTAATGTCTTGATTAAGAAAGAAAAAATTTCGGTTATGATAGCAGGCGCCAAATATCTGCTTTTATTCTTAGAAATGTTTTTCCTTTTGTTGATGAATTCTGAAAAAAGATCTTGACTTATTCCATAAAGATATATATCATGTAGATATATGCCTAGAATATCCAGATCCCAATATGCGCTTCTCGGAATCCTTTCTTTTGGACCGAAAAGCGGGTATGAAATCAGAAAACTCATTGAAAGCAGTATTGGTTTTTTCTGGCAGGAAAGCTACGGACAGATTTATCCGATGCTGGAACGACTCCGTTCCGAAAAAGCCGTCGATGTGAAGGAAGTGGAACAGAAAGGGCGTCCGGATAAAAAAATTTATTCTCTGACCGAAGAAGGTGAAGCCAAACTGAAATCCTGGCTTGCAGCGGATGCTCAAAAGCAGCCGCTCCGCGATGAACTTTTGCTGAAAGTATTTTTTGGCGGTCTTACAGATCCGGGAAATCTGATCCGGATTTTACAAAATGAAAATTTCGAATGCCGGGAAAAATTAAAAATTTTTCAAAATATTAAAAAAGAGCTGGATGTCTGCAGTCATGAAAATGTAAAATTTTCGATTTTTACGCTGAATTACGGCATTGAGTATATGAAAATGCAGTCAAAATGGTGCGAAAAGACCATTCAGGAAATTCAAAAAGAGGAGAAATAATATGAAAAAAGCAGTCATTACAGAATACGGCGGACCGGAAGTTTTATCCATCATCGATGCCGAACCGGTGAAACCCGGAAAAAACGAAGTTCAAATTGATGTACATTATGCAGGGGTCGCTTTTGCAGATATTATCATGAGGCGTGGCGAATATTTGGGAACACCGAAAATTCCATTTGCTCCGGGATGGGATATTTTTGGAGAAATCATTCAGACGGGCGAAGGCGTTTCTGAATATAAAGCAGGCGATAAAGTTTGCGCACTAACACGGTTTGGAGGTTATTCTGAAAATGTTTGTGTAAATAGAGATCGGGTGTTTAAAGTTTCTGACAGCATCAATCCTGCAGAAGCAGCAGCATTACCCCTGAACTATATCACAGCATATCAGCTCCTGACCGATTACGCAAAATTAAATGAAAATTCAAGAGTTCTTCTTTTCAGTGCAGCAGGAGGCGTCGGAACCGCTGTTCTACAGATTGCCAGCGCAATGAATCTAAAAGTCTTCGGCGTATGTTCTTCTGAAAAAACGGAAGTTGTGAAACAATTCGGAGGGATTCCCATCGATTATAAAAGCCCTTCCTATCAAGAGGATCTGCAGAAACATTCTCCTGAAGGATATGATCTCGTTCTCGATCCCATAGGCGGCGAACATCTTGATTTCTCCATAAATCTTGTAAAAAAGGGCGGCATATTAGCCGGATATGGATTTTTCAGCGCATTCAAGGGCGATGAAATGACAGGAAAAGTAGGTGATACGATAAAGCAGTTTCTCAAGCTGAAATTTCTTCAATTCAATAAGAAGGTCCGCTTTTATTCTATCAATCCTAAAAATTACAAAAAAAATAAAGCGACAATGGCAATCATTCTTGATCTGTACGAAAAAGGAAGTATAAAACCTTTGATTGGTGCGGAATTTAATCTGGAAGATGTACAGAAAGCTCATGAACGTCTAAGCAGCGGGAAAAATTCCGGTAAAATCGTTTTGAGGTGCAAGTAACTGAATTACCCTGGAACGGGAAATCTAAAAATGCAGAGCTTTTTGTATTTTTTCCTGAATTTCACCGTACAGCTGAATCGTTTTCTGGATTACATCTTCCGGAAGCGATGGAGCAGGCGGTTTTTTATCCCAGCCCAGGGATTCCACATAATCTCTGATAAACTGTTTATCGTAGCCTGTCTGATTCTCGCCGGGTTTATAATACGCCTGATTCCAGTATCTGCTTGAATCTGGCGTCAGGATTTCATCGATTAAAACAATTGCACCGTCATCATCCAGTCCGAATTCAAATTTAGTATCGCATAAAATAATTCCTTCCGGCTCGAGGAGTTCCGATGCGAACTGAAAAATCTCAATCGAAAGTTTTTCCAGTTTTTCCGTAAGAGTGTCTCCTATCCGGGAGCGCATGTAATCAATACTGACATTTTCGTCATGTTCGCCGTCCGGGGCCTTGGTTGCAGGTGTAAAGATGGGTTCGGGAAGCCGGTCTGAATTTTTCAGGCCTTTGGGAAGTTTATGACCACAGATTTCTCCAGTTTTTAAGTATTCTTTATAACCGGAACCTGCAAGATACCCTCTGACAACGCATTCAAAATCAATGCGGTTTGTTTTTTGAACAAGAATGGAACGTCCCTCAAATGGTTCATAATTGGTAAATGGATCGGGAAATTTAGAAATCTCAGATTCGAGAATATGATCGCGCAGACCGTGCTTCTGTTCAAAACCAGATTTTCTGAGAGCTTCAAACCAGAGGAGCGAAACCCGGTTAAGAATTTTTCCTTTATCAGGAACGATATCAGGAAAGACAACATCAAATGCGGAAATTCTGTCGGAAGCGACAATGATCATGGACGTATCGCTTACGGGATAGAGGTCTCTGACCTTGCCTTTATAAAATGGATCAGGAGTTCTTGGATTCATAATTTTTCCTTAAAGCACAAGAGGTTCTCGGGGATTCTTCTGCTGTTCATTGAATTTTTTTAAAGTTTGATTGATCCGACGGACAATCTGCAGGGTTGATATTTCAGGGGCCTCTCTGTCAAAGCCCGGACATTTCTTCTGGTGATATTTTAATTCCTTATTGCTCTCAAATACAGAAGACCAGTAAGGATAGCTTCTGCACTGAAGCGGGCGCACCGGATAAATTCTGCATAAATTGTCCCTGTCAATAAAAATGCATGCTTTTGACGAACTGTGCACAAAGAGTTCATTTTTCTTAAATTGAATCAGCTTATCTTTCAGATGGAGCCATTGTTCTTCAGATAATTTGAGGAATTCTTTTAAGTCATGTAATTCATCTTCTGAAAAATGGACATTCCCGCCGCCCCGGCAGCAGTCCCCGCAGCCGTTGCATTCAAACCGAAAGGCGCCTTTCGTTACATCTTCCACCTGACGGGATGTCGCTGCTTCTGGCTGATTTGTAGTAGAGGATGATTCCATAAATTTACTCAATTGAAACATAACCATGATTTCAGAAGTGCAGAATCTTATCATTCATTTATTTATGTGATTGCAAAACGATTTTATGTCGCATAAAATTCATGTTTTTGGTGAAACCTTTAAAATCGAACAAAATCACTTATGGAAAATTTGTTTTTTATCGAAGGTGTTATTGATGCAGAATCTATCAGAAATTGTAAATACAGTTCAGTCTAAGTACGAACCTCATAATGGATTATTTAAGCAGGGTTTATCGGAAGCGAACAGGCCTTCCGGAACACTTCTTCCTTTTTCTTTTGAAAACCATCTGAATGATGCCGTTCGTCCTGTCAGTGAAAATCCGGTGCTTCGGACCAGAAGCGAAGTCAATGAAAAAGAAAATCCTTCCGAGCAGCGGGACAGTCGTGACAGTATGGAAAAGCGTTCGGAAGAAGAAATGCGAACCTCTGAAGAAAAAAAACCTGACGATGTCCGGGACAGCCGCGAGCAGGATTCGCGAAGTGATAATAAAAATGAAAAAGATGATCTGTCAAAATCTGACCGGAACAAAGATCTGCAGGGGGCTGCTGCAAAAGACGGAGACACTAAAAAGGCTGAAAAAAAGGACGGCGAAAATGCCGGGCAGGAATTAGGCCAGAAGGCAGTCTTGAAAAAAGACGTTGTTCCGGAAGGACTTTTAAATGAACTTTTTAAAAAGGCATTCGGAGATAAGGAACATTTAAATGAACTGAAAGAGAAAAAGAAAAATATACAAAAAGACGCAGCAGAAGATAAAATCTCCCAAAATCAAAAAAACGAATCTGTTTTGCGGTCGTCAGACGGGGTTCAAAAAAATCCGGAAACCATTCATGTGCCTCTGGATCCTGAAAAGTGGAAGGTCGCCGGTCAGGTGGATTCCCGGGAAGCGTCTCTTCAGGCGGTTCAAAAGAAAAAAAGCGAAAAACTGAATATTCAGGAAAATTCTCAGAAATCATCTGAAGATAAAGGCGAAGGAAATCAGAACCATTCCTCATCCCGTTCGAACGATGTTAAAAATATATTTTCTGAGCTAAAGGATGTGCAGTCATCGCAAATGACAAAAAAGGCTGCCGAAGCGGAGTCTGTTTCGGCCAATAAGAAACTTTTTAATGAACTGGTTGAAAAAGCCCGTCTGAATCTGGGCCCTGATGGAAATTCAACGGCAAGTATCCGTCTGAATCCTGAAAGCCTGGGGAAAATGACCATGAACCTTCGTTTGATTGAAAACAGTCTCGAAGCGAAGATTCTCGTAGGCTCCGAAGCGGCAAAGAAAATGATTATGGATGAGATCGAGCATTTGAAGTTCGAACTTCGTTCCCAGGGAATCCAGGTGGACAGCTTTACCGTAAAAGTAAAGGAATCTCTTTCATCTGAGATGGATCATGATACAGAGAAGGGAAATCTGCCGAACAGCCAGAATCAGTATTCGGAAAATTTTTCAGATACAGACAGAACAGAAGAAGAAAAATATGATATTTTCACTCATCAAATTGCTGAAAATATCGATGATAGTGAGTACGGAACCATTCTCTATCACCAGAATCTCCATGAGGGAGCGGTTAACTTAAGCGCATAAGGAACGTCGGAAACATATGGAAGCACTATCATCACTTGAAAAAAATAAAACTGATTATTTAAACCGTGAACGTTCGGTTAATATCAGTGAATATATGAAAAAGCAGGAAAAGCTAGAGACAAGCGGACTTGCGAATATTGAAGTTCTCGATAAAGCAAAGTCGCTCGGCAAAGACGATTTTTTGAAACTTCTTATTACCCAGCTTTCGCATCAGGATCCCACCCAGCCGGTAAAAGATCAGCAGTTTATCGCCCAGATGGCGCAGTTTTCATCGCTTGAGCAGATGCAGAATATCTCAAACAGCGTGAACTATATGGCGGACCGTCAGGCATACGGACTTGTTGGTAAATTTATCATGGGTATGGATTCCGCTACAGGCGAAATGCAGACAGGACTTGCTGAAGCGGTTCTTTATGATGAATCGAATAAACCTTTTGTTCGCGTCAACGGACGCGCTGTAAGCGTAAGCGATGTTAAAGTAATTGGCGATGCTGGACTTTTAAGCGCAAAATATGCAGCGAAAAAAAAATCAGAAACGGCGGAACAGAATGCTTCAGGAGCCGGAAATGTTACGGGCGTTAAAGAATCGGAAGCGTTTGTTCAGAAGAATGAGAGCAAAGATCAGATTCCTGGGAATGGAAATGAAGTGAAAGCTTCTTCAGAAATTAAAACGGAAACTATTCCCGATGCCCGCAGAATGAACCAGAACGACTCAGGCGGAAAATCTGAAAATAACGGCAAGAATCCGGAGAAGTCAGAAAATAAAAACGTACCGGTTTCTCTGTATGATACCATATTTGATTTACATCATTCAATGGAATTAAGCGTTTGATATGCTCGAAAAAATGAACTTACACATGAATGGAAAAGAAACACTAAATAAAAGGAAATGTAAAAGCTTATGATGCGATCACTGTATTCCGGCGTTTCCGGACTTAAAACTCATCAGATTCGTATGGATGTTATTGGAAATAACGTATCCAACGTCAATACACACGGTTTCAAATCCGAAAGGGTTACCTTTATGGACTTGATTTCGCAGGAACTCTCAGGGGCTGCGGAACCTCAGGATAACGTGGGAGGGATAAATCCCATGCAGGTTGGTCTCGGTGTGTTAATGGCTTCCATTGACAAAATCATGACACAGGGATCGCTTCAAACTACCGGAAAAAATACGGATGTGGCGATTTCAGGAGAAGGATTTTTCGTTGTGAAGGACGGTAATAAGGAATTTTATACAAGAGCGGGACAGTTCGGTCTGGATCGTGACGGTTTTTATGTGCATCCGGGAACCGGACTCAAAGTACAGGGATGGAATGCAAGAGAAGGGGATACAGGAAAATCGGTGATCAACACTGCGGCAAGTCTTGAAGATATAAAGATCCCTGTGTATTCTAAAAAACCTGCAAAGGCAACAGGCGAAGTCGTTTATAAATCTAACCTGAACCAGGAAGTTGAAATTGTTCCTCCCGATGCAACAGAGGAGCAGATCAAATTTTATTTGTCCGGTCCCCAAGAAACCCGAAGAGGGCATGTTACAACAATTAACGTCTTCGACGACCAGGGAAATAAGCGGGAGCTTCGTCTCGAAATGTATAAGGTTGGCGATAACCGCTGGAAGACCAGGGTGGATCTTCAGAATTCCACAAATATTTCGGTCAATGTAAAAGGTCCCGGAGATAATGATCTTGCCATCGGGGGGAACGATTTTTTTGAAATGGGATTTTCGCCGGATGGGAGGCTCATTTCCGTCAGCGACGGCACGGACACTCTGAACCAGGGCAAGCTTGGAGTTGAGCTTTCCTACAGAATTGCGGGAAATCCTGCCACTCAGAAATTTACTCTGAATATGGGCGAATCAGGAGGCATGAACGGAGTAACGCAGTTTGCATCTGATTTTACCACTCATGCAGATTCTCAGGACGGGTATCCTATGGGATATCTCGAAAGCTTCAGCATTGATAATTCTGGGACCATAATCGGAACCTATACAAGCGGGGTAAAAGAACCCATTGCTAAAATTGCCATGGCAACCTTTACCAATCCAGGCGGTCTTACAAAAGAAGGCGAAACAAAATTCAGCGTTTCCATGAACTCTGGTAACGCCAATGTCGGCGAAGCTGGAATTGCAGGCCGCGGAAAAATTAATGCAGGACTCCTTGAAATGTCCAATGTGGATTTAAGCGATCAGTTTACCGACATGATCGTAACCCAGAGAGGATTTCAGGCCAATTCAAGAACCATCACAACCAGCGATCAAATGATTCAGGAAGTTCTAGGATTGAAACGATAATTCTTTAAGATTATATTTTCTATAAAAAGGATCCGAAATTGATTCGGGTCCTTTTTTTTGCAGTGGCTCAGAAGTCTTAAAAGATGCGTTAAAAGCAGATTCTGAAATAAATTCAGTAATATTCTTTACATTTTTTTCGTATTTATGATTTATAACATTGATGCAGTTATGAAACAGGGGAATTTTTTACTCTGCATCACGGGGAATCCTTATGAATCAAAACAAACTGACTTCAGATGACGTCAGATTTTCAGCTCTTAAGCACAGAATTTTCTTTTCTCTTACTGTCAATCTTGCTCTGATTGCATTTTTTCTGTTCAATGCATCTGCTTTTATTTATCAAAAATCATACCTTCATTTATTTTTAATTTCATTTCTAATTTTTCAAACTGTAGTTTCTTTCATTATATCCATCCGTTATCAGTACAGATATTTTTTAATCTGGTCCTCTCTTTTGAATGTCAATGTTTTATTTTATCTGTATCTGTTTACAGAATCTTCACACCATGAAATGATTCCTCTTTTTATCAGCTATCCGGCTGTTGTGTTTTTTCTGGGTAAATTCAGGTATGGCGGTTTATTTTCTCTTGCAGGATTACTTTCTCTTCTTACAGTTTATTATTTTGAGCTTCCTTTTCAAAAAGAGATGGATTATGAAGTGCATAAAAATTATATACTGGTTTCCTACTGTTTGATTTTCATCGTTTCTTTTTTTTACGAAAAAGATTATGCGCGAAATGATAAAAAAATTCTGCAGGAAGCTGACATCGATTTTTTAACAGAAATTCCCAACCGCAGAGGACTTCAAAAACTGATGCAGCCTCTTTTTAAAAGCGGAAACTTTTCATTTGTTGTGATTGATGTTGATGATTTTAAAAAAATCAACGATCAATACGGCCATGAAGGAGGAGATATTCTGTTAAAAGAAATGTCCCGGGTAGTCAGTGAAACAGTCCGAAAAACAGATATATTTGCAAGATGGGGAGGCGAGGAGTTTGTTCTGGCCCTGCCTGATACAAAAAAAGAAAATGGGGCGATTCTTGCGGAAAAACTCAGGAGTCTTCTGGAAAAGAGCGAATTTAATAATATGAAGGTTACAGCATCTTTCGGCGTAACGGATTATCAGAATGACGAAACATTTGAAGAATTATTTAAACGCGCCGATGAGGGAGCCTATCTTGCAAAATCTAACGGAAAAAACTGTGTAAAAATTGTATAGATTTGCCCAGCCCAATCAGTCCAGAAAACATCCACAAGAAAATATTCCCCTTCTTTAGATTCGCAATGTTTAGAAGTTATAAAACACTATACAAACCGGATTAAATTCGCGGCCCGTATTTTGAATAGTCAAAATCGCTTCCAGGAGAACAATGCAGAAAGTTTTTTATAAACATCTCAGCCAGTTTCTTTCTCTGCAGATTGTATTCTTCTCCGTTGTTCCAGCTTCTCCACGGATGCAGGGTCTCTTCTGAAAATTCTTTTGAATGATTGGGAATGGAGAGGTTCATTACTGGATCTTCCGTATATTCGTCATGGTCA
>Ga0224501_10004019_pt1 | contig 11604 bp, 6 predicted proteins | sample SF_Oct11_sed_USG_4_FD_169105 | JGI IMG/M metagenome (GOLD analysis project Ga0224501, IMG submission 169105) | Sediment microbial communities from San Francisco Bay, California, United States - SF_Oct11_sed_USGS_8_1 | ecosystem: Environmental > Aquatic > Marine > Sediment | place: USA...
ATAATAATAGTAATAATAACAATAATAATAGTAACAAAAATAATAATAATAATAATAATAATAATAGTAACATAATAATAGTAATGCATGTCTCTGTTGTTTTTAACCCTAAATCGGACGCTGAGAGTGTGATTCCCTGTATTTCCTGGCCTAAATAACTAAACTAATCTACCATACAGGTGTTATATCAGGATATCATAGAGTATCACGGTGGTGGCATACTTGGCCTATCCGAAACTAAGGAGGTACAACAAGAGCTTTGATTTGCAGTGTGTCGCTTGAGAGCCTTTTATTCTATCTGTGTGGAAGCACCTGGGCCTTAGCAGTGTCCTTGTTTTGAGATGGTACATGAAAACAACTGCATTGAGTTGCTCCAAGCTTTCCGAAGCATGCATATAAAATGACACCATCTCTTTATATAATGAGGACAGTGCTAGCTGTGCTTAGTGTAGCTCTGTAAATGCATACTAAGCATATCCGTTTGAGATGAGCAGGGTGTTTTTAGTCTTTCTTTTGTGTGATAGCAAGTGGGGATGATTACTGGTGATGTGTATCTCTCTGTGAATGCATCTAATGAGTGATTTTTATTTTTACTCATTTACTCTCACTGTGCACTGAATCCTCTCCCAGGCATTAGTTGCTCAGGCGTCCCACATTGCAATTCTATACTTGTAGTCGAGCACTTCAAACCTTTGTTACCATGCAACAGCCCTACCCTCTCAGTTCTCACAATGCTATCTACTATCTAGATCAAGTTGTGAGCCTTCAACCAGGCCACTTGGTTCGGAATACATCTAAATCCGGGTCATAATCCAGATGACTTGGCTCTTCAGCTTGTGCTCGGTGGGATGGAGAGCGAAGTTTTGCTTCTACTGCTCCGCTTCGCTCACCCTACTACCCACCACATGATGAAGAGGCATGTCACCTAGTTAGGGTTATGTATTCAGATTTAGGATTTACTTTCTCTTGAGCTGTCCAAAGGACTACTCTCATAGGTTGATGGTTAAACTACTTGGTCTTATCACCATCAGGAATCACTCACTCGCACTCACCACATCAGATCACCTACCCTGATTTCTCTCGCATGTCAATTAAATGTTTTAAAACCAACTTGCGTCCGTATTGGTTATAATTTCTATTTGCATCTCATGTGATTAACAGAATTATTCATTATCATTTTTTTCTGTGATTATTGTTTCTAGAAGATTGTCTATCGTCAAGTCGATCACCACGTATTGGAGCTAGGCCAGGTATTGCAGTCTCTTTCTGAATGCCTCATGCTGATTACCACCACTATATGATATAATCCATAATAACCCTGATAATATGGGCGGAGGTCCGCACTCACTAGCTCACTTCACTGACCCTATGATTTCCAATGATTTATTAGCTAATCCTCATTCACAGCAGCACCAGCAGGTCTGTCATTCTATCTATACGCTCAGGGATCTCTCTATTAGCTACTCCTCCTACAGCTCAGCATGTTATCTAGCAGTTTGATCTCCGCATATATACATGGGTCATGCTGTCACTCTGTACTTTATGCAAAAGAGTACCAAATTCAATACCCCTTCAATTCAACTGCCCTTCAATTCATGGAAACTTCAATTCAAAGTAACACTGATTTAAAGAAACTTAAATTCAAGTAAAATCAGTGTACCCCGGGGCTGAGCGGTTCACAATTCGCAGTTTATATATATAGTCACAGTTCATATAGGCCTGTGGAAAACCTCAGTCATAGTTGTTATTATAGACGCATTATCTATATGTCTATTATTGTACTAACATATGTGGAGGTCAGACTCCTGCAGCTCCCCTCATCATTGCATGACAAGCTAACATCATCCAATCAGATCCCTCTATCTGCCATAACCTTGACCCTCAGTCTATAGTCTGTCCACACCATCTGTCTAGATTCTGTTTCATGCTATAGATTAGCTCATATCTATAGATTGTCCGTCTATGTGAAACTAACTTTGCTACAGGTGGTGGCAGAGCTATGCTGCATACTAAACCTACCTATTATCTGTTTTCGGATGATTTCGAATGTATGTTGAAACGTGAATGCAATTTTAGGCGCTCATAAACCCAGCCGATCTTTCGTCCTTTGGTGCTGAGTCTAGGCCTGTACAAATTGCCTTTGTAAAGAATTGGCCAGACTCTATGAAGATTCCTATGCAGAATTATGCACTACTGGATCTGATTGAAACAGCCTGCAAATGGAAACGTATTAATAGTGCGGAGAACACGCCAACACTCGTTGTCTCGAAGTGAGTAACCATCAATGTATCCACACTGATTGATTCCCATGTAAAGTAATTAGAGCCCCTCAAACCTCAACCAACAAAACTACACTCAGGTCTTGTAACGACAATATGATACTTCTCCTCTGGGGTACTTTTTTTTTACAAACTATCGCCTTGAAAGATTTCCGCTGATGGCAATTCTCACAGTCATGCCATTGGGAACCCTGACTTCCACAAAGGAACAATCTATTATTACATATGACACAAAGTATAAACTCAGGGAAAGTGTTTTGATGACCAGGGTTGGGTTGTACCATGGCTTCCATCTATTAGTGACTAAATGCTTGATCTCATCTCTTCCCAATCCTATTGATTCAAGTTATCTCAGATTCTGTCTTACTTAAGATCAAAGCTCACATTAGGAAATACAAAAATCCTGTCCTTTGCATGTAAAAGTCTTACATTTAAAATATTCAATCCACCCTATAATGCAGTGGTTATGAGTTAGCGCATTCATAAAATAATACGTTTGATTCACTTATTGTAGAAATGGTGTGAGCAGGGCTGGAGTGTACTGTGCTCTTGCCAGCTCCCTCGATAAGATGAGATGTGAAGATGAAGTGGATATCTTTAACGCTACCAAAACTGTAATGAACAACAGACCACAGCTCATAGAAAATTTAGTAAGTACAGCATAGGGTCACGAGAGGCAAGTCCCGAACTGATGAGTCAGGTGATCTAATTTTCTGGCAGGGGTCCCTGGTCACCTGCCCAATGACGCATTCACTATCAGAGATCAGAAAGCACGGCCATGGGGAAGAATTGTACAAATAAAAATTGCACCAATTGGGCATCATAATCGCTCCGACAAATGAACCAAGTTACACCCTGATGCTCAAAGAAAAGTACATTTAATGTAATCATTCATAATAATGCATCATGAGATATGTATACACATATCAAGGGTATGTGTTATGCACGGTTATAGCATCAGAAGCAGCACATTCTGCTTGAGGTATAGTAAAGAACAATATGATGTTCTATAGGTGGAATATGTGTTAATTTATCGATGCCTAGAACTCATCTATATCAACTTTATTGCGGATTCTATATGGTGAGGCCAGGAATGGTGTGTTCTGTGCATGAACCCAGCATGGAGTGCGACGTAGCTTGATCTGTCAACGCGCCCTGATTCTAGGTTTATACATGGTAACCTGTCTAGCTGAATCCCGCGACCAATGCGCGACCAATGCGCGACCAATGCGCGACCAATGCGCGACCAATGCGCGACCAATGAAAACCATCGACTCCTGCTCGTTGCAGATTTCCATGGATTAATCACCCGAAAATCTCGAATATTTGATGCGTGTCAACTATCATTTACATGGTTCCATATATGATATTATTTGTTAGTTGACAAAGGGTTATCATTCCTTTGCTGTTTAAGTCAACATTGAAACCAGGAGAACCATTGAAATCATAGAAATAGAATGAAACTATTGTTTTATATGTACATGTCTATGTATGCTTATTTTAGACCGAGTACACATATTTATACACATTCATGTCTGCAATCTCGGAGCAGAGAATGGCGCGTAGGCGACCATCTTTGTCACCTCTCCGGGTGATCTCTTCCAGTCACCAGCTGACTATCGAGGTACCAGAAGACTGTCAGCCATTACTGGAACCATCGGAGAAACTAGCACCACCATCACCATATAACAGCAGCGCGTGCAGCCAGACGGCCAGTATGTATAGTCTGGATGAGGAACCGGGAGAAGACAAATTCACTACCGGTAAGGGCTTCCTACACTACGCCATGCCTATCAAAGAAAAGGCAGGACAAGTGAGAAACGAACAGGACAATCTATCAGACGTCAGCTCATTTAGGATGGATTCGGATATACTCAGTCTGGACAATGCCGAGTTCGCCATGCAATCATATAACAACAACTTCTATAACCAAAAAGCGAGGGAAGACAAATCTCGGTCAGCTAACGGCACGTCAGGCTATCTAGAGATAACGTCTTCGACTGTATAACCTATGCAGCGCAGAGACAATCGGAATTACCGAGTCCCAAAGAGAAGTAGTTAATCAAAGATAGCTCTGTGGGGTTTGGTGCTTTCTCACTCACCATCTTGATTTTTCCCCCACGTGATGCTTATGCTACCAACATTTAGGCTATTTATAGCTCGTTGATGAAATGTGTTTATGCTTTTCTTGACTTGCACATTCTACTATGCAATGTAACTGAGTCACTAGAAAGATTATTTTTTCGATTTTGCATTTAGTACCCAAAATGATGATCTTGGCTGATCCATATTCTCTTTACCCTGTTTAGGCATTTAAGTAATGGAGTGACACTGACTATGATGACACCTCTGGTCTTCCATCATACCGACATAACTGTCACTGTAATTTTATTAAAATAAAAATGTCATAATTCCTTTTTATGACCCAGTTATAATTTCATATATAATATGGGTATAAACTCATCAGAAGTGCAAAAACCATATTCAGTCTGAGTCAGAGTGAAACTACCAATGACAATATAACTTCCTTTCGATGCAATCATTGCATCGAATAAAAATCAGCATGACGTCTCAGAAACGCTTAGCAGGAACACCAGGGATATTTCAAAGCCTCAACCATGAGTCATGTATTTGATTTGATTTGATAGTTTTATTTTACATGGATAGCTTAAATAAGACTAGATGTAGATGTTGCGATGTTGATGGCTTTATTCACTGCTCAGAAAACAAAAAGAACAGTTTAAATAAGAACATGTTTACAAAAATGCAATAAGAGAGATTTTTCACGTAGTTGAGTGCGTGTTGACTGTTGGCTCATTAAAGCATCACAGATGAGCTTAGAATGCCTGTGACTAGCTGACTGCAAAGAATTCTACCAAGAAAAATGTGTTGACTACAAGACTAGTTAGCTTTCAACAATGCAATCATGCATGTGTAAACTGTTTACCACTGCGAGGTCTTTACTCTTTAGCTGGTTATTTTCACAATCTTATTTTCAGGGCTAGCAAATCTGAGAAATGAATCAGTCTGAATCACCTAAAAGTATGTGTGGATATAAAAAACAAAGACAAGGGTAGTTATTTGGTCAAAAGGGCTTTGTACACAAAAACCACCCTGCCTCTGTCTTTAGGCCCCCCCACCCGCCGTATGTCGATGAGCCATATCGCTTGACTAGAGTCGATACAGCAACATAACCGAGTTGTGCACCCTTGAAAGGTTCCAAAGAGATTAAAAACGACTGTTGTCAACGATGATATGCTTACGTTACACAGCTACTCCTCGTTGGTGTCACCACTGCAATTGTCTTTTCCGGTGGCCATCGCACGTGAGCTGTTGGATTGGATCTGATTCGAGCAGCTATGGAATCCTTGCCAGAGCAAGAGTATGCCGCCCAAGTTATGTAAGTCTATATTGCTACCGATGCTATCACAAATCTGCCGATACATTCGATTGGTCCAATCATCTTGTCAACTCGAGACAGTCCTCAAGTTAGCCTTACTTACTATAGAGTAGACAGTAGTCAGAGTAGTGTAGAGTAGTACTAGTAACGTAAGTTACTAAGTAGTAGTAAGACTAAGTAAGAGTAACACTCTTTCAGTCTTTGACTCAACACTGTGTAGAATATTACTATTACTATTAGTATTACTTATTTATTACTACTCTTACTCTACTCTACTGTCTAATTAATCTATTTCTATTAATCTATAAATAATAAAATAAATAATTCTATACTATAGACTAGAGTAGACAGTCTAGACTTACTTAAGTCAAGACTAGTCTAAAAATAAAAGTAGAATAAGTTAGAGTTAGATAGTGAGTAACTTACTACTTAGTAACTGTAAGTTATAAACTCCTTTCCTTTTACTTTTAGATTATGTTGTCAGTGCGGAACACGAATACCCCCAAATCCTGCAAACATGTGTGTAGCATGTATACGGACTCACGTGGATATCACCGAGGGTATTCCCAAGTCTGGCACCATTTACTTCTGCAGAAATTGTGAAAGGTTAGTCAAATGCTACCGTTACAATACATAGTGTTTTTAACAACCTCACTGTTGCTCATGCACCTATACCTGTTAGTGTTAATAATTATTAATTGCCTAGTGGATACAGTGGACACTACTATACAGGAGATTTGTAGTGGAATTTGGCATTTAGTCAATCTTATGTGTACTTACTCTGTAGCATAGAGTTATCCTCCTAGTATATCACTGATTACAGAGTAACAGAAATGGCAGTTATATCTTGGTTGTTTGCGTCGTAGTTTCGAGAGCTAAGGGTTACACGTGTAAACACTCTTCTTTTTTGCAAGGCCTTCGAATTTCCCTCAATTAACCAGACAAAGGCTACTTACCAGGAATTACATTTTGGTGGCATGGTTTGCTGTTGACTGATGCGTTAACGCGTCATATCATGCTTCACCACACTCTTTATCTGAACAGGTACCTGCAACCTCCCAATCAGTGGATTAGTGCAGTACTGGAGAGTAGGGAGTTACTTCAGATATGCCTTAAGAGGATGAAAGGTCTGAAGCAGGTTGGTATATAGATATCAGCTACTGCAGCCGCGGTTGTCAGTCGCCGCATTTCTTTATCTGTTTGGATACAATGAACCCCTCAACGGTCCTCGATTGTAATTTTATCATTTTCGACACATAAGAAAGTATGGGTTCGAACCTTTGTTTAATTTACAAACTACCTGGAAACAAAAGTACATGAATTCATGTACAGGCTGAAAAGATTAAATGTAGGCACAGAACCTGAAATTATATAGTTTATTTGCTTAGGTCAGGCTGGTGGATGCAGCATTTGTCTGGACGGAGCCTCACTCTAAGAGAATCAAGGTGAAGCTTACCATTCAGAAAGAGGTGAGTTCTGAAGTTTCCTTATGGTATGGGTAAGGTATGCAGTCTGAAGCTGATGAAAACAAAAGATTTGTATGATAATTACTGCAATGAAATGATAAGAAAACCGAATTTTTCACCCTTTAAATTCAGCGGTCATTGTGGTTGGGACATCGCTTGATGAACATGACAACCTGTTGAAGACGTGTCTTGTCTCACCATTTGTTATGCCTATCTTTGTATGAACAGTTGTTTGTTGCATTTATCAGGCTCCCTACGCCCAGTTTGGTAAGGCGTTTTTCTCCGTACCGTTTTATCGGGTGGGTCTATAGTCTGGTTGCCCGTAACCTGAACTATATCTGTTACTAGGTACTGAACGGCGCCTTACTGCAGCAGGTGTTCATCATTGAATTCACAGTACAAAATCAGATGTGTGAAGATTGCCATCGCACTGAAGCAAAAGATTACTGGAAGTCTGTGGGTATGTGTCGTCTAGAAGACTTTAATGACCACCTACTAAGGGTTTTTGTACTGATTTAGATTGACAGAACTTCCCAGCAATGTAAAGAAACCTCAATAGGAATCAAGGAAAGACAGCCTCCTATCTGTCACTGTAAATCTGTATTGCGTTATCTCCTATCAATGACTCATTGCGGTAATGACGCCGGGGTTGTCTTCTCTCTTTACAGTACAGGTGAGGCAGAAGGCCACCCATAAGAAGACAATGTATTATTTGGAGCAGCTGATTCTGAAACACCAAGCTCACGCTAACACTCTGAATATCAAGGAGGTAGCGGGTAAGTTTCCATATGATGATCAGGCGGTTGATATGCTGCTGCCATTGTTCAGTTTTCTGTTTTATTACTTAAGATTTCTAATCATCGAATCAACAGTAATGAGAGCAGTTTTTCATTTATTCACTCCACCATGTGGATGAGACGTTGACCACACTTTGTGTTTCATCTCAGGCATACTCTGATGTGTACATGGCATCATTTTTCTGTAGATGGAATAGACTTCTACTATTCTCAACCACAGGATTCCCGCAAGTTCACCGAATTCTTACAGGCTGTAGTGCCATGCAGGTAAAATATAATGGTTTCCAATAACAGCGTGCAACACAGAAGGGAAATGTACTGTCAGGTCCTGGGTTGGACTTGTGTTTACAAAACTTTGTACTCCGGATGAATAATGCTTAGTAATATCACCCGCATTACGTTTGACAGTAGATTTGCGAAGTAAAACATGAACATGAAATGGACCGACAACTTGCGTATTTCAACAGTCCTCCGCATAGCTATATCGCCAGAGTGTGCTTGGTTGATGACACGGTCCATCGAAGCTGATAGCAGATGCAAGGGCCAACTATTCTTCTAGTCCTTTATGTGAATGTACATAGTCTGCTAGCGTTGACAGTACCAATGATTCCTAGGTATGTAACATCCAAGAAGCTGATCTCTCAGGATATAAGAAGTAATACATTTAACTACAAAACCACTTATTCTGTGGAGATAGCACCAATCTGTAAGGTGAGAAAACTTCTACAGATCTATTGTTAAAGTGGTTTTGACACGGTCGATGGTAGACGCACTTTCGGAGTTGTGTTCCCCATTCCTAATGGGAGGCAACTCTGAATTGTTAGCGAATGGTCTTTTTCCAAAAAGCGAATCTCGGTCGCTCGAATAACTACGGCCCAAATAACCCAAATATAAATAAAATGGGATCTAATTACTAAAACTTAGTAACTTAATGATCTTCACCCCCTCATAACATCGATTAAAACTCAAAATTGAACGTGAGAATGGAGAAAACTTAAGTTATAAGAAGTGCTTTGCCGGTTTTCCCTCTCCCTAATGGAGGTCGTTGCATTTGGGCCTGTATCATTTCGCAATAATGCCACTAAGTCTCGCTGACAGAGGTCAAAAACTGCACTCTGAACGCCTATTTCTATATTTTTGTTGGAACATTTTCTCTATATTGACTTGTGTAACTACAGGTCTAGTGTGCACCTGCAAGAGGATTTTTCAAACATCAGCGCGTAAGCTGAGAAATCAACGCAAACCCCAACAGCTCTGTGTTAATTTCCTATCTCGAGGCCAATTCTGTTGCGTCTATGGTCTTAAAATGCGTCGCCGAGGGCTCTAATTATGCACACTGGATAAGTCTATATCTAAAGGGGTTTTTAATAGGCTTTCAGAATGCAGTTTTTAACTTCTGTCAGTGAGCATTAGTGCCATTGTTGCGCAATGATAGAGTCCCGAACCCAACGACCTCTACTTATGATGGGGAAAACCCAGCAAAGCACTTTTTATAACTTCGGTTTTCTCCGATATTACGTTCAATTTCGAGTTCTACTCAATGTTATGAGGGACTAACTATCATCTAAGTTTTAGTATCTAGATCCCATTTTCTTTCTATTTAGCCCGTTTGGGCTGTAGTTAATCGAGTAACCATGCAATATTAGCTTTTTGGAAAAAGACCACTCGCCATCGCCGCAATGAATATGGAGTTGCCTCCCTTTAAGAATGGGGAATACAACCCCAAAAATGCGTCTACCCTTGACCGTGGCTTAACCCCTTGGAAGTAATTATTCTTTTAGAAATCTCTCAGGGAATAAGTGCCAGGACTCAGATCGGCACTCGTTATCCCCAGCTCAATCACTGCTCCCCATTCTATTTGATCTGCTGTATTCAGGTCCAGTGATGATGATGATCATCATATGATGTATTACAGGATGACGTGGTTTGCCTGCCGCTGAAGGTAGCTAACCAGCTGGGTAATATCGGTCAGTTGGTGGTGGTGCTGAGAGTCACCACGGCTATCCACCTCATCAATCCTGCCACTCTGCAGAGTATGTACCTCTATTCATAGACTGTATTCATACAGCCGTCAACAAGTCATGCTTATCACCATACAGCAGTCATGAGTCATGCTTATCACCATACAGCACCTATGAGTCATGCTATAGGATAGTTTTCTTTTATCTGACAACATGTCATCAAGGCAAAACCATGTTATCAAAGGATTCACAAGGCAAAGTTACAAATTCGCAGACCATAATCATAGTCAAAATGCAGCTGGGGCGCGATTCCCGCGCAGGGGGTCGTGGGTTTAAATCTTAGAAAAATCAAAGACGGTGACAGGAAGGGCATCCGACCTTAATTCGCTCCCGGGCTCCAATAAAGTCTCCTTGTTAACCAGGTGGCAAACTCCCCAACCCGGTACAGAAAATATCAGGAGTATAAACAAGACAAAAAACATAGTCAAAATGAACTGATTCGGTATGAGATCATTTCCCTTCCTTTCAGTTTGTTACGCGTTACACTCAGGACAGTTGCCATGCTACGGTGATCCAAACTTACCGTCATTCCTTATTATATGGCTGAATTTTAGTCGCTGAAGTGGACAGCTACCATTACTGGAAGGCACCTTTCAATCCCATGGCTACATCCAAACAGCTTCAGGAGTATCTGGTGATGCAGGTCGACTACGTTCCTGATAAGGAGATGCCAAGAAACAGTGCCGCTGGTGCCCTCTCCAAAAAGGTAAAGATAAAGAGAGGATAACTCTATACCGGTGACATGAGTCTGTGTATGGGGAGTGTCGCATGTAACGTTATCAGGCCATAAAGCACTCCCCTTACTTTGTTAGCACTAGTAAGCACATAGATGACGACTGATATCACCGTAGACCGATTATGTTACTATGGATGGACTGCTACTGAGCTTATCCCAGGATATGTCCTTCAACTAAGAGGCGCTGCTCAAATGGTTTGTATCAATGTGATGCGTGGGTCAGCTATAGTCCCCGTTTTAGTTGATGGCTGCCACAGGATTTTCGTTTAGTCGGTATCACCATACTATGAATTGTCATATCTGTAGCATGTGTTGGCCGATGTTTGGGTAATGAAATCAAGTGACATGTCTGCCGATCAGATCCACTGCAGAAGTCATTTGGGTCACATTCTGCAGCCTGGTGACACTGTGCTCGGGTAAGTGTTTATAGCTGAATATGACATGGTCACTGTATTAGTAAACTCTTCAAGTAGTTATGAGTCCTAGTCATAAAATAAAAGAGAGGTTACGGAGTTTCTTTCGTCGCTACGGTACCGAAATTTTAGTGATTCTACCTACTAACATATAATGACTCGTTGGGGGAGCCGTTTGCGCACCCAGTGAAAATATTACTCACATTGACGCAGTAATACTAGTGATTCGACGCACAGTCTGGGTACAAATATATGAATATGTCTGATATATTAGTTCATAACATCAGTGATTAGCCCCAAACTGCGATAGACTTATTTAATTGAGCTAGAAAAAGGAAAAGTGTTGGGTATCGTACAGAATTTTGCAGAAGACTCGTACGAACGTACGATAACTTGTCTGCATTTGCGCACCAATGACGTCAGTTCGGGGCTGTTTTTCCGTTTACTTATACGGAAATGCAACTCCACAAACACTCCAACATAATCAAACTG